>Ga0181505_10972080_pt1 | contig 15861 bp, 17 predicted proteins | sample PEATcosm2014_Bin_5_FD_127743 | JGI IMG/M metagenome (GOLD analysis project Ga0181505, IMG submission 127743) | Metatranscriptome of peatland microbial communities from MTU Mesocosm Facility, Houghton, MI, USA - PEATcosm2014_Bin05_30_metaT... | ecosystem: Environmental > Terrestrial > Soil >...
CATCGAGCGCGACATCGAAGGCAAGTATCCCGATCTCCACACTGAGCTAGTGCTTTATTGCGGAGGCGGTTTCCGTTCTGCGCTGGCAGCCGATAACCTGCAAAAAATGGGATACACGAATGTCATTTCCATGGACGGCGGAATTCGCGAGTGGCGCGAAAAGGGATACGCGTTGGAGAAGTGACGGCAACTAGCGTCCGCGGGCAATCGAACGCGTTTCCGAAGCTCCGGCAGATTGCATACCACTCGCTTCTCTGAAAAAATAAGGCTACGGGTAAAAGTGGGGTTCCAGCAATGTCTACAATTGGAAGCTTTGCGCTCATCGCGGCACTCGCTTTGAGCGGGTACTGTTTCCTGGCGGGCCTTTTGGCGTTGTTGTTCAGTAAGCACCCCGCTTCAGCTGCGATCGGCGAAACTGCCCGCCGCGCCGGAATCGCCACGTTCGCCGCCGTGCTGCTGGCTGGCATCGTTCTCGTAGTCGCGGCGTTCAACAACGACTTCTCCATCGCCTACATCTTCCATCACAGCAACCGCGACTTGCCCGCCGCGTATAAATTCGCCGTGCTGTGGTCGGGTCAGGAAGGGTCGCTGCTGTTCTGGTCGCTGCTCCTGGCCGGATACGGATTCGTTCTGCGCCTGCGCTACAAAACCGATCAACGGCTGTTCGCTTATGCTTCCGTGATCATCGCCGCGGTGCAGGTTTTCTTTCTGCTGATTCTAAATTGTGCGGCATACCCGTTCGCCACTATGCAGGGCGCGCTTCCGCAGGATGGAGCCGGGCTGAATCCTCTTCTGCAGTATCCCGAGATGGTCATCCATCCGCCCCTGCTGTATCTCGGATACGTTGGCTTCACGGTTCCCTTCGCCTTCGCGCTGGGCGCGCTCATTATGAAGTATCCCGGCGAGAAATGGATTCACATCACGCGCCGCTGGACCATGGTCACCTGGTGCTTCCTCACTATCGGCGTCTTTCTCGGCGCGCACTGGGCTTACGCTGTCCTTGGATGGGGCGGCTACTGGGGATGGGACCCGGTGGAGAATGCCTCCCTCATGCCCTGGCTCACCGGCACAGCATTTCTCCATTCGGTCATGATGCAGGAAAAACGCGGCATGTTGAAAGTGTGGAATATGTCGCTCATCTTCGCGACCTTCCTGCTTTCGATGCTCGGGACGTTCCTCACGCGTTCGGGCGTGATCAGCTCGGTCCACGCTTTCGCGCAGTCGTCGATCGGCGCATGGTTCCTGGTATTCATCGTGTTGACGCTAGGAGTTTGCACGTTTTTTCTGGTGGCGAACCGGTCGTATCTCAAGAGCGAGCACAAGCTGGAGTCGCTGGTTTCGCGCGAATCCAGTTTCCTGTTCAACAATCTCCTCTTGCTCGTCGTCTGCTTCACCATACTGTGGGGGACTTTTTTCCCCATCCTGTCGGAATTCGTGCAGGGACACAAAGTCACCGTCGGGCCGCCTTTTTTCAATCGCGTCGCCGTCCCGGTTGCCTTGCTGCTCCTGCTGCTCACGGCAGTGGGACCGCTCCTCGCCTGGCGTAAGACTTCCCTCGAAAGCCTCAAGCGGAATTTCCTCTTCCCCGCCGTTGGCTCGCTCGCTATCGGCGTCATGATGATCGTGTTCGGAGTGCGTCCCTGGGAAGATCCTTCTTTCTTCTATGCCACCATGGCCGCCGTTCTCTCGGCGCTCGTAATCTTTACCGTCATTTCCGAATTCCTTCGCGGAGGCCGCGTCATCGCCGGCAAGAGCCATCAGAACCTGCTCTCTGCCATGATTCACCTGTGCCACAGAAACACGCGCCGCTACGGTGGCTACATCGTCCACTTCGGCGTGGCGCTGGTGGTGATTGGGATTCTCGGCACTCCTTTCAATAAAGAAGTGGAAAGAGAAATGGGCTTTGGCGACGAAATTTCCATTGGCCCCTACACGCTGGTCTGCCAGTCCTACACGCAGGACGACAATCCCAACTACGCCAACGAGTGGGCGATCATCAACGTGTTCCGCGGCGGCAAGCAGATTACGACCATGTATCCCGAGCGCCGTTTCTATAAGGCCAGTCAACAGCCGCAGACGCTGCCACGCATTTATCCCAGCTTCCGCGAAGATTTCTTTCTAGTGAGCGACCTTTATCTCGTCTACGAAGGCCGGAACGAGACCACCGGCCAGCCCATCATTAAAGCGCACGTGAATCCGCTGGTCCCGTGGATTTGGATCGGCCTGATCGTCATGGTTTTCGGCACCATCGTCGCGTTAGTGCCGAATGCCGCCGCCGTGCAGATTGCGGCGACCACGCCGGTGCGCGTTCCGGCGCATGTGGGAGCAGGGGACTGAGATGAAACCCTTTTTGTCAAATCGGCGGATTTTTCCACGCCGCTGGCTGCAGGCCGCCGTGCTAGCCGTCGCGGTGATTCTTTTCATGGGCGCTGGCGACGACACCGCGCGCTTCAAAGACCTCGGCCATCGCATGATGTGCACCTGCGGATGCGGCCAGGTACTGCTCGAATGCAATCACGTTGGCTGCCAGGCGTCGGAGAAAATGCGCAACCAATTGCTGGCCGCGCTCGACAAGGGCGGCAGTAATAGTGACGACCTCATCCTGCAAGGCTTCGTGCAGGAATACGGACCGACCGTGATCGCCGCCCCCACCGCCACCGGCTTCAATCGCGTGGCCTGGATCATGCCGTTCTTAGTCTTAGCGCTTGGCATCGCCTTCGCGGTTCACATCGTGCGCTCGTGGAAGAATTGCCCTGAACCAGCGCTCGCCGATGGCATCATCATCCGGCCCGGCAGCGAACTGGATGAGTTCCGCCAGAAGGCTAGAAAAGAGACCGACCTATGATCCCCTACGTTTGTGCCGTCGTCACGGCCGCATGTCTCTATTACATTTTCTTTTTTCCCGGCGAAGTCTACGCCGGAGAAGAGAAGACGCGGCTCGGCTATCTCCGCGAGCGCAAGGAAGCGGTCTACGAAAACCTGCGCGATCTGAATTTCGAATACAAGGCCGGCAAGGTGCCAGACGCGGACTATCAATCGATGCGCGCGTCGCTCGAAGAAGAAGCAGCCGCGATCATGGCGGAGATCGCGCGACTGGAGCAGGTTGCGGGGCTGGTGGTGTGATCCGTTGATTGACCTCGTGAACAGGTATCTCGGCGCGGATTGCAATGTCAGTCGATCGGACTGCGGCTGTAAAATCGGAGCGTGACCGAGACCGAGCGTAGAAACCGCCTGATTGGCTGGTTGGACGTTGTCTACATCGACGTTCAACATCTGCTCCTCAACGACCACTTGTTCTGGGAATTTCAGAACGTCGTTAAGCAGAACGATCAGTTTCTCAGCGCCTCAGGATTGTTCACACAGTTCATCGCAGAGGCTTACGCGCATTCAGCCGCAGTCGGAATCCGTCGGCATGCAAAGGCCGACAAGGATAGCATCTCGATTATGCACTTTCTAGAGGAGGTCCGAGATCACCCGCAGACAGTCTCGCGTGAACACTATATCTCCCTCTACCAGGGAAAAGAGGCTTGGCACATCGAGATTGGCCAACACGACTTCGACCGAGTTGCAGGCGAGGGCAGCCCCCATGTTCCACCGCGGCTAGCGGATGAGCAAATTCACGACGTCAAGCGCGCGGTAGAGGTGGTCGAGCACTATGTTGACCGGCGCATTGCGCACTATGACAGGAGAGACCTTGCGAGACCGCTTCCGAAGTATTCCGAACTGACTGATGCGCTGAAGGCGTTAGAGATGATCGTGATCTTGTATTGGCGGTTACTTAAGGGTCCGTCGATGACGACAATCGTTCCGATAATCATGTATGACTGGAAAGACATTTTCCGCTTTGCATGGGACCCCAAGAACACAGCGCGGCAGAGCACCGTGGAGGCGACGCAATGACCACAGATAGATGGGAGATGTTGGAGTCTAGAGTTATCAGGCTCGAAAAGCAGAATCGGTGGCTCAGGGCAGGATACTTGCTCGCCGCTCTCGCTATCGTTTGCGCTCTAACCCTAGCGTCGTCCAAAGACGCGGTCACGGTGGAAGCGCAGCGATTTGTGCTCAAGAACTCGAAGGGTGAATTGCGGGCGGAGCTGACCACCCTTGACGGCGACTATCCAAGACTGACCCTACAAAGTCCGAACGGCGAGAAAGCGGCGGAACTCAGCCCCGTCGGCATCTCGGTCCTCGACCATGGACTTCCGGGGACCCTTCCTCGCGCACATCTCGGCAACACTGGCCTTTACTTCACTGATAAGCTGGGACGCGTAGTCATGGAACTTGGCGGAGCCTCGGTCTCAGCCCCGCAACTTGCTCCCAATCCGCAAATCACGATTTTTGACGAAAAAGGCCAGTCCGTCTGGCGCGCTCCTGAGAAACGCTAGGAGTTGTATCGTCGGGCAAGGAGTTGTTTTGACCAAATTCGCACATTCTGCCCTACTAGCCGCCATCCTCTCGCTAGCCGTCGCCACAGCCCCCGCCCAGACCCTGACCGGCACCGTGACCAACGGCACCACCGGCAAACCCGCTGCGGGAGATGAAGTCATCCTCATCAACATCTCCAACGGCATGGATGTGGCGGGCAGCACCAAGGCCGACAGCAACGGGAAATTCAGCTTCGAACTCACAGGCGGACCGGAGCCGCATCTCATCCGCGCCGTTCATCAGGGAGTGAACTATCATCAGATGGCGCCTCCCGGCGTCAACTCGGCCGACATACAGGTATATGACGTCGCGCCTAAAGTCACCGGCCTCAGCGTGACTGCCGACGTCATGCGCTTCCAGGCTGGCAGCGGAACCATGCAGGGCATACGCCTGTTCGTAGTCAGTAACACGTCCTCGCCCGCGAAGACGCAGATGAACGATCACAACTTCGAGTTCTATCTCCCGCCCGGCGCAAAGATTGAACAGCTGCAAGCCCGCGCCCCGAACGGCCAGCCGATCAGCGCGGAAGCCGTTCCCCAAGCCGAGAAGAACCGCTACGCCATCGCCTTCCCGCTCCGTCCCGGAGAAACGCAGTTCCAGTGCGAGTTCACTCTGCCTTACTCTGGCGAAATCAAGATCGATCCCAAGCCGCTCTATCCCGCTGCGCATCTCGTCATCGTGCTTCCCCAAACGATGCAGTTCACGGCCGCGAATCCGTCCAGCTTCCAGTCTATGCAGGACCCCAACCAGAGCGACAGCAACGTGGAGGTCGCGCAACAGACCAAGCCCGGCCAACCGCTCGGCTTCACGCTGAAAGGCAACGGGGTCATCACCGAGTCTCCCGGAGAAACCGCCTCGGGCGCGGCCCAGCAACAGGATCAGCAGCAACCGCAAGGACGCGACAGCCGCCCCGGCGGCGGGCTTGGAGCTCCTATCGATGCGCCGGACGCGCTGCGGCAATATCGCTGGTACATCCTCGTCGGATTTGCCGTGCTGCTCGCCATCGGCGGATGGGTGGTCACGAAACGGCAGACCGCAACCTCCGTCATCGCGACCCCAGCCGCGACGCCAGCCACGACGGCGCCCGCGAACAACGCTCCGGCCGCGAAATCATCAATGCTGCTGGAGGCGCTGAAAGAGGAACTGTTCCAATTAGAGGTAGAAAAAAAACAAGGCAAGATCGCGCCCGCGGACTACGAAAAAGCCAAAGCAGCCCTGGACCAAACGCTAGACCGCGCCCTGAAGCGGCTGGGCTAGGATTGTGTGGTGACGGGGCTTCGCCCCGTCAAGCAGGGCGAAGCCCGCTTCCACACAAGAAGCCAGGAGTGCGCGCCCAGCATCTAATTATCTAATTCACTGAGACAAACTGAGGCGATCATTCATGAGTAACATCTTCAAAACCACGCTCCTGCTCACCGGCATGACGCTGCTCCTCATGCTGGCCGGCCGCGCTTTCGGCGGCCAGAACGGGATGCTGATAGCGCTGGCTTTCGCCGTCGTCCTGAATTTCGTTTCTTACTTTTTCTCCGACAAGATCGCGCTCGCCACCTATCGCGCTCAACCCGTCGGACGCGACGATCTGCCGCGGGTCTACAACATCGTCGAGCGCCTGGCGCAAAAAGAAAGCTTGCCGATGCCCAAGGTCTACCTCATCCCAACCGATTCACCCAACGCCTTTGCCACCGGACGCAATCCGAACCACGCCTCGGTCGCCGTAACCCAAGGCATCCTCGGACTGCTGACCGACGACGAACTGGAAGGTGTGATCGCCCATGAACTCGGCCACGTGCGCAATCGCGACATTCTGATCAGTTCGATCGCTGCCACTTTAGCCGGCGCCATTACTTATCTTGCCTCGATTGCCCGCTGGGGCATGATTTTTGGCGGCATGAGAGGCAGCCGCGATCGCGACGGAGGCGGCGGCATCGCAGCCATCGCCATGATGTTCCTCGCCCCATTCGCCGCCATGCTGATCCAGTTAGCCGTCTCGCGCTCACGCGAATACGGCGCCGACGAGATTGGAGCTCATTGGACCGGCAATCCCTACGCCCTGGCCAGCGCCCTGGCAAAAATCGACGCCTACTCCCGCCAGCGCCCGCTCCTGGCGACCCCATCCACCGCGCATCTTTTCATTATTCAGCCGTTCTTAGGTGGGATGAGTTTCGGCAACCTGTTCTCGACCCATCCGCCAACGGCGAAAAGGATCGAGCGGTTGACGGGAAGGCCGGCGGAATTCACGCAGTAACAGCTATCAGCTCTCAGCTATCAGTCATCAGTTAAGCGAAACCCGTGCAGTCGGTCTCAACTGAGAGCTGACGGCTGAGAGCTTCGCTATGACCGCCGTAACTCCCAGCCCCACCGCTCGCATAGTAGAATCGGCGATAATGGCTCCCGAAGCTCTGGTGGCAACCTCGCGCCGCGCCGCGGCACTCGAGAACAGTTTGCGCCGCGTGATCCGCGGCAAAGACGACGTTCTCCGCCTCGCCCTGGTTTCCATCTTCGCCAAAGGCCACCTGCTGATCGAAGGCGTCCCCGGAGTCGGCAAGACCACGCTCGGCCAAGCCCTGGCCCGCGCCATCGACTGCACCTTTCAGCGCATCCAGTTCACCAGCGACATGTTGCCTTCCGACGTGCTGGGCATCTCGATCTACTCCGCCGTCGAGCAGAAATTCGAATTCAAGCGCGGACCAGTCTTCGCTAACGTCCTGTTAGCCGACGAAATCAACCGCACCACTCCGAAGACGCAGTCCGCCCTGCTCGAAGCCATGAACGAGGGGCAGGTCACTATCGACGCACATTCTTATCCGCTGCCGCAACCATTCTTAGTGATTGCCACGCAGAATCCCATCGAACACCACGGCACTTATCCCCTGCCCGAGTCGCAACTCGACCGTTTCCTGATGCGAGTTCGCATGGGATATCCCGAAGGCAACGCCGAGCGCGAGATCCTGCGCGCCGAAGCCGGCGTAGCCCAGCTGGGAAACCTGCGCCCCGTGCTCAATGCCGCCGACGTAGTCGAGATCCAGCAGGCCGTAGCGCAGGTCCACGTGGACGAATCGCTCATCACTTACCTGCTGAACGTCGTCGGTAAAACGCGCGAGTCGGAGTATCTATCTCTCGGAGTTTCTCCCCGAGGCTCGCAGATGCTTTACCGCGCCGCGCAAGCCATGGCGTTCCTCGACGGCCGCGATTACTGCACGCCCGAAGATTTCAAGCCGCTGGTCGTCTCCGTCTTCGCCCACCGCGTGGTAGTAAGTTCGCTCTACACGTCCACGCTGAAAAAATCCGAGCAAGCCGAGCAAGTGCTGCGCGAGATTGTGGAGAGCGTGGCAGTACCGGTATAGTAGCTGGACGAAATACTCCAACAAATACTCTAGTTAAGTTGTCATCCCGAGCGAAGCGAGGGATCTGCGGTTAGTCGCTAGCCCGCGGATCACACATCGATGCCCAATACGCTAATTGGCACCTGGATCGCGCTCTTGAAGTGCGGTAAATACCGCTTCACCTTTTCAAAAGTCAATGAACCTTCCCAGTTCTGCCCGCACTCTGACTTCATGAATTTCTGGAACCTGGAAGTGGTCACCACATAAACTCCGACATCAATCTTGTCGAGGGCCGAGTAGGATGAAACTTGAAACTTAAGCAAGTCGATACCAATAAACGAGGCGTGACCAAATCCGACCTCGATACCAATTCTCTCCTTGAGGAAATCCATCTTCGCGCCTGGATCGCCTGGATCGTCGAACACAGTTGGCTGGCTTGCCCATCCTTGCGCAATCAAGCGGTCCTCAAGCAATTTGTTAAAAACTGGACGTGACAATGTGGCGATGTCAGGGATGGTTCCCAGAAGGACTTGCTCAATTTCCTCTTTGAGAGAAAGCTTGCTATTGAGGACCTGCTCGGCGAAACGAAATGAGAATCGCTGAAGCCGTAGCGAAGATGCTGACAACCTCGTCGCCTCCGTCATATCGAGTTATTAGCGTACTCGGGACACCCGAGAAAATCCAGGCTGTTGCGCGCTGGGCCCCGACCCGCGCCTACTCGCCCGAGGCCACAGGCGGCGCCGGCTGCAAACTCGAGAGCCGCGAGATCGTAGCCACCATCATTCCGGAGAGAAACTGCATAGTAGCTACATCGTTGTTGTCAAACGCGTGGGGCGCCGACGACAGCACTTCGAAAACTCCGAGCGTCCGCCGGAAGTGGCGTAGTGGAGCGACCAGAATCGACCGCACGCCCATCCGTCGGCAAGTCGTCCAATCCACTCGCGGGTTCGACTCGGCGTCATGGCAAAGCAGCACTTCGCCCGTGCGCACGCACTCCGCCGAGAGTCCGCTATCGGTTTGCAAGCGAACCCCGATATCCGGGGCGGTGCGTCCGGTGCGCGCCCGGCAAATAATTTCGTTGCCGCTGCGCAGCGCGATAGCCGCCCCGGTGGCGCCGGTTAAAGTCTGCGCCTTTTCCGCGATGATGCTGATGCCCGGCTCGAGATCCAACTCTCCGGCGTCGATCGGGGGATGAGGAGCAGGAACGGGTCCATGGTGGCGAGGCCGCATGCGATGGTGGGTGGAGAAAGTTGCCGCCGCGGGAAGCTCGAACTGATTTTCGCCGATGCGATACGCGTCTTGATCCTGGCCGGCCTCCGCAACTTGCGGAACCGTGTAGAGCAGCGAGCGCACCAGCAGGTCCAGTTCGGCATCGGCGATGAGACGCGCGGTCTGCTGCCCGCGCAGCGAGCCGCCGAGCACACGCGATAGACTGAGCACCGCCGCACTGCCGCAGGCCAGGCACTGCGGCGTGTTATTGTCGCTGAGCATTTCACACTGCACGCAAAATAGCGCCGTCTGCAATGAAGCAAAACCCACGTCGGCGGCTGTCAACGAACGCTGCATTGGGATTCCCTCCGGACAATGAGGAAAGATGAGGGTAAACAGTTGCGCGCACAGCAGTAAGTGACGGCGCTGGTTCGGGCTGTGGATAACTGGCATGGCCTTTCGAAACACTACGGCGGGAGCTTGGACTTGTTGAAAAACCTGATAGCGGACAGTTTATGAAAGTTGTCGCTCGCGCAACTATAATTCCGCTCATGTCATTTCTCCGGTTCCTCATGTTGTTGTCACTCGTGGTCTGGCTGGGCGGAGTGATCTTCCTGGCCTTCATACTCGCACCCACGGCTTTTTCGCCCGGACTTCTTCCCACCCGCCACATAGCGGGATCGGTCGTAGGCCGCTCGCTCGATTTACTGCACTACGCGGCCATCGTTTCCGGAATTGTTTTTTTGATCGCGTCCATGCTCTACAGCCGGATGGCTGCGGGAAACGCGCGGCCGCTGGCGGCTCGGAATCTTCTGATCGTGCTCATGCTTCTACTCACAGTCATCTCGCAGTTCGCCATTTCTCCGAAGATGCACGCCCTCCGCGCGGAAGTGGGCGTGATAGACACCGTGCCTCTGGACAGTCCGCTGCGCACGGAATTCAACCGCCTGCACGTGTGGTCGGAAGAATTCGAGGAGGCGGTGCTTCTGCTGGGGTTGTTGGCGCTGTACGCGATCGCGCAGGCGTTCCGGTGAAGTCTGGACACCTAACCCACTTTTGCCATCCTGAGCAAAGCGAAGGACGTGCTGTCTCGTGGGATGAGAAGAAAGAAGATCCTTCGCTGCGCTCAGGATGACAAGTCACAAAAGACGGTCACTATTGCGTCACTTTGCCAGGGGCTTCGGCGCCACCGGCGGTTTCAACACGTCATCGAGATACGCCAGATATTCGGCGATCAGCTTATAGCTATCGTAGTAATCGTTCATCTTGATCGCTGCCATCTTGTCGACCGGCGAATGCAGGATCGGCCAGGTCTGTTCGGTCACCGAGTGCAGGGTGATGCGCGGGATCTGGTAGCGGGCGAACGATTCGGAATCGGCGGTGCCAAGGTTGTCCACGTTCATTGTGGTCACAGGGAGTTTACTGGCCGCCGCCACGGAGGCCAGCGCGTCAAGCAGCGCTTTGTCGGCGTGTGAAGCCCACACCTCAGTAGGACCGAGGCCTAAGCTGTCGAAATTGACCATGGCTTCGAGATGCGCGCGTTGTTCGTTGGTGAGATGGTCCACGTAATACCGCGATCCCACCAGTCCCTCCTCCTCGCCTGAGAATCCGACGAAGATCAGCGTGTGATGGCGCGCCTGCGCGCTCAGGCTGTACAGCAGGCTGGGCAACAACGCCGCTCCAGTCCAGTTGTCGACCACGCCGTCGCCAAAGCTCTCGACCTTATCCGTATGCGCACCGACCACGATGACTTCCTGCGTTTCGCCCGGCAACACGCAGATGACGTTCGGCGGCAGCTCGCGGTCGAGCCCTTGCTCGGAGAGATTCGCCTTCTTGCATCCGGATTCGGCGAGCCATTTCCGGATCAACGCCTCGCGTTCGCTGTTCCTGGTTGAGAAGGACTTCAGATGGCCTTTGACTACTGCGCGAGCCTGCAAGCGGAAGTGAATCTGCGCCGGAGTTTGCGCCAAAGACCAGACGCCACAAGCAATGCAAGCGATCAGCGCTGCCGCAAGATGGCCAAAGAAAAGACGGCACAATAATTGGCCGCGGGCAGTTGTTCCGTCGAATACCATTGTGCCGAGAGTAGCACGCCCGCAGCGCTGAATACATTCAACGCGCGTATGCGGATCGCCCACGATGATTTATGCTTTTGATTCAACTGATAGCTGAGAGCTGACTTCATGAAAACTGGCATCATTGGTCTGCCGCAGGTCGGCAAGACATCTCTATTTCGCATTCTGACCAAGGTGAACCTTTCCGAGCAGGCGCTCGCGAACCCGCGCGAAGCGCACATCGGCGTCGCCAAGGTTCCCGACGAACGCCTCGACAAACTGGCCGAGCTCTACCATCCGAAGAAGCTGACGCACGCTTCGGTCGAGTATGTGGACGTCGGCGCGATCGGTCAGGACGCGCTAAAAGAGACTGCCTATATTGGCCATTTGCGCCAGGTGGATGCGCTCATTCACGTGCTGCGGGCGTTTGAGAACGATGCGATTCCGCACGTCGGCGCCATCGATCCCCTGCGCGACATCAAGAATGTGGAGTTCGATCTCATGGTGAGCGATCTGGGCCAGATCGAAAAGCGCTTGGAGCGGCTGGAAAAAGACTTAAAGAAGATGAAGACGCCGGAGCTCGAAAAAGAAAACGAGCTCCTGATCAAGGCCAAAGCTCAGATCGAAGCCGAAAAGCCGCTGCGCGAAATGGCAATGTCGCCCGAAGACAAGAAGCGCATCCGCGGCTTCATGTTTCTGAGCGAGAAGCCGATGCTCTACGTGCTCAATATCGGCGAGAGCACGGAACTCGGCAAGGATCTCGAAGCGGCGGTTGCGAAATTCAATCTGACCGAAGTGGCCGCGCGTCCGAATGCCGGAGCAAGCGCGATCTGCGGCAAAGTGGAAGCGGAACTGGCGGAGATGAGCGATGAAGACGCGGCGGAATTTCTAGGCAGCTATGGATTAACAGAAAGCGGACTCTCGCGACTGATCCGCAAGAGCTATCACCTCCTGGGCCTGATTTCGTTCTTCACCGCCGGAGAAGACGAATGCCGAGCCTGGACGATCCCGCTGAATACCCGTGCCCAGAACGGCGCCGGCGCGATTCACTCCGATCTGGAGAAACACTTCATCCGCGCCGAAACCATTCGCTGGGATCAGCTACTGGAAGCGGGATCGGAAGCCAACGCCCGCGCCAAAGGGACGCTACGATTAGAGGGGAAAGATTACATCGTGCAGGATGGGGATGTGATGCATATTCGGCACAGCGGGTAACATTGTCGTCGGTTCGCAGTCCTCAATTAGAACCGCCCGGATCTCGACGGGGGAGAGTACCATAATGGCCGCCGATTACGAGCAAATGGCGCAGAACATCAGGCAGTTCTACAGTTTTTCCGGCAAAAACGTTCTTGGAGTTGGAGCCGGTGGCGGGCCGCTTACCCATCTCGTTCTCGAATCCAGGAAACTGATTGTCATTGACAGGGACCCCGCCGCTATTCGCCAGTGGGAGGCAAGGGTTATCGCCGAGGGGCTACAAAATCGAGTGGAAGTTATCCATGCGGACTTCTGTGAAACTTCGCTACGCGGGGATGTCGTGTACTTCGAGTTTTGTCTGCACGAGATGAACGACCCCGGGCAGGCCCTGCAACACGCATTGAAGCTCGCTCCCGAAGTGCTGATCTTCGATCATCTGCCGGATTCAGAATGGGCTTTCCATGCAGCCGAGGAGGACAAAGTCCGGCGCAGCACGGACGCGCTGGCGGACTTCGCCTGCACGCGCCAGCAGGCATTTGGCACCGAACAGCGATTCCCGGAGTATCAGCAACTTCTGGAGAAGGTGTCTTGCCAAGGCGAGGTGGCGTTGCGGCGCGCCGAGCGATATCGTGGCGTGACCAGGATTGCGATCCCGATGACCTACGGCTTGAGTTTGTTGTGTGGCGAATCCCATTGAGCAATTACGCCTGACACCGTGAGAGTGTGGCGAGCCACACGCCTGAATCAGTGCACGTGGAAAAACCGATCCAGCAAAAACATACACGCCGCTCCGACAAACACCAGTAGCGCCATCTTCACTCCGGGCTCCTTATTCACTTCCGGGATCAGGTCCGATGCGGCCACGTAGATCGTAACGCCCGCCGACAGGGGAAGGCCGAAGCTTACTTCGTGGCGGAAGACGGCCATCGTCATCACTCCAGCCACGGTTGCGGCCCCCAGCGCCATGGACGCTCCCCAGGCAAACGCGCGGCTCCGGCCACTCGCGAGCATCACCGATGAAACGGTGAATCCTTCCGGAATCTTGTGCAGAAAAACTGCTACGAAAATAATCCAGCCGAGCGCGGGAGAAACGAGAAACCCAGAAGCGATGGCGATGCCATCGAAGAATGTGTGGATCAGCAATCCGATCAGAACCGAGTAGCTTTTGTGAGCATGGACGAACTGCTCGGCGTGGGTTTCTTCGCCAAAGTGGAAATGCGGGGTGACGGTGTGCTCGAAGAAATGGACAAGCAGGTATCCTAGCAGGATGAGAAATCCGGCATACGGGCCCCGCAGCTTAATGCTCTCCGGCACCATTTCGACCAGTGCGGTAGCCAGCATGAAACCTGCGCCGAGCGCAACAAAGTAGCGAAGGTAGGACCGCTCCCAATTCCTCTGGACGATGATGGCGCCGCCGAAAACGTTAGCGCCCGCCGCGGTCAGCCCCAGCAGCACACTGGTCAGGATGGGAGACATGCGGAAAGAAGAATAGCAGGTTAAGGGGCCGGAACTGCTCTCTTGTAGAGACGCGGCCTGCCGCGTCTCTCCCGCAGCGGCGGACGGCGCAAGCTCCGTCCCTATATGATCGTCGCGAGTATGGGTAGCGTCGCCAGCTATAATCCGCTGTAGCGGAAAGCTGACAACTGCTCCCATGCGTTTCGAACTCTTCGTGGCAACTCGGTATCTTCGCGCCAAACGCCGCCAGGCGTTCATCGGCGTTATCACGGGCATCTCCATCCTGGGAGTAGCGGCGGGAGTGGCCTCGCTGATCGTTGCTCTGGCCGTCAATAACGGCTTCCGGCAGGATTTGCAGGCGCGACTGCTGGGATCGACCGCGCACATCAGTTTGCTGCGGGTGGAAAGTGACGGGATACGCGATTGGCGTCCGCTGCTGGAGAAGTTATCGAAGCAGCCGCACGTGGTGGCGGCGGCGCCGGCGATTTACGAGCAAGTGCTGATTTCGCGTGGACCGCGGGCGCGCGGGGCCGTGTTGAAGGGGATGCTGCCGCAATATGAGCGCAACGTCAGCGATCTGCTGCAAACGGTAACGCTCGGATCGGCGGCGGCGCTAGAGGAAGAGCCTGTGGCCGGGACGGGCGGGGTCGAAGAAACACGTCCAACAGCAAAGTCAGATGCAAGTACAACGCCAGCGGGCGAGGGCGCCCGCTCCACACACGCCCAATCTCCCGACGACCTTGCCGGCGTGCAAGAGCGCGTCGCGACTATGCCTCCGGTCATCCTTGGCAAAGATATGGCGGAGGAGATTGGCGCGACTGTGGGGTCGGTGGTGCTGGTGACCTCGCCGCAGGGCGAGCTTACTCCGTTTGGCATGGTGCCGAAGTACATTCGCTTTCGCGTCGCGGGAATCTTCAACTCCGGTTTTTTCGATTACGACTCTTCCTGGGCGTTCATACGGCTTTCCGACGCGCAGGAGTTGTTTGGGTTGGGCGACGTGATCTCGGTCATCCAATTCAAGCTCGACGATATCTACCTCGCTGGCGACGTCGCGCGCTCGCTCGAACAGGCCGCCGATCTTATTTCAGGAAGCCACGGCTTCATGGCCACCAGTTGGATGGAACAGAACAAGCCTCTGTTCCGCGCGCTGCGGCTGGAGCGCGTGGTGACCTTCATCACCATCGGTCTGATCGTGTTCGTGGCCGCGCTGAACATTCTGATCTCGCTGATCATGATGGTCATGGAGAAGACGAAAGACATTGCCGTGCTCATGTCGCTGGGGACGAAGAAGAGGCAGATCCGTCGCGTCTTCATCGCGCAGGGCGTGCTGATTGGCGTGATTGGAACGGCAATCGGGCTGGTGGTTGGATATGCGATCTCGTGGGCGGGAGGACATTATCATTTTATCTCGCTCTCGCCCGAGGTCTATTCGATTGACTACGTGCCGTTCGCGCCGCGTCTGATGGATGGGGTGATCGTGGCCCTGGTTTCGGTCGGGATTTCGTTTGTGGCCACGATTTATCCGTCGTGGTCAGCGGCGCGGATTTTGCCGGCGGAGGCGTTGAGGTACGAATAGGCTCCGGCTTGTGCGTCGTCTGTGGTTTCTTGATCGGGTGCGTTCCTGTTTTCTCGCGACTGGATGTGTGCTACAACACCGGAGATGAGTTCGACGCTGAATTCGATCCCTGATTCGACCAGGCGTTCGTCCGGGCTCTCGACTGCGCCGAGGGCGGTTGAGACAGCGACTCGCTTGGCTCCGAATCTGGTTTCTGCGAATGTAAAGAAGGACGTTTCCTCGATCTGTCCCAACTGCTCGACCGAGTTGAGTGGACACCGCTGCAAAGTTGTCTGCAAGACATGCGGCTTCTATTCGAGCTGCTCCGATTTTTACTGAGCTAGCCGTTGGCCCTCGCGCGATTTCTCGTCGAGCTTTTACAATGGGGTGGGACCTAGTTTCAATTCTGACATCAGGAGATTCGAATGCAACGGAAAGCGAGTGCAGTGTGGAAGGGCGGCCTTAAGGACGGAAAAGGGACGGTTTCGTCCACCAGCGGCGTGCTTTCGAATACGCCCTATTCGTTTACGACGCGGTTTGAAAACACTCCGGGAACGAATCCGGAAGAGCTGATTGCGGCGGCGCATGCGGCGTGCTTTTCGATGGCGCTGTCGGCGCAACTGGGAGGCGCGAAGCTGACGCCGGA
>Ga0181505_10881962_pt1 | contig 15797 bp, 15 predicted proteins | sample PEATcosm2014_Bin_5_FD_127743 | JGI IMG/M metagenome (GOLD analysis project Ga0181505, IMG submission 127743) | Metatranscriptome of peatland microbial communities from MTU Mesocosm Facility, Houghton, MI, USA - PEATcosm2014_Bin05_30_metaT... | ecosystem: Environmental > Terrestrial > Soil >...
AAGGTGCATGCTCATAGTCGGAGGAGGTTCACGCGATCGACGTTGAGCGTTTCGCGCGTGCGGAATACGGCAATAATGATGGCCAACCCCACGGCCGCTTCAGCGGCAGCCACTACCATCACGAAGAAGACAAAGATGTGGCCGTCAAGCGACTTGAGCTGCGCCGCAAAGGCAACGAACGACAGGTTCACGCCGTTGAGCATCAGCTCGATGGAAAGAAATATGGTGATGATGTTGCGCTTAATCAGAAATCCGGCGACGCCGCAGGCGAACAGGACAGCGCTCAGCACCAGGTAATAGGAAAGAGGCACCATTGCTATTCTTCCTCCCTCCGCGCCAGCACGACGGCGCCCATGATCGCAACCAGGATCAGGATCGAAGTGACCTCGAAGGGCAGCAGATATTCACGAAACAGCAGGTGTCCGACGGCCTGCGGATTGCCGAAGACATTCTCGCCATTCATGACCGTCGGACCGCCGATGGCGATGCGATCCAGACCGGTGAGATGGCTGACGACTGCAGCCGCAATGCCCAGGCCGATGATCAAGGCAGGCACGCCGAGCATGGTGGCCACGCGGCTGCCATGCGACAAACGTTCTTCCTCACCTGCGTTCAGCAGCATGATCACGAATACGAACAGCACCATCACTGCTCCGGCATAAACAATCACCTGCACCGCGGCGACGAACTCGGCTCCGAGCAATAGGTAAATCAGCGCCAGCGAACCCATCACCACGATGAGCGACAAGGCGCTGTTGATGGGGTGCTTCTGCACCAGGAGGTTGATGGCACCTCCCACACACAGCAGAGCGAAGATGAAGAACAAGATAAGAGCGAGCATGATGTTTGCGGCCGTTAGCACTTGGCATTTGGCATTTGGCCACACCAGGAGTGCTGACCGCGGAAATCCGAACTTGCTTTGCCAACTGCTAAGTGCTAAATGCCAAGTCCCAAGTGCCGCCTCACTTCATCGCCACAATAAAGGCAGTCACGACGATATTCGCAATGGCCAGCGGCAGAAGGAACTTCCAGCCGAAAGCCATAAGCTGGTCATAACGGAAACGCGGCAACGTGCCGCGAACCCAGATGTAGACAAAAATGAAAGCAAACACCCGCACAGCGAACCAAACGACAGGCAAGAGCGACTGGAGGATCGGCGGCCCGAACACAGGTCCTGACCATCCCCCCAGGAACATGATGGAAGCCAGGCACGCCACCGTGAACATGTTGGCGTACTCGGCCATAAAGAACATGGCAAACTTCATCGAGCTGTACTCGGTGTGGTAACCGCCGACCAACTCCGTCTCCGCTTCCGCAAGATCGAAGGGAATGCGATTGGTTTCGGCATAGGCCGCCATGATGTAAATGAAGAGCGCGACGAATTGGCCTTTGAAAAAGTTCCACTTGGGAATGAATCCCAGCCAGGTGCCCGATTGCGCATCTACGATGTCACGCAAGCTGAAGCTGCCGGAGAGGATCAGCACCCCCACCAGCGAAAGGCCAAGCGCCACTTCATAGCTGATCATTTGTGCCGAGGCGCGCAGGCTGGCCAGCATGGAATACTTGCTGTTCGATGCCCATCCGGCCAGTGCGCCGCCGTAAACTCCGACAGACGTGATTCCCAGAATGATGAGCAGACCGATGTTCACATCGGTGATCTGTAGCGGCGTATGGATTGAACCCAACGAGATCCATGGACCGATGGGGATAACCGCGATGGAAGTTAGCGCTGTCACCAGCGCAATGATTGGCGCCAATAAGTACAAAGGCTTGTTGGCGAAGGGTGGTGTGACATCTTCCTTAAAGATAAACTTTAAGCCGTCCGCCAACGGCTGCCAGATGCCGAACGGCCCCACACGCGTTGGCCCCCAGCGGTTTTGCAGGTGGGCCACAACCTTCCGTTCCAACAAAGTCGTGTAGGCGACCGCCGTCATCAGGACGAAGACCGCCAGCAGGATCTTGACGATCGATACCAGGATGTAGATGCCTATGGTCATTTAGCGACTAGCGCCTAGCGATTAGCTCTTAGCTATGAGTAAAACCTACATTTGGCCGCGCCCTGCCGTAACCCGCCTCGAAATTCAGCGCCTTCGATTTTTGGCTCGCAGACTCATGCAACTCTGCCGCAGTTTGAACTTGAAACACGAAACTCGAAACTGACTTACAAGCCTTCTGCCCGGACCATCGGATCGTAGCCGGCGGGCATCTCCAAGTCGGACGGCGCACTGTACCGCTCCATAACCGTATTCAATGTCTGTGAAAATCGCCCCAAAGTACCGGAGGTGAATAACGAGTCGTTCGCCGGCATCACCAGTACCGGATCGCCAAGACCGGTCGCACCTGTGATCTGGATCAACTGCGTATGCTCGTCGCGGCCGGCGAGCAGCCCCAGCCGCGAAATGTCGTATCCCGGAACGAGCCTCTGGATTTCATCCAGCATGGCGGTCGGATCGTAGGGGCTCATTTTCGGCTCCAGATTGTGTTCGGTCAGCCAAACTGCGTGACGGTCAGCCTCGCCCGATTGCGCGCCGCGCGTCTGCCCCATGTCGGCGCGCGTGCCCCCGCCGCCGAAGGGCACCAACTTGTGAACGTCGTACCCCATGCGAGCCGCGATGCGGACGATGCACTCGAAGTCGTTGCGCACACCCGAAAACTCACCCGCCTTTTTCAGCATCTGAGCGTCGCCGCAGGTGTTGGTGTAAGTGCCGCCCTTTTCGTAAGCGTTGGCGACGGGCAATACCAGGTCGGCGATGGCCGCGGTCTCGGTCAGGAACATGTCCTGCACAATGACGAAGCTTTTCGAAAGCGCGAAGGGATCGACGTTGTAGCGCGCGACGGGATTCGAGCCCACGACATAGAGCGCCTTCAGCTTCCCTTCCTTGGCAGCTTCCATCATCTGCAGCAGGTTCAAGCCGGGACTCGTCGGAATCTCGTCCAGCCACTCTTCGTGGAAGCGCGTCGCGCTCGCTACGGGAGCGTAGCCCGGCAGCATATCGGGATAAAGACCCATGTCGGCTGCGCCGCGGGAGTTGGCGTAATCGCCCAGGCAGATGAACTTCGCGTTTTGCGCCAGGCCAAAATCGATCAGCGTCTTGACATCGTTGCCGCGCAGCTCCGAGCCGAAGACGATGACCAAGCCAGGTTCAGCTTTCACCGCGTCGCGCAATTTCGTCAGAGCTTCGCGGGTGAGATGCTCGGAGACGACTGCGTCGGCTGCGCCGTCGCTACCGGCGAGGAACTGCACAAAGCTGGCTTCTGAACCCGCAGCGATCTGTGCAAACGACGTAGCCTGCCGGTGCAGCTTGATGGCAGAGGAATTCACCACATACAACTTCGCGCGGTTCAGCCGAATGTTGCTGCGAATCTGCCAGGCCAGCAGCGGATGCTGCTCGGTGGGGTCGTTGCCGATCAACAGGATCGCAGGTGCGCTGAAAAGATCGCGCATCGAGGCGGTCGTGTTCTGCTTGCCGGCCAGGGCGGAAGCGAAGCCGGGAAAATCGGTAGTGCGATGATGATCGATGTTGTTGGTGCCAAGCACGAGGCGCACAAACTTCTGCAACAGATAGTTCTCTTCGTTGCTGGTGCGATTCGAGCCAATCACACCGATCGAAGTAGGTCCGTCGGTGGTCAGGATTTCCTGAAACTTGGTCGCGATCAGGTCGAATGCCTGCTCCCATGTAGCGGAGACAAACTTGCCCTCCCGCTTGATCAGAGGCTGCTGCAGGCGGTCCGGATTATTCGCGAAGTCGAAGGCGTAACGCCCCTTGATGCAGAGGAAGTCGCCGTTGATGCCGCTCTTGTCACGATTGTCGCCGCGTACGATCTGCATGCCGGTATCGGCGCGGCGCACGCCCAGCGTGGTTCTGCAGCCATCACCGCAGTGGGTGCAGACCGTGCCAGTGTGCTTCATCTCCCAAGGGCGCGTCTTGTAGCGATAGGCGCCGGAGGTGAGCGCGCCAACCGGGCAGATGTCGATGCACATGCCGCACTCTTCGCACTCCAGATGATCTTCTTTATTGGGCGCAATGATGGAGCCGGAGCCGCGATTCTGGACGCCAAGCGCCCACACATCCATACCCTCACCGCATACCCGCACGCAGCGATAGCAGAGAATGCAGCGCGGACGGTCGAAGTACACCACCGGCGACCATTGTTGCTCGTCGCGATGGTTCTTCAGGTCCATGAACTTCGATTCGGCAGCGCCGTACTTGAAGGTCATGTCCTGCAACTCGCACTCGCCGCCGGCGTCGCAAACGGGACAGTCGAGCGGGTGATTGGCCAGCAGCAGTTCGAGCATCGACTTGCGCGCCTGCTTGATCTTGTCGCTCTCGGTGGTGACGATCATGCCTTCGGCTACCGGCGTGGTACACGCCGTCTGCAGCTTGGGCATCTTCTCGATTTCCACCAGGCACATGCGGCACGCGCCCTGCAGAGACAGATTCGGGTAGTAGCAGAAAGACGGCACCTCGATGCCCGTGGTCTTGCAGGCTTCAATGAGGAGCGTCCCCGCGGGAACGGTGAGTTTCTTGCCGTCGACAGTGAGGGTTACGTCAGCCATAAAATCAGCAATTAGCAATTAGCCGTTAGCAATTAGCCAAAACCGTGTCATCCTGAGCGCAGGCTCGCTTCCTTTGCGAGCCGGAGTCGAAAGACCCCTACCGCACATCTTCAATTGTGTCATCCCGACCGACGGCTTTAGCCGGAGCGGAGAAACCTGCTTTTCTGCCGTCCCTGAAGGGACTGACATTCTCGTGATTCGCCTACCCAGCGCTCAAGCGCTGGGCTATGATCTTCCGTCCCGCAACGCGGGACTCCATTTTTCCATAACAACAATTCAACCAAACCTGAGAACTCATCAGCACCGAACTGGCCACTGATCACTAGCCACTGGCCACTAATTCTGCCGCCTTCTCGTACGGACACGATTTGCCGTCGAGGTGGTCCTCGAACTCCTGCCGGTACTTCTGTATGTAGGAGATGATCGGCATCGCCGCCGCATCCCCCAGAGGACAGAAAGTTCGCCCCAACATGTTCTCCGCCAGGTATTTCAGATTGTCGATATCTTTCATGACGCCGCCGCCACTGTGAAAGCGGACCAGCGTCTTCTTCATCCAGTCGGTGCCTTCGCGGCACGGAATACACCAGCCGCAGCTCTCATGCTGATAAAACTGCGTGACGCGCAGGGCAAACTTCACGATACACATCTGGTCGTCGAGTACGATCACCCCGCCAGAACCCAGCATCGAGCCGGCCTTGGCCACGGAATCGAAGTCCATCGCGACATCAATCTCATCCGGCTTGAGGATCTGCACCGAGGAGCCGCCAGGCACTACGCCCTTCAGCTTCTTGCCTTTCACGATGCCGCCGGAGACGTCGTAGATCATCTTCTTCAAGTTGTAGCCCATGGGCAGCTCGTAGACGCCGGGCCGCTCTAGCTCGCCGCTCATGCAGAAGAGCCGCGTGCCACCGTTTCGCGGAGTCCCCAGGTGGGCGAACCATTCGCCGCCGCCGAGAATGATGTGCGGCACGCTCGCCAGCGTCTCGGCGTTGTTGATGACCGTGGGACCGCCCCAAAGGCCGACGACTGCCGGGAACGGCGGACGGATACGCGGTATGCCTCGCTTCCCTTCCAGCGATTCCATCAGCGCCGACTCTTCGCCGACTTCGTAGGCGCCCGCGCCCGAGTGCACAAAGATATCGAGATCGACGCCGGAGCCGAAAATGTTCTTGCCGATGAAGCCACGCGCGTAGGCATCAGCGACGGCCTTCTCCATGATCTCGACCAGGTAACGGTACTCGCCACGCAAGTAGATGTAGCCGGTCTTAGAGCCCACGGCGAGCGCGGCGATCATCACGCCTTCGATGACGGAGTGCGGATCGTGCTCAAAGATGAGGCGGTCCTTGCAGGTGCCGGGCTCGCTCTCGTCGCCGTTGCACAGCACATATTTCGGCTTGGGCGACTGCTTGGGCACGAACGACCACTTCATCCCAGTGGGAAATCCCGCACCGCCGCGGCCCCGCAGGTTCGACGCCTTGACCTCGTTGACGATGGCATCGGGCTGCATGGTAAGCGCCTTCTGCAGTGCTTTATAGCCGTCGAGTTCCAGGTAGCGATCGAGGTTGGTCGCGCCCAAGCCAAAGCGCCTGGAGACGACCTTTACCTCATCGGGATGGGAGACTAAGTACGCCATTCTGCTCGCTTGGTAGAGCGGGCCCCTTCGACTTCGCTCAGGGCAGGCTTTCAGGCCCGCGTCCCGAACTCAACCTGCTACCGGGCTTTAGCCCGGGCTGGAGCGGCTGCGGAAAATCTCCGAGCCATGTCGCCGGCTGAAGCCGGCTCGGAGAATCAAATAGACGACCCCGACGCGGACCTAAAGGTCCGCTCTACCCTACTGTTCCTCTTTCTTCTTCAAACTATCAACCAACTGGTCGATCTTCTCCGGCGTCAGGTTCTCGTGGAAGTCGTAGTTCATCATCAAGGCCGGAGCCCAGGAGCAGGCGCCGATGCATTCCACTTCTTCCAGATAGAACAAACCATCGGGTGTCGTTTGCTTATTGCCGACGCCCAGCTTCTTCTTGCAATGCTCAAAGATGTCGTCAGCGCCGCGCAGCAGGCAGCTCACGTTGGTGCACACCTGGAGGTTGTACTTGCCGACCGGGTGCGTGCGCAGCATGGAGTAGTAGCTGATCACGTTGCGGACTTCCAAGTCCGACAACTCAGTCCGCTTCGCAATCTCGTGGATGGCCTCGTCCGTCAACGCGCCAAGTTCATCCTGGATATAGAGCAACATGGGGACCAGCACGGAGCGCTTGGTTGGATAATGGCCAACCATGGTGGTGAAACGTTGTTCGAGTTGGTCGGAAAATTTCATGTCGAGCGATTAGCAATTAGCAACTAGCAATTAGCCAAAACCAAAACCTTCGCACTGTCATCCCGACCGAGGACTTCAGTCCGAAAGGGATCTGCGGTCCGTCTGCAGCCAAAGGAGACCGGCTAGTCAAACTCACGTTTCGGTACTGTCTGTTCCGGACCAACACGACCGGCAACAATTTCAGCCTTGCAATAATTCTCGGCCTTGACTGGCGATCCCGCGATGCGTCGCAACATTGCAATCTGTCCCACATGTGCGAACGCGTCAGCAATCGGTCCCTGAAACAACGTCTCGGGGCTGACTCCCAGCGGCTGCCCGGATGCCAGGTAATCCTCCAGCGCCTGCAAGGCCACGAAGAAGCGATGCTCTTCCTCATGCCACGGCAGCGGCGCCGAATTTTGCCAGCGCTGATTACCCTCTGCCATGGAAAGCGCCCAATCGAGCAGGTCTCCGATGTGCGCCAGAATCTGTGCCGGAGTGCGCGAAGTCTCGGCGACGCGGAACCCGGCAAAATCCGCAGTCGCTCCGCGCAGCGATTTGCCGCCACGGTAGGCCAGCGTCGCCAGCGCATGCCTCAGAAGATCGCGCTTCTCATCTACAGAAATCGTTTGTGCTGAGCTGCCCATATTTTTCGGAACGCCGACCTTAAGGCCGGCCTCTCCCAACTGTGCCGTCCCCAGGGGACTCAACTGCTTAAGTTTCGCCTACCCAGCGCTAAAGCGCTGGGCTATCTTCTTCCGTGCCTACGGCACTCTGGTTGTGCTTCAGTCTGCGTCGACCCTCAACTTCCGTGCCGCCGCTGCCGCGGCTCCCCGACCTTCCTGACTCTTACCCGGGGCTCACGCCCCGGGCTAAATTCATCCCGCCGCTGCGCGGCCGGATCATTCCCGATTAAGCGCCTTCCGAATTCCCGATCCAGATACCCAGCACCGAAGGCTAAGTGCCGGATGCTAAGTGCTAAATGCTTCTTATCTGTCGCAATCGCCCAACACGATGTCGATGCTGCCAATGGCGGCGACCACATCGGCGATCAGGCTGCCTTCACACATCTTGCGTAGCGATTGCAAATTGGCGAACGACGGCGAGCGCATGTGCACGCGATACGGCTTGGCGGTACCGTCGCTCACCACGTAGTAGCCCATCTCGCCGCGTGGCGATTCAATCGGCATGTACACTTCGCCTTCCGGCACCGCAAATCCCTCGGTCACGATCTTGAAGTGATAGATGAGCGCTTCCATCTGCGTCTTCATCTTCTCGCGATCGGGCAGCACAACGTTGGGCGCATCGGCTTTCACGGGACCTTCAGGCATGCCTTCCAGCGCCTGCATGGCAATCTTCTGCGATTCACGCAACTCGGCGACACGGATCATGTACCGCGCATAGACATCGCCGTCGTTGGAAATCGGCACTTTGAACTTAAAGTTTTCGTAGCCTGTGTACGGCAAATCGCGTCGCAGGTCTACGTCGACACCGCTGCCGCGCAGCGTGGGACCAGTGGCGCAGAGCGCGATGGCATCTTCCGGCGACAGGTATGCAACTCCTTTAGTCCGCTCCACCCAGATGGGATTGTTGGTCAGCAGGCTTTCGTATTCATCGATGTTCCCGGGAAAGCGCAGGAGGAATTTCTTGACCCGATCCATGAAGCCGAGCGGCGGCTCCAGCGCGAGGCCGCCAATGCGGAAGTACGACGTCATCATGCGCTGACCCGAGACCGCCTCGAACAGCCGCAAAACGTCTTCGCGTTCGCGGAAGCAATAGAGGAAGACGGTCATCGCGCCGATGTCCATGGCGTGCGTGCCCAGCCATACCAGATGCGAGTTGATGCGGGTCAACTCGTTCAGCATGACGCGAATCCACTGTGCGCGCGGCGGAATCTGGATCCCCAGCAACTTCTCGACCGCCAGGCAGTAGGCGAGATTGTTGGTCATGGGGCAGAGATAATCGATGCGGTCGGTCATGGGCACGACCTGCTGGTAGAACTTGGCCTCGCAGGTTTTCTCGATGCCAGTGTGCAGGAAGCCGATGTCGGGCATGATCCGCACGATGGTCTCGCCGTCGATCTCCAGCAGCAGTCGCAGGACGCCGTGCGTCGAGGGATGCTGCGGGCCCATGTTCAGGATCATCGTCTTGTCTTGCGACGGATCCAGCACCGGGGTTGGAGTCATGTGCGCCATTAGCGGTAGCCCTCGACGGGATAGTCCTTGCGCAGCGGGTGACCTTCCCAATTCTCCGGCATCATGATGCGGGTGAGGTCGGGATGCCCGTCGAAGCGCACTCCGAAAAGATCGAAGACCTCGCGCTCGAAGAAGTTGGCGCCCGGCCAGATCGGGGTAAGCGAATCAATATTGGCGTCTTCTCCCTGGAGCTTCACCTTAAGGCGCAAGTACTTCTTGTTGGGGATAGAGAAGAGCTGATAAACGATTTCAAAGCGCGGCTGGCGCGGATACCAATCGACACAAGTAACATCGGCGAGAGCGTTGTACTGGAGTTGCGGATCGTTCTTGAGCGTGAGACAGGCTTCTCGCAAGGCGATGCGGTCAAGCCAGATGGTGAGTTCGTTGCGGTCGACCTTGGCGCCGCTAACCGCAGCGGCGTTCCACGCCAACAACGCCGCCACTTCAGGGCGGTCTTTCAGTTGCTCGATGTCAGTGATTGCCGGCTGAAGTCCCATCAGAGCTTCTCCGCCTTACCCTGCTTGTTCCAGTCGAGCACGCCCTTTTTCCATACGTACCAGTAACCGGCGAGCAGGATGCCGATATACACCAGCATCTCCCAAAACCAGAACATGCCAAAGCCGGAGGCTTTGAGCGAACGCTGGACAATGGCCCAGGGATAGAGGAACACGGCCTCGACATCAAACAGGATGAAGAGCATCCCGACCAGGTAGAACTTCACGGTAAAACGCTGGCGGGCGTTGCCGACGGGCTCCATACCGCACTCGTACGGCGACATCTTGGCGGGATTGTATTTGTGCTGACCGATGAAGTAGGAGAGCGCCACGATGGCGCAGGCGATCCCTCCTGCCACCAGGACGTGAATCAGCAGCGGAAGATAGCGGTCAAAATAAAAGTCCGGCATGATTGCGCTAACAACAGAAAACGTTGCACAGCAATAGGTAAACATTCGAGTTTAGATTTTGATGGCGAGCGGTGTCAACCGCGCGCGGAACGCGGGTAGTGCGTCAGTTTGAAATTTGGTAAGCTCGCATCCACTCTCGATTCGTGGCAGCATTCTTCCATGCCTAGACGCTCAAGCAAAAGCAAAGATCACGACTTTGCGACCGTCGCCCGCCGTGTTGTGGAGCAGGCCATTGACCAGTGCCGACGCCGAAGAAGCGCGGCCCCTATAAGAACCGGGCGGAGTGATTAGCTCATCGCGCACATTGCGAATTTTTCTAGCATGGACTGCCTGTGTCTATGCTTTCCCGTTGCTCATCTTTGTACCGTCCACGTTCGATTGGTTGTCTAGCTTGCGGTCATGGCAACTTCACCTCGCGTTCCTTATTCCAGCAATCGTTGTGGGCGGAATTGGCACTCTGGTGATCACAAATATCCCTCCTTCACGATCAATATACGGAGAGACGTGGGGGCTGCGATTGGCCTAGTTTCTTCCGTGCTAGGCTGTGCCGCAAGTTACCTTGTCACGGCGGCTGAATTTGGAGGATGGTTTTGGGTCATAGTAATTCCCATCGTCCTGGTTGCGACGGTGGCAGGGATCGTGATCGGTTGTATCTGCTCGGAATAGCGATTTCAAACTGACGCACTGCCCGGAACGCGATTCATCGAGGGTTTACACAGAAGAAGTTTCGAGTTTCACGTTTCTATTCGAGTGGCAAGGGCTGAACTTTCCTACTGCCGTCATCCCCCGCCGACGAAGTGGACGATCTCCAAATGATCGCCATCGTTGAGGGTTGTTTCAGGCCATTGGGCGCGGGAGACGATTTCGCGATTGAGTTCGACGGCGACTCGATCGCCTTTCATGCCCAGCTGCTCGACGAGTTGGGCGAGCGTGAGGGATTCGTCGAAGGTCTGGTCTTTGCCGTTGATGGTCAGGCGCATGAAGACAGTTTCACGTCTTGAGTTCTAGGTTTCAAGTGGGCGCGTTGCAGCTGTCCGAAGATTAAGGCTTCCCGTCCAATCCATAAAGCTTAATGGCGTTGTCGCGCATCACTTTTCGCGCGATCTCGGTCGCTTGAGCGCGCGTGATTTCCCCATCCTGCATCATCCCCGTAAGGGCGATGGCCAAGGCGGTCCTTCCCGCAGTTGCCGTCTGATACCCAGTCTCTTCCCAGTTGACTTGCGACGTCAGCGGATAAAGATCGGTGCCGAACAACACTTTGTCAGGGTAGAACTCCAGCATGAAGCGAATGCTGGCAGCGATATGCCGCGGCGAGGTCATCCAGGTTTGCTCGGAGAAGTCGGCATAGACGTTGGGCTTCATCAGCAGATACGGCACGAACTGCTCAAAGCCACCCGACCCTCCGTGAAGCATGACGAAATTCGTTTTGCGCAGCGTCGGGTCGTTGAACACCGAATCGAGCAGCAAAGGATTGCTGCCCTCCATCTGAAAATATCCACCGCATCCGCCGCCCGTGTGGAGGTGTACTGCCATACCCAACCGTCCGGCTTCGCTGGCGATGTAGTGGAAGAGATAATCCTGCAGGATCTTATAGTCGGCATCGCTGGGGACTCCGCCCTTCACATAACGAGCGTAGATTCGGGCAGCGTCCGCCTCCTTCGCGGCAGCGAACTCAAGCGAGCGCAGGTAGGCAGCTTCAAACTTGATGGCGACGGCGCCGTTTCTACGTTGCAGCTCCAGCAACGGCGTCACGATCTTGGTCGTGTATTGAGCCAACGTTGGGGGCACCCCGTTAATTTCGAGCTGATTCAGGTATCGCGCAAACAGCAATTCCTCACGACCGTAAAAGATCTTGCGGTCGGGAGATTGCGCCGCGAGCGACGAATTGTTCAACGGGAAGAGCACGGTGTCGTAGAACGCCACCCAGCGGAAGTACGGCGGCTGAAGTCCGCGGCCCAGAGCAACGCGGTTCGCCAGCTCCGTCTCGATTCCAAGCTGATCGAGCACCCAATTGGGATAGTTGTCGCCTTCACGCTCCTTCACCTTTTCCTTGGCGGCCAGCAACTCCTTCACGTGCTCCGGCGCAAAGTCGTCGTACTTGTAGCCGAACATCGTCTGCCACGCCTTGATGTAGACCGGATTGTCTTCACGGAACATCAGCCCGGAGTCGGTCGGCTCCAGGGGATCGCAAGGCAGCGCGTCGAAGTCGTCATCTTTTTCGCCGTGCGGGCCGTTGAGAGCGGGAGGATGTGAGTGGTTGTCGATGGCTTTGATCTGATTGATCTCGGTCATCAGCCCGGGATCCGGGGCCCCCGGCGAGTCCCGGGTTTGGACTTGACGGGGTGGAGGATCCGGTTGTAGCTCCTGATTAGTTTGCGCGAGAAGCGTCGCCGGAAGTGTCAATGCGAAAACGAGCAGAAGAGTTTTCATCGGCTGCCTGGAGCTCCGCAGTGGTGCTGTCAGAGACTGCGGCAGTCTATCGCGTTGTCCTTTCGACGAACAACATCCGTCGCGGACCGATTCCCGCCCCCAGCGCAGGATCGCCGCAGGGTCTTCCCATTTTGACACTTACTTGCACATTAAGCTACCCAGCAAGATTCTTATCAGGTATATCTTAACCTATAAGCCATGTCGAATGAAACCAAAGCCCCTCGTATCGCCGCCCTGCTGGCGCAGATACGCAAGTTCATCGCCGGGGTCATCGCCTTCAATCAGCGGATCGCCGAAGAGTTCAACCTCAATCCCAGTGACACACGGCTCTTCGAGATTCTGGAGGTCGCTGGCGAGGTCACACCGACTCAACTGGCCAAGCAAACCGGTCTGACCACCGGCGGCGTCACCGCGGTGCTCGATCGGTTGGAGTCGGCGCGCCTGATCCAGCGCGCACCCAACCCACGCGATCGTCGCAGCGTCCTGGTCCGGGCAACGCCCGAAGGTCTGGCACTGCTCCGCCCCATCTACGGCAAGATGAATCAGGACCTGGAGCACCAACTCGCTCTCTATAACGTGAAAAAGCTCGACGTCCTCATCCAGTTCTTCGAGCAGGCCAACAGGATTCGCGGCAAACGGACGCTCATCTAGAGCGCTTGAGTTGGCTCTAAGCAAACTCTTTCGGCAGTTATCCCGTCCTGATGTAGAATCCCGCTGATCGACGGACGCCACTCTTCCGAACCCAAAACCACTCTGCGGGAATCCAAACAATTTGCACTACATGATGGGGTCCGGTCCCTCGACACCGGGAAAGAAAACCGAAATCTTCAAGGCTTTGCCGGAGATCTGGCAGTTGATCCGGCCGCGGCGGGTACTGCTTGGCCTCGGCTTGGTGCTGATGGTGATCAACCGCGTCTCCGGGTTGGTGCTGCCCGCCTCCACCAAGTACCTGGTTGACGATGTCATCGGCAAGCGGCATTTCAAGCTGCTCTACCCGCTGGTCGGAGTCGTGCTGGTGGCGACGCTCATTCAAGGGCTGACCTCATTCGCACTCACGCAAACGCTCTCCAAAGCCGCGCAGAAGCTGATCGCCGAACTGCGCCGTCGGGTGCAGGAGCATGTTGGCCGGCTCTCGATCTCCTACTACGACGCCAACAAGACCGGCATGCTGGTATCACGCATCATGAGCGACGTCGAGGGCGTCCGCAATCTGCTCGGCACCGGACTGGTGGACTTCGTCGGCGGCCTGCTGACGGCGGTTATCGCCTTCGCAGTGTTGATCCGCCTCAACCCGGTGATGACCGGAATCACCTTTGGCTTTCTACTTATATTCGGCATCGGGCTCCGGAAAGCTTTCCGCATCATCCGCCCCATCTTTCGCGAGCGTGCCAAGATCAACGCGGAAGTGACCGGGCGGCTTACGGAATCGCTGGGCGGAGTGCGCGTGGTGAAGGGCTATCACGCCGAGGCGCGCGAGCACGAGGTGTTCAGTTCGGGAGTAGAACGGCTGCTGCAGAACGTCGTCAAGACACTGACGGCGACGTCGGTGATGAGCCTCTCGTCATCGACCCTGATGGGCGTCATCGGCGCAATCGTCATGTTTATGGGGACGCGGCAGATCCTCGCCGGCAAGCTCACGCTCGGCGGCTTCTTCACCTATACGATGTTTCTAGGCTACCTGGCAGCACCGCTGATTCAGGTTGTTGGGATCGGCACGCAGATCACAGAAGCCATTGCAGGACTGGAGCGTACCCGCGAAGTCCTGGATGAAACGCCTGAGAACGAGGACCGTGATCGCACGGTCACGCTGGGACCTATCCGCGGAGATATCGCGTTCCAGAACGTCAACTTCGCCTATGAATTGCAGAAGACCGTTCTGCACGACGTTTCATTCCACGCGTGGCCGGGAACGGTGACCGCTCTGGTGGGATCGTCGGGTTCGGGCAAGTCGACGATCATCGGCTTGATTGCCGCCTTCCACAAGCCAAATGAAGGCAGGGTGCTGGTCGATGGCGTCGATCTCTCCAAGATTCGCCTGGAGTCCTATCGCACGCAGTTGGGAATGGTGTTGCAGGACTCATTCCTCTTCGACGGTAGCATTCGCGAGAATGTGGCGTTCTCCAAACCGGATGCGACCGAGGCGGAAATCCTTCGCGCCTGCGCCATCGCACGCGTCGACGAGTTCGCCGAAAAGTACGAGTTGAAATACGACACGATCATCGGCGAGCGTGGAGTCAAGCTTTCTGGCGGGCAACGGCAGAGAGTCTCGATCGCTCGAGCAATCCTGGCCAATCCGCGCATTCTGATCCTGGACGAGGCGACTTCGAGCCTCGACTCCGAATCGGAAGCTATGATCCAGGAGGGGCTCGCTTACCTGATGCAGGGCCGAACGACGTTCGTCATCGCGCACCGTCTCTCCACCATTCGCCGCGCCGATCAGATTCTCGTCGTGGAAGCTGGAAGCGTTGTGGAACGCGGCACCCATCGCGAACTGTTCGATCTGGGCGGACGCTATTACGATCTCTACACCAAACAGCACGGCATCGAGGAGAACCTTTTTCTGGCGCCGGGCGAGGGCGACATCGTGGAAGAAAACGAAATCGTCGCGGCTGATCCAGCCGCTGCGGATCCCGATCCCACAGCCCTGCTGCGATAGAGGCCCTTTGATCGCTGCATTGAGCGCCGACGACGAAGAGAGTATTCTGCGACTACCGTACAAAATAAAGTACTACGTCGGACGTGGAGGTATGCACATTGCGCCGTAGCCTGGCAGCGCCTGGCATTTTTCTTCTGATCGCCATCTTGACAACCGGAATTGCCCAGCCGCTGTGGGCCCATGCGATCCTCATGGAGTCGAAGCCCAAAGCGAACACGACCATCACCGGATCCGAGGTCCCAATCTGGTTGCGCTTCAACGTTCGCGTGGATGGCAGCCGATCGCGCTTGCAACTGTCGGGGCCCGACGGCTCGGCCGTTTCCATGCAAGCCGCCAAACAGACGGCCCCCAACATACTGGAGTCACGCGCCACTGGACTGAAGCCCGGAGCCTACAAACTACGGTGGCAGGTGCTTGCCTCCGACGGTCACATCAGCCACGGCGAGGTTGACTTCACGGTGAACTGACCCCCACGATGCTGAACCTGGCCGATGTGCTTCGTGCTGATTGGCGCGGGCTGTTGTACTACCGTAGAGGGCGTCTGACGACTACGAAGCGGTATAATTCCTCCAGCTTAAAAATGGCGCGTCGGCTGCACCGGCTCGGAGCAAACCAGTCAACCTGGTTGCTTAGCGTGCGCCAGCTCCCGTATTTCGTGCATGGAGGTTCGGCGATCCTGCAAGTTGCAGCAACCAAGACGACGACTCCCGGCTTCGGACTACCTCCGTCCCGGTTCCTTCCGCGCCGCTACAAGCCCCGTA
>Ga0181505_10918254_pt1 | contig 15745 bp, 21 predicted proteins | sample PEATcosm2014_Bin_5_FD_127743 | JGI IMG/M metagenome (GOLD analysis project Ga0181505, IMG submission 127743) | Metatranscriptome of peatland microbial communities from MTU Mesocosm Facility, Houghton, MI, USA - PEATcosm2014_Bin05_30_metaT... | ecosystem: Environmental > Terrestrial > Soil >...
CCAGCGCCCGCCGGGCCGCCGTCCTTCATCCAGACGCTGCGCCGCAGCAGGCTCTCCAAGCGCGCCATCAGAATCGCCAGCTCAAACGGCTTCGGCAGGTAATCGTCCGCACCCGCCGCAAATCCCTCCAACACATCTTCCGGACGTCCGCGCGCCGTCAGCATCAGAATCGGCACGTAATTCTTCTTCTCGCGCAGCAACGCCGCGACATCAAAGCCGCTTTTGCCCGGCAGCATCACGTCGAGCACAACCGCGTCGAAGCGTTCGCTTTTTTCGACCAGCCTCTCGAGAGCCGTCTCGCCGTCCCCGGCAACTTCCACCGCGTGTCCTTCGGCTTGCAGGTTGAAGCGCAAGCCCTGCGCCAGATGCGCTTCGTCCTCCACCACTAGCACGCGGCTCATGCCACCCTCACTTTCCGTGGCAATTCCAGAGTCACGGTCGTTCCCTTCCCGGCGCCTTCGCTCTGCGCGAACACCCGGCCACCATGCTTGCGAGCGATCGCACGCACGATGAACAGTCCGAGGCCCGTGCCCTTCACTCCCGAAAGAGAGCGCTGTGTCACCCGGTAAAAGCGCCGGAAGATGCGTTTCAACTCGTGCTCCGGAATGCCTACCCCGCGATCGCGCACCCGCAGCACCATCCGCTCCTCGTCGGGAGCCTCCAACTCCACCGCGATGTGCACGCCATCGGGCGAGTACTTCACGGCATTGTCGAGGAGGTTTGAAACCGCGGTCCGCAAGTCCTCCGGATCGCCCAGCACGCGCGCTTCGTCGCCGTTCCGCAGAATCTCGCTGTATTCGAGATCGGCCTCCTGCAAATGATGCCGCGTGCGTGCCAGTTCCATGCACTCGCGCACCAGCATGTTGAATTCCACCGGCGAGCGCTGCGGCGGGCCTTTCTTTTGCGCCGCCTCGCCCGCTTTCAGCACCTGTTCCACGGTGTGCAGCAGGCGTTCGGTATCGAGCAGCATCAGCTCGTAGAACTGCCGCCGCTGCGCTTCTCCCACCTCGCGTCTCTGCAAGGTTTGCAGGTAGAGCCGGATGGACGCGATCGGCGTCTTCAATTCATGGGTGACCGCGTTGATGAAGCTGTCGTGCTGCTCGTTGCGGCGAATTTCGCGGACCAGAAAAATCGTATTGAGCACCATCCCGGCGATGATGAGCAGGAAAAGTATTCCGCCCAAAAAAAGCAGCAGCCCGGCGCGCCAGTTCAGGATGATCCAGCTGACGTTCAGCGTGACGGCCGCCGCAATCAGGCAAACGCCCAACGTGATAACGAAGTAGATCGCCTTTCGCCGGCTGATGATCCGCACAGGGAGATTGTAGCGGGGCGGGGGGAAGGTGTCAGGTGTCAGGTCTCAGGTTGTGAGTGGAATGGTGAAGTTTCGACAGTTATATTGCTATCCCGTATTATTTGATTCATGAGGCCGAAGATCTCACACGGCACAAGTCCAACTGGTAGAAGGAACACCTGTTTATCTAAGACTGGTCCGATGTTCGTGACGCTTGTGGCTGTGCTTTTCTGCACCGCGTGCAGTGATAGAGATTTGAGGGGTTCATTCGCACCATCAAAAGACGGCAAGACCTATCTTGCAGTTGTCGACGACAACGGGGGACACTGTGGCCCAATCAAGGTTGATGGGAAAGTTTGGCCGTACGCCATCGGTCAGCCGGGTCGTATCGACGCGGGACACCATACCATCGAGTGTGGTGGGGAGATAGCCTTCAACGTCCGCCAGGGTGTTGTATTTAAGTTCGATTACTGGGGACCGTAAAGCGACAATTGGAAGAATCAGACGCTATTCACTGCAGCTCGGATCGAGAGGCTTTCTGATACCTGAGACCTTACACCTGAGACCTTTAGTCATTCCCCGCAGCTGCCGCCAACACCGCGGCCGCCTGCACATCCCGAATCAGCGGCGGTTTGGGCGGCAGGTGATCGAGTTCGACTTTGTACACATGCCGCGCCAGTCCGAGTTTCTTCAGGGCCCAGATGCAATACCAGTTGGTGTCGATTTCATACCACGCCAGGCCATGACGCGCCGAAACCGGATGCGCATGATGATTGTTGTGCCAGCCTTCGCCAAAGGTAAAGATCGCCACCAGAAAATTGTTGGTCGAGAGATCCTTGGTAGCAAAGCGTCGCGTTCCCCACAGGTGGGTGACCGAGTTCACCATCCAGGTGGAATGCAGTCCGACCACCACGCGCGCGAACACTCCCCAGAGCAGCCACGGCAATCCGCCAATGGCATAAAGAACGGCGCCCAGAATAATGTTTGAAGTGTAGTGATACTTGGTCAGCCAGACATGAACTTTATCTTTGGTCAGATCGGGGACGTAACGGCCGAGGGTGGTGGTGTCGTGATGCATCGACTCGCCCATCAGGATCCATCCCATGTGCGACCACCACTTGCCATCGTTCGGCGAGTGCGGATCGCCAACTTCGTCGGAAAACTGATGATGAATCCGGTGCGTCGCCACCCAGAAAATCGGTCCGCCCTCGAGCGCCAGGGTCGCGCACCAGGTCAGGAAATATTCCACCCACTTCGGAGTCTTGTATCCGCGATGGGTCAGCAGCCGGTGATAGCTCATCCCGATCCCGAGGCTCCCCGACACCCACCACAAGAAACAAGCGACGAAAAATGCCGGCCAGGTGAAGTAAAACAGGGCCGCGACTGCGCCCACATGAAACAGGACCATGGCGGTCGCCGTGCCCCAGTTGATGCCGGCGCGAGTCGCCCGGTCTTTGCGAAAGCTGGTTCCTTCGCTGGTCTCGTTGGTGCTTTCGGTAGTCTCGCCCGCGCTCTCGCGTATTGTTTCGATCACGGTTTCACTCATCGGATCTTCTCCCCGCAGCCGTCTGACTGAGGTTCCTAGACAATACCAAGAGGCCGCGAACTATTCTGTAATACTTCTGTAATCCACACTCGATCAAGGGGTTACGCGCGTAACGCGTGGCACGCGCAGGGAGCCGATGCAGACTCGCCCGAGAGTCGAGGGCGCGGTGTCATGCGTGATTCTCGCCACCTCCCCGCCTGCAACCTTTTCGTGCACGTTCCCGGAGGGTGGAGTATCTTTGTTCTTTCAACCGTGTTTCCGAATCGGAGGTGTGTGTTGAAAAAGAAACTGTCCCAGAAAGAAGTGCTGACAAAAGCTCCACTGGCCGTTCTAGCATTGCTCTTTTTTGTGTTCGCGCTGTGGGCGCAGAATCAGCCGCCCGCAAAAGCGCCAGCCCCCGAACCCACGACTCCCCCCGAAGCCGCCAAAGTAAATCCCGTCAAGCCGACGCCGGAATCGATCGCCAAGGGCAAGAAGACGTATGGCGTCGACTGCGAGATGTGTCATGGAAAAGACGGCGACGGCAAGGGCGACATGGCGTCGGACATCAAGAACGTCACCGATTTCACCAATCCGGACGCCTTGAAGAATCGCAGCGACGGCGACCTCTTCAACATTATCCGCAAGGGCAAGGGCGAAATGCCTCCCGAGGGCGACCGCGCCAAGAATGATGACATCTGGAACCTGGTGAACTACATCCGCTCGCTGGCGAAAAAGCCGTAATAGTCTTCAGAACTCAAACGCCAGGCCTGCCGTGGGCGTGATGGGAAGACCCTGGCCGGTGACGACGCTCGATGCTCCGGTGGTGTTATTGTACGAAACGTAGAAATACCGAGGATTGTAATGGTTGGTGAGATTGAGCACCTCACCGTACAGGGCCAGCTTCCAGCGATCAAATGCCCAGTCTTTCTCGGCGCGCACATCAAGGCGTTGATAGTCACTCTCTCGAATGGAATCATCGATGCTTGGAATTGGAAATCCCGACCCAAACAAAAACTTCCCACTAATGTGCACGGTAGGACTGAGCCGGTAGCTGGCGAAGACGTTCAGCGTGTGGCGCTGGTCGTCCAACGTCGGGAACAGTGCAGGTTGAAACTGCTCCAAATTGGCGAGTTCTAAATTCCTCTGACGGGAATCAGCCACCGTGTACCCAATCCATCCCGATAATCGATTGGCGGTTCTGCTCTGGAGTACGATCTGCGCCCCTCGCGAGTAGTCGCGCTCCTGGCTGGTGAAGCCATTCTGGGAAACGCAGGTATTGGTAATCGTGTTGTAGTAGGAATCATTGGCGGAAGTGGCGTTCTGTCGATCGAACAACAGAACCTTCACGCGGGTATTTTCTCCGATGCGTTGTTCCACCCCCACGGTGTAGTGGTTTGCGGTCTGCAGTTGTTCAAAACTTATTGGGCAGCCGTTGTATTCTCCCGCCGGTGGCTCTGGAAACTGGAACTGGTTGTAACGCCCAACCCCAAACTGCAACTGCGTCGCCGAGGCCACCTGCAAGGCGGCAGAAAGCTGCGGCGACACGGGATGGATATCGAACTGCTCGGCGGCGTCCAGGCGCAGGCCGCCGACCAGATGAAGCCGGTTGCCGAAGAAGCTTGAGGCTTCCTGAACATATCCGTCATTTTTCCAGCCCAACCCACTTTGGCTGCCGCTTCCAGCGAGCGTGCCGTTGGGATTGTAGCCGGTATTTACGAAGCTGTTAGCCACCCGCCGCGCCATCCATCCGCCCTCAAGTACGTAATCCTTCTGCCAGTTCCAAACCACGCTCCCTCCCGCGACCCACTCCGCATGGTGGTCGTTCTCCAGCGGCTGCAGACTGACATTCCACCAGGCATCGGGCGCCTGCAGGTATGCCGCATGCGTTTCGACTAGAAGATGAGGGTTCACCGTCCAGCGCCAGCCCACGCGACCCATCTCAAAATCATTGGTAGCGCGCTGAATGTCACTCGCTGTAGGAGTGTAGGCGGGATTGACCACGTCGTAGAGCGTGTGCCCGCCTACTCCGTAGAGACTCACGGTCTGGTTAGGCGCCACGTCGTACGTAAGCTTCAGGTCTCCATCGTAGAACGAAACGTTGTCGGAGGTATCGTTCAAGCGGGCGCGAAACAGATAGCCTAGATAACTCTTGCGCGCGGACACGAGCCACGACCCTCTCTTTGCCTTCCCGAGTTCCCCCTCCCCGAGCAGTTCCGAGTCAGCTAGTCCGATGGAGGCTCGGAAGGTCGGCGCCGTGCGGCTGCCATCGCGAGTCTGCAGGTCCAGAGCGGCCCCGACGGAGTCGCCATATTTTTCCGGATAAGCTGCTGGAAGCAGCTTGACATCCTCAAGCGTTTCGCTGGTGAACATGCTTAGCGTCGCGCCATCGACGACGTTAATGCCGTGGAAGGGAGAAGGCACCAGAATGCCGTCTACATAAATGCCAATGTTCTCGTATGAGGCACCCATCACCGACAGTTGCGCGAAAAAATCGTTACCACCTGACGCGGAAACCCCCGGCAAAGCCTGAATCGCGCGAAATGGGTCGTCGGCCACAACCGTCGAAGTCTCGCGCAGCTCCGTACTAGTCAGGTTGAGTTCAGTGATGGCCGGCGAATCCGGCCCTTGAAAAATGTCGCCCTTCACTTCGACTCTTTCCGTGCGGCGGAAATTATCGGGCACCAGCGTGATGTCGAATTCCTTGGCCGCTTCGTCCGCCGCCAGCAAGAACTCGACCGTGATCAGCCGGTACCCAACTGCGTTCAGGCGCAGCGTGTAATGGCCGGGAGCCAGACCCTGAATGACGAAGCTGCCGTCATTCGAAGTAACGGCTTCGCCGTGCGCTTCGAGCACCGAGACCTGCACCCGCGCCAGCGGCTCTCCGCCAGCCGCGCTGAGCACCTTGCCCCGGATTTCGGCGGCGTGAAGAAAGCTGGAGGGGTAAAAAGCTGACGAGAAAAGGATTGACGAAAAGAGAAGGATGAACGCGGCCCGTCGACCATGCATTGCGTCCTCGCTGCAGCAGATTGGGGCCGGGTTGCGGCCCTCTGCCCTTAAGAACGCCCGAAGTCGAAAAACTTGTATGATTGCGGCGACTAAGGCGACTTAGACGTTCCGCGCTAGTCTACTTTGATGCACTTTTCACTTCCACACCCGCCCATTTCTCCAGCAAAGTAAGCGTCGCGGCGTAGTCCAGATCCGCCTGGCCTTCCTCGGCCGCCACGTCGTAGACCTCTTCCACGGCTTCGAGTCCGGGCAGGCGCACCCGCGATTCCCTGGCGGCGGCGAGCGCCAGGCGAATGTCTTTCAGCATCAGCCGCAGCGGAAAATTCGGCGAAAAGTCGCGTTGCAAAATAAATGGAGCTTTGTAATCCACCACTCCCGATCGCACCATCGAAGCCTGCACCAGCGGCACCAGTTTGTCCGCGTCCACACCGAGCTTGGCGGCCAGGGTAAGCGCTTCGGCGAAGCCTTCGTAGATGAGCGCAATCTGCAGATTCATGACCAGCTTCGTGGCCTGCCCTTTGCCGGTTTCGCCCATGTGGAACACCTGCTTGCCCATCGCCTGAAACAGCGGCTGCAGTCGGGCCAGCACGGCTTCATCGCCGCCCACCATAAAAATCAGGCTCCCGGCTGCGGCGGCGATCTTCGAGCCGGTCATCGGAGCGTCCACATAATCGACGCCCCGCGCCTTCACGCGCTCCGCAAAGCGCCGCGTGGCCGAGGGCGAAATCGTGCTCGAGTCGGCAATAATCATGCCCGCGGCCAGCGTATGCTCCACGCCGTTCGGGCCAAACAGCACGCTCTCGACCGCCTTCGTGTCGGAGACGCACATCCACACCACTTCCGCGCCCTTCGCCGCGTCTGCCGGAGAAGCCGCGGTGCGCGCGCCTTCCACGTCCTTGCCGCCCGAACGATTCCAGATTGCGACCTCGTGTCCGGCTTTGACCAGGTTCGCGGCCATCGACCGTCCCATGATTCCCAAACCCAAAAAAGCAACGCGCATCGGCTATCCTCCACGAAAGTTCTTCGAACCTCGGATTAACTTCGGATTATAAACAGGACCAGCAAAGTAACGATCAAGGAAAACAACACCGTTACTACCGCAAATCACCACCCAACAACCGCCATCCCAAACAAATCTGCCCCGGCCACGCGTCGGTGCCACCCTCCGGAGCATCTAAAGTAATTGGCGACCCAAGAGAACAACGGCGATAATGCGTTCATGGCCCGCGTTGCCAGCGGACTGGCCGAATCGTACGGGTCGAAATGATGTTACAGTCCTCATTGAAAAATCGCACTCTGCGCAAGCGAGCTGGTGCCTTTACGCGCCTGGTGCGGAATTCCGCGGTCACGCCTCGCACCGGTACGACCCACAAACCGCAACTGGTGACCAACGGCGAACTGGGCGTCACCTTCATCGGACATTCGAGTTTCTTTTTGCAGATTGGCGGACAGAACGTCGTCATCGATCCCAACTTCGCACGCTGGCTGTTCGTTCTCAAGCGCCTGCGCCAGCCCGGATTGAACCTGCGCGACCTGCCGCCGATGGACCTTGTCCTCGTCACTCACGCGCACTTCGACCACCTGCATCGCCAGTCGTTGCGTGCCATCGCGCGGCAAACGCGGCGCCAGACCGGAACCGCGCCCACGCTTGTCGTGCCTTATCATTTATTCGACCTGGTCTCCGATCTGGGCTTCGAGGAAATTGTCGAGCTCGAGTGGTGGAACACGTATCGGCACGGCGCGCTCGACATCACCCACGTTCCCTCGCGGCATTGGGGAGCGCGCATCATAAAAGATTCGCACCGCGGCTACGGCGGCTACGTGCTGCGCAGCGGTAAACACTCGGTCTACCACGCCGGAGACACCGCTTATTTCACCGGCTTTCGCGAAATCGGACGCCGCTTATCCCCCGAACTGGCGCTCCTCCCCATCGGCGCCTACAATCCGCCGCAATTCCGCAACGTACACACCAGTCCGGCCGACGCTACCCGCGCCTTTCTCGATTTAAAAGCGCGCTGGATGGTGCCCATGCACTACGGAACCTTTCGCCTGTCGCATGAGCCCATCGAGGAGCCTCTCCAGTTGCTGGCGCGCGAGGCGGCGAAGGCAGGCGTGAAAGACAAAGTGGTCGTGCTGGAAGAGGGCGTCGCCCGCTTTTTCTGAAGTCACAACCCTGCGGGTGAACTGTTCTCCGTTCAACGTCACCTCGAGCCCTCGCGCTTGGTCGTGCAGTAGAGAGTATCCTTCACTCATGGAAAAGAAGGAGATCAATTCCCCAAAATTGACCGAGCATTTTCTCTTCTGGATTTGCGGCATCGGGGTTTTGCTGCTGGCGGTTCTCTTCGCTCATTTCGTCTACCACATTTTTTGAAGCTGGCGGCATCTGGATGCCCTGCTTGTCCAGAGATCACTGCCCATAAGTCGGCTTCTTTGCGTAGGCGGTGAGAGTCCCGAGGAAATGCCGGATTCTGTCGAGATCCGGCTCAGAAATTCTGTTGAACTTCACCCCAATTCCGAATCCCGGCGTGCTGTAGGCGACTTCGCAATCCGCCCAGGCCTTGGTTTCTCCGATCCAGATACCCACGCTCACCTTGGTTCCCGGCGGCAATGGGATCGCCATTTCGACGTAACATCCGCCGACGCTGAGATCCGCAATGGTTGCCCAGAAGGAGGCTCCAGCTTGGGTGTGGAGCTCCACCGAATTATGGCACTTAAACCGGAACTGACTGCGCTGTTCGACGACGCGCGCCTGGTAATTATCGGGTGTAGCAGAGGGTAGTGGAAAATCCCAGAGAGGCTTCTCCGGGGAAATGTTGAGCAAGCCCACATGACCCGCTTTTGGTGTGCCGGGTTTGCCTACCCACTTGACGCGAAAGTGAACTCGGTTCTTGCCATAGGTCAAGCCGATGATCTCGTCGTGGTTGAGCTCGGGCTGTACGCCGCTCAACTCGATTCCCTGCTGGCTAACGTTAGCGGTAACCGCCATATCGGAGAAGACCTGGCCACTGCTGTTGGTGCCGAAGATGCGCACCGGCACCTGGATCTCTTTGCGAGGCTCGCGACGCCTGCCCATCCCTTAGTGACCCCATCGTTCAAGGTAAGAGGAGGTTTGGGTAATAAGCTACGTACAGATTACTCCGACCCACCAGCCCACTCGACAAACTGAAGTTTCGCCGCCAGGTGACGACCGGATTCCGTTGGAGAGAGTGAGGCCCAAGCGCAGTTTGATCGAAGCGCCTCCGGAGTTCAAATAACTAAGCCAGGCTGGGCACTCGCGCAAGATTCGCGCTCGTGACCAGCCCAGTCTTAAGCTTCTCAGCTCTGTCACTTGGCGGCACGTACGAATGCGCCGGTGGTCGCGTTAATCACACCTATGCCCTTCCTGTCGGTCTCGCTCGTGCCGTAAATGACATACCATACGGGAATGTTCTGCTGCTTGTCCTTGAGCAACACGTAGGTGACGGGCTGCTTCGCGTCTTTCTTCACGATGGCGTCGCCGCCGTGCTGCTGCGCGATCTCTAATGCTTTATCCGTATCGGTTTTCAGCAGGTACTGTGAAAAGACGAGACCGGCGGATTGGGCGTTGTAGGCACCCTCAGCCCCCTCGGGTGAAACTCCGAACGGCGGCGCATCGGGCCGGCGGCTTCCCGAACAAACAATGGTCTTGACGGCCCGTTGCGTAGGCGAGGCAAAGTACCCTCGCCAGATGGCCGATTTTCCGTCCTGGCCGGTGGTCTCCGGGGTGAGCACGGATTCCACCCGAGCCGGCGCAGCATCCGGCGCCCACTTCATGGCCAGACCCATCATTCGATTGAAGGCCTCCTGACCCGTGTAGAGCACGGGCTGCTTAACCGGCGGGGGTGCGGCCGCGGCCGGCTGTGCCGGCGTGCTCGGCTGATTCCCGGTTGAGTTACACCCTGCTATCAGGATGGCGATGCTGATTACACTAAGGGCAAATGCGAGACGATATGATTTCATGGTTCCGTTCCTCCAAGCGTGTTTTGAGCCCACATCCTCACTGATCGTGTCTACTTCTACCTCGACTACCTTTTCCGCTCCACCACAGTCTCTTACCACAAAGCGGCTCAGATCCGCTGTGATCTTGTCCCGTTTAAAACAAATCTCCCTTGTCGGCTCTGAATTGCCCGAATTGTACTGCTTGTGCGTGGTTTTGCAAGACCAAAGCTACATCGACTGGCGCGGCACCTCGACCTCGACCTTCTTCGCCGCGAATAAGATTCCGCGCTCAAGGATTGCCGCGAGCGTCCCGATCATTCTGAACGAAAGCAGCCCGAAGCGGGACGTGGGCGGCCCCGTCCGTATGCCGTGCGCAAACCCAAGCAGTACACGGCGTTTGAGCCCGGCGGCCTGGTCGAGGTCGATACACCGGAAGTGCGTCCGGTACCGGGCGTGATCTTCAAGCAATTCACCGCGCGCGACGTGATCTCGCGCTGGGATGTCATACAGGCCCACACTCGTGCCACCGCGCAAACCGCGACGCAGTTCCTCGACACCTGGCAGCAGCGCATGCCTTTTCCCATTCGCGCAGTGCAGGTCGACGGCGGCTCGCAGTTTGCCGCCGACTTCGAACAGGCCTGCCAGCGGCGCGGTCGGCACCTGTTCGTCCTTCCTCCGCGCTCGCTAAGCTCAACGGTGCCGTCGAACGCGCCAATCGCACCCACACCGAGGAGTTCTACCAGGTCACGCCCTGTTCCCTGGAGATGAAAAAACTCAACCGCGAACTCCGCCACTGGGAAAAGATCTACAACACCGTCCGCCCTCATCAGGCCCTTGGCTATCTAACCCCGCTCCAGTTCCTCAGGCTGAACTCATATCAACGCAAGGAATGAAAGTGTCACCTATCTACTGGACGAGTACAAAGCCTTGACAACAGTAGTGCACAAGCCTAACATTGATGTTGAGCATGCACCTTTTCTTACTCTTTTCAGGTCCTCTGAGTTAGCCTAACTGAATCGTCTCCTCTCTTAAGCTGTGAGGAGAAATCTGAGTCATGACGCGGTGGATCCGCTGGGAGTCTTTCCGACGCTAAACCCAAGCCGGTCAAGGTCATGTTGGCAGCGAGAAGACGCTCGAAGCCATGGCCGATTGAGAGCCAGTGTCTGGTTTCCGATTGCGCATGGCAAGTGAGAAAACAGGGAGCCGGCTTGCGGATTGCCTCCTTTCTGTTTGTTATCTCCACGTTTGTCGGATCGACAGAAACTGAAAGGAACCATGAAAAACATCAAGTTTGTTGTGAAAGTGAACCGCGGCGGCGCTCACGTTCCTCAATACGTGCTACGCGTCGATCGGCTTCCCATCCAAACGACTACCAACCGTAAGCTGGCGCTGGTGATGGGGAGATTTACAGCGGAAGACGCGGTCAAATCCATGCAGAATTCCCATTGCACCCCAGAATTAGTCTCCGTACGGGTTAGCGCCTGACATTGTTCGACATGTGACGCTGGGCCGCAGTCGCCCAGGCATTTCACGTCCGGCGAAACCTTCCGAACAATACCCTCAAGCAATACTCTCAAACAACGCTCTTAATTCGGAGGCGCAGCGGACGGGTCGGTTAGAGCGATCAGTTTTCCCAGCGGATAGTCTTCCGGCGCGAGAGGAGTCTCCGGCTCGGGGTTGATGATGGTCAGGACGTCACCGCTGAAAACTCCCCGGATCACAAGGCGGTCCCCGTCGATGGCGATAACCCGGTACCGCTCGTCGAAGATTGACATCCTCTTTGCCATGATTGAAGTCTTCGTCCTCTTGTCCGTGTGTTGGTTGGATGCCCAATTTTATGCCGGCGATTCTTGCCTTGTCGGACGCTGGCGGAAACTTGTTCTACACCGACAAGAATGCCGCGTCGATTTTGAGTGCGATGGTCACAATTGACCAGACTGTTGCCGGGTAACCGTGCATCATGCAGTCACCATGAAAGCCGGAAAGGAACCAGCCTTGCTCATTCGGTGTCCCACTTGTGGCGCCAAGCCGGGAGAGAAGTGCGAGCTTAACTCTGGACTGCCCCGCACCGACCCGCACCCAGAGCGGCGCCTGGCGGCTGAGAAAGAGTAGCGCATCTGCCGTGGCGGGCTAGCCGGGCTCGTCAGTCGCCTTCGCGAAGCAGGTCAATGAACCAAGTCTGTTCTCGACCTCCGAAGTGAAGGAAGTTATCAACCTCTGGCCCATTCTGCATTTTGCTGGGACGCTCGCCGGACTTCGGCGCCATCGAGGTAGCAGCTTTGCTGGACATGGCGCGAATGCGCCGAAATGACGGCATAGGGCAGGCCCAGAAAACGCTTGGCTACAATCCCGGTGACTTCGAGGCCATTGAAGTGTTGCCGACTTACTTTGCCTAAGAGTCGACGCACTGCGTGCTGGATCTTCTTTGCCCCCAGAGCGCCCAAAAACATCACCTTCACATCCGACGCGATAAAAAAGAAGTTCCATCCCGCGGCGCGAATCTTGCGATCGGGAGAAGAGCCATCGGTAATGTATCAGTTTGAATTTTGACCCCGTAGAACGTCCGCACGGCCTGTGGCATACTCATTTCATGACCAAACGCCCGCGCGATCCCGTTCAGCTTGCCAAGCAGATATTCGACATTGCCATCGGCGAAGCTGAGGACACGGTTAGTGAATCGAAGCGGCATCCATCCCCCAAACGCAAAGGCGGATTGAAAGGGGGTAAGGCGCGTGCCAAGAGCCTTACCCACGCAGAACGAGTGGACATCGCCAGAATCGCAGCAGAAGCCCGCTGGAAGAAGAGTTAGGCAGGTTTGCCTTCTTCGTCTTCGGTAGGCGCATTCCGACGCCATTGAACGTCATCCGTTAGATCAGTAGGAAAATCAAGTGGTCGCTGACTGGGATTGATCCGGTTCCAGTGCTCTGCGGTATCCGTCCCAATCACCGCTTCTCCAACCATCTGGTCGCGGTAGAGCATTAGAGCCTTGACCATCTTGTGACGCGGGGCTTCGTCCGTGTCGATCCAAGCGAAAACCATTTGTCCATCAGGCAGCTTCTTCGAGATGGCAAGATTGGCTCTGTAAGGTCTTTTTGTCGATTTATCGACTCGCGTCTCTTCTCGCGCGGCATCGGCAAACTGCTTGGCGAGGAGATCAAGTGGGTCCGGCGGAATGGGTAACTCCCAGCCCATCTTCTTGGCAAACCGGGCCACGTCTTTCATATCGACTTCTTTCTTTCCGGTCTGCTCTTTGTAGTAGCGGATGAACCGCTGTTTCCTTTCTAACCTGTTCGACATCTGTTGATTCTCCTATTCTCCAACCGGGGCAACATTCCCCCAACCGTCCACCCATGCACCTGATGTCGCGGCTGACCTAATTTTCACTAGATGATTGCGAAACTTGTCATATCGCAGCGTGTGATGCTGCAACTGACCGGCTACAAGGCCCGGATGAACGCCAACCGTTTTAGCAAACCCCAGAACATCTTTTTCCCAGAAGAAAGGTGCTTTGCGAGCAATGAAACGATCTAAAGCAGATTGTGGTACGCAAAATTCAGCGGCAGCTTGGTTTGCCAGACGTTCTTCTTCGGGGATCGAATTACTTACTCGTGCGCGTTCCCCTTCCAATTCAGTGTCCAGCATTGCAGCAACTTGCCCGTGCTCCAGTAGGACATGCTCAATTTCATGGCGCAGGACAAACCAAAAATTGTCGATGCGGTCATAGCGTAGCGATAGACCGATAACAGGCGCGCGGTCATCCAACCAAAAACATACGCCGTCGATCTTGGCGGCTGGCAGTGATTCCACGATGACATATCGGACCCCGCACTCCGTCAGAATCCTGGTAACCTTGCGGGCCGCGTCAGGTGAGATCAGGAGCGACTTCAATTTACTGAGGGCTCCTTTTAAGGCACTCCGGGAATAGCCGGGTGCAAGAACGTCCGCAGCGACCTGCTTTACGCGATGTAGCCAAGCGATCTGTGCTGGCGTGGCTGGCATAGCAATGTCAGTTTTCTTGGCCGCGTGCGGAAGGACTTCAATATCCTCCACTGAATCCACGCCGAAGAATTTACAAAGCGCACCTTCCAGTTTTGCCCGATCCCGGATGTCGGAGATTCCGTCCAACCATCCCCTGTTAATCATTTCCGTTATCGGGAGATCACCAAAAAGTGTCGCGCGAGTGGAAAGGCCCGGATCAAGGCGAATCTCGATCTGCGCTTTTGCCAGATCGTATGCTTGCTGTAACTGTAAAAGTTGGTCAGGATCAATGCCTAGGACCGCCTGCAGAGAAAGCGCCATTTCAGCATCGACAGGCTTGACACCATTCATAATTTTGCTGATTGTGGTTTCATCTGTGGCTAGTACGAGGGCGAGAACGCGCTGCGTCCAACCGCGAGCGCGGATATGAGATTCGATTAACTGAGCAGGAGTGCGATATTCCAAAGGGGTCATCAAGGTGAGTGTATTCTCGCCTTTTATTCTCGTCAATAGATAACTTGCTGATTTAGCCAAACTGAATTTCATGCTTGACAAAACTGCGTTCTCGGTTTAATGTCGAAGCATGAACCGACTCTCTCTTGCCGACCGCGCAAAGATTCTCGGGATGCTGGTAGAAGGAAACTCTCTTCGCTCATGTGCTCGGATGGCTGACGTTTCGGTTATCACCGTAATGAAACTGCTCGTGGACGTTGGCGCGGCCTGTGAGCAGTTTCACGATGAGCACGTTAGAGGTGTGAAAGTGCGCCGTCTCCAATGCGATGAAATATGGTGCTTCATAGGCGCGAAGGCGAAGAACGTCACGCCGGAGAAAAAGGCGGAAGGTTGGGGCGACGTTTGGACGTGGACAGCGTTAGATGCGGACACGAAACTGTGCGTGAGTTATCTGGTAGGCGGACGCAGTGCGGATTGGGCGATGGAGTTCATGCTTGATTGTGCGGCACGAATCAAAGGCCGCGTGCAGGTCACGACAGACGGGCACAAGGCTTATCTAGAAGCCGTCGAAAATGCGTTCGGAGCCGATATTGATTACGCAATGTTGCAGAAGATATACGGCGCACCTTCCGATGCCGAGATGCGCCGCTACAGTCCTGCCAAGTGCATCGGTTCTGATATGAAAGTTGTGAGCGGCGATCCCGATCCAAAGCATGTGAGCACGTCCTATGTGGAACGGCACAACCTGACGATGCGGATGGGAATGCGCCGCTTCACGCGCTTAACGAACGGCTTCTCCAAGAAATTCGAGAATCACGCGGCGATGGTTGCTATTCATGCCGTCTATTACAATTTCGCACGCATCCACAAGACGCTGAGGATCACTCCGGCGATGGCCTCTGGCTTGAGCGATCAGGTTTGGAGCCTTGAGGAAATCGTGATGATGGCAGACAATTATCTTCCTAAACCAGCAAAGCGCGGTCCCTACAAGCAGAGAGGCGAAGCTATAGCCTGAACCTGTGCGCGGAGGAATAAATGAAGTGGTTCTTTGGCATCGTCGTTGGCCTCGGCATTTTCGTTTGGGTGTGGGATAAACTGACGGCGCGGCCATGCCCACGCTGCGGTTCTTATTGGACATCGCTCACTCAGCGCTACGGTCCGGGGACTTATCGAGTATGCAAAAAGTGCTTCTGTTATTACCACGCGGACGATGGAATGATTCAGCAGTAAAAAAATTCAAACTGATACATTACCGAGCCATCGGGCGCCTTGACCACACTCCAGTGCCCCGAGTAGGGCCGACTCTCCAGCCCCTCGTTCTGCAGGCCCAGGAATTGCGGCCATTCCGACATCAGGATGGTGCCGACTTGAACTTCTTGAGGCATGGCCGACTATCTCCCCGAGCCCACTGATCGCAAGCTCTTGACTGTGGAGGAAATGCAGGCCGCCTGGTTTGACGGACCCGCTGTTCCTCGCAGCCTCAAGTTTCGCTCATTTTCTATCGATGTTCTGTGCAGAACGGCTCACTTTTC
>Ga0181505_11018374_pt1 | contig 15607 bp, 12 predicted proteins | sample PEATcosm2014_Bin_5_FD_127743 | JGI IMG/M metagenome (GOLD analysis project Ga0181505, IMG submission 127743) | Metatranscriptome of peatland microbial communities from MTU Mesocosm Facility, Houghton, MI, USA - PEATcosm2014_Bin05_30_metaT... | ecosystem: Environmental > Terrestrial > Soil >...
GTGCGACGGATGAAAACCGGCTATGGATAAGTGGAAAGCAAAAAGCCGCTTCCCACTTATCCACAGCCACGACGACTACGAAATATAACCAGTTATGGGATACGGATTCTGAGGGCAAGGTCAAGGTCCGTGAATGTGAGGCGATGGCTCCTACGAGATCGCATCAATATCTCATGTTTGTGGGCGGGCGAGTTCTTCGTTGCCCGCTTCCGCGATGTCAAGCACTTGCGGCAATAGTTTTCGCGGGGTAATTGGGCAAGCCGTAAAAGTTGCCAACCCTTTGAATTGGCGTGCCGAGTCAGTTAGCGACGCTCTGGCTCTCGTCAGATAAGACAAGAACTTGCAGCGCAAGAACCCATCAAAATGTCGTGCTTCGCGTTACGGCGCGGACTCATCTCGGGCACCGTGCTCGACCTGTGAGCGAGCCCTCCCCGCGCACCTCATCGTCGCTATCCCAGAACTTTTCGCTGACTTCAAACGGAACTTCGGCGTCCATGCTCCTTCGTTCACTCCTCGCGGAGCAGCAGCACGGGATCAATCTTCAGCGCGCGTTGGGCTGGAATCCAGGTCGCCAGCAGCCCAAGCAATGCCATAGCCAGAACAGCACCAGCCAGGACCAGCGGATCGCGCGGTGTTGCCTGATAGACGATGAAAGCCAGCACCCGGCTGGCCAGAATTCCGAGAATCAATCCTGCCACCGAACCAACCGCCAGCAATTTGAATGGCCGGCCCAACGCTGTCCGCAGCACTTCATTACGCTGTGCGCCCAACGCGATACGAATTCCCAACTCCCTCAGCCGCTTGCTGACCGAGAAGGCAGCCATTCCAAAGATGCCGGTTATAGCCAGCATCGCGCCCATCACACCCATCACGCCCAGGGCAATTGTTGCCATACGCGGTCCAAACAGAGCGATGTCCATTGTCCTAATACGCGTCTCAATGGCAGCGGGCAGCGCAGCGTCGACCTTCCGCAGCGTGCTCCGTATGGCTCCCGCCAATTGCTGTGGATCGCGGTCCGAGTGCACTACCATGAAGGTCGCGGTGGAGGGCGATTGCAGAATGGGAACGAACATCGCTGTCTGCGGATTCTCCGTGATGAAGTTATACTTTCCATCTTCCGCGATACCCACTACCTGGACACGCGTTTCATCAGGCATCTTGAAGTAGCGTCCGAGCGCTTTGTCTGCCGAGCCAAACATCCTGCGGGCGAACTCGCGATTCACGACGGCGACGCGTGGTGAGTCCTTGTCGTCATGCCAGGTGAAACTTCTGCCCGTGAGTAAAGCCGTGCCGGCCGCGTGGAAGTATTCGGGAGAGACCCGAAACAGGTTGGCATCAGCAACCGCGTTCGCCGGCCGCAGATCGGTGGTGGTGTCGGCAAAAACATTGGAGTCGCTCGCGCCTTCAGCTAACGGTACTGCATCCGCCAATCCTACCGACTCGACCCGGGGGATGCTTGCCATAGCATCGATTAGGCGTTTCTGCATGGCAGCCACCTGATCACCTTTGTAACCGGCTGCGTTCAGGTCCGTCTCGACCATCGTCCTGTTCTGCAGCTCGAAACCGAAGTCATTGTGCAGCGAATGCGCCAGTCCACGCACCGCAACCATCGAAGAAGTGATCAGCACAGCACAGATGGCAATCTGCACCACTAGCAACACGTCGCGAACCGTAACCCGCCGGCCAAGTCTGGCGGTCGATCCTGCCTTGACGACCTCATATGGACTGGTGCGGAGCACCTGCCTCACCGGAATTGCGCCAAACAGGAACGCACTGACCAAGGTCAACAGCAACGCTACTTCGTAGCCATGCGCGTCCGGCGTCACCGTCAGGTGAATTGGCCATCTGGGAAATGGCTGCCAAGCGCTCAAGCCGTGCAACATGAGGACGCTGCCCCATAGTCCGATGGCGCCTCCGACGAGAGAAATCAGCAGCGCCTCAGTAAAGAGCTGCCGCATAATGCGGCGGCGCGTCGACCCCAGCGCGAGCCGCAGAGCGACTTCGCGGGAACGATCAGCTGCGCGCGCGGCAAACAGGCTGCCCAGGTTGGCGCAGGCCGCCAGCAGAATCAGGCCTGATAGCACCATCAATGCAGTCATGAACGCCTGCGCCGGACGTCCAAGGTAGTCGCCATACATGCCCGGACGCACCAGCTTGAAGTGAACTCTGCCATCGTACTTGGGATAGTTTTTTTCCAGGTAGGCGCCGATCGAATCAAAATCGGCGGCAGCTTGCGCCGGAGTCACGCCCGGCTTCAGATGGCCGAGGGTCATGAACATCCAGTGAGACTTGCGTGAGTTGAGATCATCGGTGGCGAACTGACTGTGGTTCACGATGGGCACAAAGAAATCCGGATTGAAAAACACGATCGTGCCGTGAAACTCCGGCGGTGCTACACCGATGATGGTGAAAGGATGTTTGTCTAGCAGGACGGTACGGCCCACAACATTGGGATCGTCGTGGAAGCGGCTATGCCAGAACGAGTAGGTAAGCACGGCACAGGGCGCACTGTTGGGACCATGCTCATCGGAGGGGTGGAAGAAACGCCCCAGATACGGCTGAAGGCGCAAGGCGTCGAAGTAATTTCCGCTGGTTTCGTAGATCCAGACATCGGCAGGCTCTTTGCCGGTATCCATGCCGGCCTCGATCATGTTCCAAGCTATCAGTCCGTCAAAGCTGTGATTGCGGTCGCGCAGATCGAGGTAGTCGGGATAGGACTCGTGCATGTCTTCATCGGGCGAGCGCCACAGTCCGTAAAGGCTGTCCCCTTGAGGCACATTCAGCGGACGGATAACCAGCGCATTCATCACGCTGAAGACCACCGCATTCGCGCCGATCGCCAATGCCAGCGTCACCACAGCAGCTACGGTGAATCCTGGAGACTTGCGTAGCACGCGAACGCCGTAGCGCAGATCCTGAAGTAAGGTCCCCATGTTGAGAAACCTCCCGAGTTCCTTTCCGCCGGCTTGTTGAAGCCCCGTCTGAATTAAGTGTCGCAATTGTGAGGCCAACAGTCGATAGATACCTATGCCGTTGAAAAGCTTGCATATTGTCGGGGCAAGAAATTGTCCGTTTCAGAATCGACTGTGCGTTCTTGGACAACCGTGTCCGCTCTGACGCTTCCCTCCGCGAGTCGCGGTGTCCCTCAATGCAGAGGTTCGTGAGGTGGGAACTTCCAGTCGGCGAAAGGATTTTGAGGGCAATAGCGGCGGTATGCCGCCTCGCTCTGCAGTGCCGAGGATAGCAACTGCAATAACTTTCGCTTCAACTTCCGAGTTTCCGGGGGCGACAGCAGCGATAAGGATGCCTTTCTAGCGCAGACACAGCACCCTTCGGGCTCGTTGTACTACGGAGGGGCGGCTTCAGACTCTGCGGCATTTTTCTCCACATAGTGAATTTCAGAATCGGGCACGGCGCGATTGGTCAGTTCAACGTGGTATGCCATGTTCGCGGCGAATCCCGTCGACTTCTTCACGCGTTGGTGCCGTGGCTCTAATGTTATTGAGAAAAGAGGGTGATGCGATTTCGGATCCGTAGCGGAGGTTCCGGTTCGGGCTTGACCGCAAGATCGGCGCGAGCACCACGACACAAAAAAGAGTCTGCTGAACTAATCCTGCAATGTATACCGCCATCTGCGACTCGATCGATATCAATCCCGGCAACAATGCCACGCCGATACTGCTGAGGAGGAGCCCGGATTTCATATTTAAAAACACTTTGCCAAACAGCCCTAGCAGTAATCCCAAGCAGAACATGATAATCAAGGGCCCGAACCAGCCAAAGTTGATATAGCTTTCGGTCACCGTACCCACCGCCATACTCACGCTATTCAAGTCAGCTGGCAAGGTCAGATGATAGGAGACCTGGTACCAGCGGTTGGCGTCATTGGCGGAGGGCTTGTCCGGCCAAATAAAACGCGGAACGAAAGTGACTATCAGATACGAGTAGAGCCGGCCATCTTGGTAAGGAACCTGGTTTGGTGTCGTCTCCATGACATTGGCGGTTTGCTGAAGCAAGGAAAGTCGAGATAGGGTTTGACTGCTTAGTGTCTTGAAACCTTCACCGCTCGAATCAGTGAGAGCCTTGCCCCAGGCCCGCGATGATGCTTCGATCCAAAATTCGATTCTTTCCGCATAGCTCTCTGAATACTGATCAGTAACACCATTTCGCCAATATCTTTCCCGGAATTCCTTTTTTCCAGGCTGCAGAAACAGAATGAGGGGAAGAACTATCAAAATGGCCGTCACGGGGAACTTGTGCTTTTCACACATATATGCAGCAATGCAGAGTAAGCCGAGTCCAACAAAGCTGCCCAACCATCCCGAGGACAATCCCACCACCAGAGCTATCAGAAAATAGCCAGCCAGCAGAAACTTGTCAGCGCGTATAGCTTGGCCCCTTAGATAAGAGCGCAATAGAATGACAAAAGTCACACTTGGAATGATGATTTCAGTGCTCACGATGATTTGCCGCCACTCATTTCCCAAGGCTGTGATGGGAACGAGTATGCGAATCAGAACGCTCAGCACCAATACCGATCTTAGATAGAACCAACGCCAAGGATCTCTGGGGACATCGAGGCGGATTGAAGGGGTCCAATCCAAGTTTCCGGCCAGCTTCATGCCTGCCCACAACGATAGAATTCCAATCAACGCTAAATAGAGGGATTCGGTTACAGCTTGTTCAGACAGGATACGGATCCCCGTAACCAGGCCTATCCAGTGGTTACTCCAAAACAGGGGCACGGCGTAAGTGAGCCAATACATGGCTGCGATCAGAGCAAATAACGGCAGATCCTGCCGCCCTCCGCGGCTCCATTGCTGGTAAGAGGCCCAGGGAATCCAACACAGAACAAATGCGGCAAAGCCTTGCGCGACGGAGAGCTCACAAGAACTCGTAATCCACAGAAACACCGTCAGCACCAGTGGCACGCCGACGGAAAGTAGCACCGGCCATGTATGCCTTGGGAGTGAACTATAACGAGCCGGCATTGATCGCACACCTATGCAGAATTGTACCCAAACATTGGACCATCGCCTCAGCCGCAACCGGAACCGAATAATTCTGTATTTTCCTGTTAGCTTCCATGCCCATATCAGACATTCGCGCCGGGTCCCGCGCCATATCTACCATTGCGTTTGCTAGAGCCTCAAAATCGCCGGTCGGGAATATAGCTCCAGTTCGTCCCGGGATCACGAGATCCGGACCGCAACCGACCCTGTCACTGCAGAGGCATGGACGTCCACACGCCATGGCCTCGTTCACTACCAACCCCCAGGTTTCGTCTCCACCAGACGGCAGCACCAACGCATCACAAGCTGTGTATGCAGTTGCGATTTGCGACTGATTTAAAAAGCCCGAAAATCGCACAGGGGTGCCATGCATCTGGACAAAGCTTTCACAGGCGGCTCGTAGTGGACCGTCTCCTACCATTAGCCCTTGAATTTTAGAATTGCGCCGCGCTGCCTGATCGAGAGCTCTCACGAAATCCATCGGGCGTTTCTTGCCAATAAACTTCCCAATAAACGCAAATACGATAGCTTCCGGGCCCAAGTCCCATTTCCTCCGCACTTCGGGGCGAAGTGGTCGCAGACGCTCCGCTTCTTTCTCCAACGCCACATTGTCTATAGTGTGGGGGATAATGAAAATGCGATCTGGTCTAGCGCCGTACTTCAGGAAATACTCGCGAGACCATTTCCCTACCGCGAGACATCCATCGAGACGACGGATGAACCGCGGGTAACCTATGGACTTGATTGCGCTGGTCAGCAGGCTACGCTGGGTGTGCAAATGAGAGTCGCTCCGCACCAGAATCTTGACGTTGGATTTCCAGCACGCCCATATTGCCTGCCATGCGCTCTTGTGATTCCAGCCATTGACCATTACCGCGTCATATTTTCGTGACTGAATGATCTCTCGGATTTCAGGGGTATCCAAGCCGGAAAATCTTCCCAACCCGGGTGTACTTGCCACATTCTTCAAGAACGTATAGGGATAACCTGTAAGGAGAGGTACGTCCCAATCGAATTCTACTCCGAATCCAGCGCTCGCCTGCTCCTGAGGCGTTGCTTGATGGCAGTAGTAAACATGGCTGTCCAGATCCGGATGTGCGGCCAGGGCGCGATACCATTCAGCGTTGTACTGAATGGGGTGAGTAGTGACGATCGCTAATCGATAAGTGTCGCTCATAGAAGGCATACGCCGACACCACAGCCGGTGTGGCAAGTTTCGATCAGAATACGCTACGCGAGCTGAGATTCATCGCGGTGGGCTGCATGGTCAAACACCTCCGCGAGCCGTGCCGTCATCGCCCGCGTCGTGTAGCTTTCGAACGCTTCCCAGCGCGTGGGCGGATGCGCACCGGGAGGTAGAGACAACAAGTCTCGTAAACGAGTGGCTATCTCGTTCACCGACGCCAGGACGGGCTGGCCGTCCCCGAATTCCACCGCCTCGCCGGCCTGGGTTTCTTTCAGGATTGCTATGACGCTGCTATTTTCGTGGAACACGGCAAGCATCGGCCGAGCCGCAAGTATGCACGGAAAGATCTTCGAAGCCGTGTAGTGTGGAGAGTCTGAACCCAACGCCAGCACGACACGGGAGTCGAGCAATATCTGCATCGCGGTGAGATAGGGCACCCGTCCCGGGTGCTCATCCACATGCTGTTCCAGATTCATCTCCCTGGCCAGGGGAAGCACCTGATACTGAACCTGCGCCTCGTGGGCATAAGTGGTTCCAATAAAATGTGCGCGTAGTAGGCGAAACAGATCAGGCCATCGCTGCAGGCCAGCCCGAATTGCTTGGAATATAGCCCGAAGCGAAGGCAGCATATCAGGGCCTCCCCGGCCGACGTAGCTCATATGCAGCCCCCCGTCTCGCGGATCAAAAACCGGGTTTGTCCGCGGATGCTGCCGGAGGTAGTCGAAATCGGAGGGCTCGCCTCCGTAGGGAATACTCGCCGCTTCTACCCTCAACCATGGGTACCGGACAAATAAGTCCTCCGTGTAAGAAGTATCCACTCCGACCACTGCTGCGACTCGCTTCAAGGCAAACGGCTCCACAACACGTGCCGTATAGTACGCCAGCGCATGTTTCGGTGGCCGCTGAGATCTGGGAAGTTTCCAGTAGTATTCCGTGACATACGGATCGATATAATCGATCACGTAAGGAATGCCAAACCTCGCGTTGGCAAGGCGACCTAGAATGATGCTGGGGTATGGCGGAATTGGAACAAAGATTAAGTCTACACGCCGTTCACGGCATAGGCGGTTTATTGCCTGCCAGTGGTGCCACAGGCTGCGGAGTCCAAGATCGCCAAAACCAAATTTCCGCGTCAGCACCGCCGGGATTGCAGGTGTACGAATCACCTCCAGATCCGCCGGCAGGAGGTTCTGGTTTTCCTCATCGATGGCAGTTTCGTAGTAGCGGGGATCGGTGGTCAGGATGACCGGCTCCCAGCCGAATGCCTTCAAGTGCTGAGCAAAAAAGCGGATACGCAGCGCCGGAGGATAACTGCTGGGCGTAAAATCTGCTCCGACAATAAGGACCCGCTTCAACTGCTTGAACCCAACTTCCCCTCTACGATCTTATTCATCGCAATCCGATCTGAACATACACACCGCCGCCGCTCTTCTTGCTGAGAAGTACTACACCGATCACCGTACCAGCTGCATAACTGCTGGTGCAGTGGACGCGCCCCGGGGTTTGATGGCTTACAGTAACGAATTGCCCAGCGGAACAGTCACCATCAGCCGTCATGATAATGTAGCCAGAGGTCATGACGTAGGTAGGTCGGTCAGAAGTGCCAGGAGCGTTCGCTGAGACGCCAATTACAACTCCAGTACCTGTGTCTCCTGCTCTGGTTTCGACGACCGTTGTAGCACTCGTCCATTTGAGGGGCACGCCCTGCGCAATAGACTCGGCAGAATTGGCGATCATTCCGGCGCTTGGGCCGTTCTTCAACGATCCTGGGAGGAAAATCCCGGCAGTCAATGTCCCAGTAACGTCTTCAGGCCAGGATAGTCCGCTCGGACCGGACCAAGTGAAAGAATACCCGTTAGTCGTGGCGCACGATTTCGATCCACCCTTTCCCTTCAGATAGCCGGGGTACCAAACATTAACTTCGCTGCTTGTAATAGTGTTGCCACCTACGTCGAGAGCGCATCCGGGTCCATTTCCATTGCTGGTTCCGTTAACGGGTATCTGATTCCCCGAGATTTCAATGCCCTCTCCGGTCACGTCCTGAAATGCTGCCTTCAAAAATTGATTCGAAGAACTGAATTGGGTCTCCGACCAGTTGGCAATAATACGTTCATGGGACGCCGTTCCAGTCATATAAATATCGTCAATCGTAGACCCGTCACCGCCAAACGTGTTCTCCTCGACGATCGCCCCGCCATTGTTCTGGTAGATGCCGTATCCACAGTGCTCAAAATAGTTGTGGCGGATGACTTCCAGCAGAGCATTGCGAGAACCGTTAGTTAGCCCCAAGCCGTAGCCGATAGTGCCTGTTCCATTCCTACACTCAAAGGCTGAATCTATGACTCGAATGTCCGCAACATTGACCGTACTCACAGGCGACACTGACAATCCCACCCAACCGTTGTGAGGGCCAGATGAGTTGCTGGCATTCGCGTCGAAAAGCACTCCTTCAAAGATCCCGTCGTAGGTGGCGATGCCGCCACTCGAATGTTGGTCAACGATCACGCCTGTGTTCGCAATTCCGTTGCCGTCGATGAATACATTCTTAATCTCAAAGCCTTGAACTTGCTCCATGTCGACCACCGCTCCGCCTGGCGATCCGGTGTACTTGAAGTGCGTGCACTTGCCTGGAAGGCCGCAGCGCGCTCCGCCATCGATGGTGAAGGAAGTGGAATTATAGATGCGCCAAGTGCTACTGAGTTTGACTAAGCATTGTTCACCCCAGCTCCCGGCCGGGAAAACAAGTTTCATGCCCGTGATCCTACCGGAGTCGCTAAGTGCGTTTAGCGCTACAGCACTATCCTTGATACCTGCACAGTCCACGCCTATGCTTCGCGCATCCACAACCTGCGAGACATTTTGATTCGACTCGATATTTGCGCCATCGAAAGTGCCCGCCGTGATGCGACTGCCATGAGCAAAGTTGAGGGGTAAAAATGTTCTTGAAGGACTGCCATTCAGTTCTAATGCGGCTTGGCCGGCGGCCAAGGTGCTGCCGGCAATGATCAGCGCGGCGATCAGGGTCACTTGCGGCCGGCAAGCCGTGGATACAAATCCCTCGCGGTCCATTCAGGCGACCTCCTTAGCCGGAATGTGGTTCTTGATTCGAAAAGGAGGAGCATTATTCGGTTTCGCTCACAACCGACCAGAATTACTTTCGATCAGGACCATGTCTAGGCACTGCAAGTGGAGAATTGTACACGAGGCTTCTTGGAACGGCTCCCATAATCTGAAAGTAGGTCTCCCATTCAGGGGTAAGCCTTTCGTCGTTCTTGAGGTGGTCAAACCACGGAATCCGGTAAGGCAATTACGGGAGGACCAGGCAGTATGCGGTATCCGATTGGCGCAAGCAACGCGGAAACACATTGCAACGTCATGTCGTCGTTCCAATCCACCAGCACCACAGGGCGATATTTGGCTAAAGTCTTCATGCCGCCCCTCAAAACCCGTTCCTCATGACCCTCAACATCGATCTTTATAGTGTGCGGCGCGGGGATTTGCCCTACTAAACCATCGATCATATTAACCTCTACTGTGACGTTGCCTATTTCCGTCAATTTTGATTGACAATCCATCGAAGCGTCAAAGTTAGCTGTGCCCGCAGAATCGCTTAGAGCAATACTCAGCACCGTAATCCTCAGACCAGGATTGTTCCGCACCTGTTCGGACAGAGAAGCATGCGAAACGGGGTTTGGTTCAAAAGCAAAAACCTGCCCCCCAGGGCGAACCAGGAGTCCGCAAAAAAGCGAGTGAAAGCCTGCGTGGGCCCCAATGTCAAATACGACCGATCCGCTTCTTACATACTTGCAGAATGCCTCTTGCATGTGAGGTTCGTAGGTCCCCATCAGATGTCTCTGAGAAGTCAAAGCGTCGACTCGCCATGTCATTTTGCCTGCCCGAGTTTCGACTTCGATTACAGGTTGCCAGAAACGTATCAGCCGGATGTATGCGGGTTTGAGCCAGGCCAGTTTGTATTTTACTGAGCTCGGGACATTCGCGGCGAGCGAAGCTAGTACTCTTGCTATCGTTGTTTCCTCCGGTTTGTCACCGTAACGCTTGATTAGATCAGTGCGGCGACAGTCTCGGCCGAAGTATATAATCCTTCCCTTGGCGATCCAAACGATGCAGCTGTTCTTGCCCCCTTTCATGGCTGATCCGGACCTCTATCTCGACCTGCTGAAACGCTGCCTCACTGGCTATCTCTATCCGGAGAGCAGCAACCGCGAAATCCGTTCGGACCGCAATTTATCTCTGGTAAAGCGGCAGCTGGTCCAGTTTCTCAACCGACGTGGCTGCAAGCTTTTCAAAACAGTGCCATTTGATGCGAGGGCGCGCGAACTGGGAAAGGATTGGCCCAGCATCGGGTATTCCATGGTCGGCCTAAAGCGTCTCGATAATCTGCAATTTTGCGTCGAGTCCGTGCTGAAAGAAGGCGTCCCGGGCGATGTGCTGGAGGCCGGTGTATGGCGCGGGGGCTCTTGCATTTTGATGCGGGCCATATTGCAATTGCGCGGCGTCACGGATCGAACGGTGTGGGTTGCCGACAGCTTCCAAGGGTTGCCTGCTCCGTCGCATGAAGCCGATCGCGACTACGATTTGTCTGGGTTTACTACACTTGCAATTTCGCAAGCCGACGTGGAGGCTGCCTTCCAGAGATTCGGCTTGTTGGATAGCCAAGTAAAGTTCCTCAAGGGCTGGTTCAAGGATACCCTGTCATCCGCTCCACTTTCGCGGCTGGCGGTTCTGCGGCTGGATGGTGACCTTTACGAATCGACCATGGACATTTTGAACGCGCTCTATCACAAGGTCTCCGCCGGAGGCTTTATTATCGTCGACGATTACCGCGTGTTGGCGCCTTGTAGGCAAGCAGTGCATGACTTTCGGGAACGCACCGGTATTGCCGATCCAATCCGCGAAATCGATGGTACAGGAGTGTTCTGGAAAAAGTCAGGCTGACAAGTTCTGCGGCCCAGCCGTGAGATTGCTAACCTGCTCAGGTTCCGCTTACATCAGCCATTACCCGGGAGAAATATAATTCTGCTTGACGATTCCCGAGCGATGATTCCAGCGTCGGACCCAGGTGCAGGTCGGAGAGAATGTGCTGACAAGCCTCACACGGAGACGCGTACCCATCGCGCAATTCACGATCCATTCCCAGTAGTTCCAATTCCTTTGCCAGAATTGCCGGACCTCTTCCAAGCGACAGCGCATTGAAGACTGGATTCCATTCTGCCCGGGCAAGCATATCTGCGAGCCGCTCGTAGCGCGCATTTCCGGCATTGAGTTCCTTGGAGAAGGGAACCGGAGGGCCGCAACATAGCTGAACTGAGCCGTCCGGGAAAATGGGTATTGTCTCCAGGATGGAGCATGAACCAGGGGGTATTTTGCATCGAACCACATAGTCAGAACCGGTCAAGCTGGACGCATAGCCAACCGGCGTCAAATCCACCTCCATTATCTCCACCTGGTCTTCGGAGCCGACTTGTAAAGCGTTCCTGTAATAATCTCGACTCTTGCCCTTTGGCGTTGCGACAATAATCACCTTGCATTTGATTCCAAGGTCCATGGCAGCGTGTACGGCATTTGCCACTCTGTCTACTGGTATGTACTCTTCATGAAAATCATCCACGCTGGTCTGCAGGCAGCGCAGGCCTTTGTCGTAGAGATTTCCTAAGACATCCTGGGCCTTCTGTCGCGAGGTCGCCCAATAGGAATTGCTATTCACCAGAGAGGGCAAGTGATAACGACCAAAGGCATAGGACATGGCCTGGGTCATCACGTCCCGGAATAGAAATGCCTCACCGCCAGAGAAGGCCAACTCTTTGACAGTTTCGAGTTCACTTATGTTGTCAATGTAGCGGCACGCATCCTCAAGGCTCATGCGCGATCGGTCTTGGAGAGCATCACCTAGGAGGCAGTGGCGACATTTGGCAGTGCAGGAGTAGCCGAGAACCAGTCCAACGGTGGTGACACTCATACCGCCCCCGTGGGCGTGGCAAGCTCGGGACAAGCCTCTCTCGGCTGCGGAATAAGCTCAAGCACGGGAGTCTTATTGTTATTCTCTGCCCGGGCCGTGTCAGCCAATAGGCGAAGAAAATACAGTTCCGCCTGCCGCTTCCCCAGGGCTGCTTCTAGCTCGGGACCCAGCTTGAGACCAGAGAGGATGTGCTGGCAAGCATCGCACGGCGATGCGTACCCAGGTTGTAAGTCGCGGTGCTTTCCCAGCTTTTCCAATTCGTTTACGAGAATCGCCGGACCTTTAGCGAGGGATAGAGCATTGAAGATTGGATTCCATTCCGCCCGGGCGATGATATCCGCCAGGCGTTCACTGCGGGCATTTCCTGCATTTAATTCCTTAGAAGGAAGAGGCGGACCGCAACAGACTTGCACCGATCCGTCCGGCAAAATAGATATCGCCTCCAGCACGGCACATATGTCTGCGGGTACCTCGCCTCGAAGTGCGTAGTCAGAACGATCTATCCTGCTGGACGCATAACCAACCGGTGTAGCCTGCACTTCCAGTACATCCACGTCGTCCGCGCTGTCGATTTCGAGCGCGTTTACGTAATAATCACGGCGTTTGCTCTTGTTGGTTGCCACGACGATCACGGTGCATTTGATTTTGAGGTCGATCGCTGCGTGCACGGCATTGGCAGCCCGCTCAAAAGGCACGTACTCCTGGTGAAAATCATCGACACTGGTTTGCATGCGCCGCAGCCCGCGCGCACAGAGATCTCCAAGTACATCCTGAGCCTGCTGGCGCGAGGTTGCCCAAAAGGAATTAGTAGTCACTGCGGCGGACAAGTTGTAACGGCGGTACGCATAGGAGATGCCTTCGGTCATCACGTCTCGAAACAGGAATGGCTCGCCGCCGGAAAAGATCACTTCTCGAGCCGTTTGCAGTTCGCTCATACTGTCGATGTAGTGACAAACATCCTCGAAACTCATCTTGGACTCGTCCTGGAGAGTGTCACCCCACAGGCAATGACGGCACTTCGAATTGCAGGTGTAGCCGAGAATCAATCCGACCGTCGTTAGCATGTATCACTCTCTCGGGCGTCTTCTATGGGGGGGCGCTGCGGACAAGCGACGTTCTTCGTTTTGCACGCGAAGATGCTGCCATGGTGTCACGGCTTCCCACTCGATAAGGCGCCTGCGCTGTCCGTGGCGGTGGTGTGTCCAATGCGGCCGATCCAAATTGTAGAGAGAATGCAGCGGGTGCCCAGCATGAGAATCTGGATTCGCGGGCGCCAGCCCCACGGGGCCCGGACCGCCAAGGCAATCGCGTGCTTCCCCCATAGCCAATTCAACCGGCGGCGAGCTTTGGGCGCGGCACATGGGGGAAGATCACGCTTCGTTCGGTAGAAGTTGGCTTGGAGCTCGCAGAGAAATCGCAGGCCGCTGATGACCTGTTCGCCCGGAAGAGTCGGGAGCCTACCCGGCGGCATATACAGGAATGATTTCAGTCCCCGAATCCGGTAGATCTGATCACGCTGGGATTCAGCTCCGACCCAGGTTTCAGCGAAAATAGGAAGATTCGGCCCGACCATAATGTACCCATGCTGGCGTATGGCCGGGATTGCTTATGTGAGCGGGCTCACCGACCGGTATGATCGCCATCACATTTGCCTGGCCGCCCTCAGGCTAGGCTTGACGCGAACCGAGACTGACGCACAAGACGATGCGTTAACCGGGGCGAATGCGCACAATGGCCCTCAAACACAGGGAGCAAGCCACGGGTGTTCTGAGCGAACCCGAATCATCAGAACCCCTCCTGGGCGCGATGTCCGTCACCTTGATCTCTCCCAGCCCCGATCCACACTACATCTTTGCGTATGGCGTGCGGATTCTATCAGCTTGCCTAAAACAGATCGGTTGCCGGGTCAACGTCATTTTCCTTCCCCGTGTTATTGGCGATCTGTATTCCGACCGGATACTAGAGCAAATTGTCCAGCTGTCGGCACATTCCTCCTTGATTGGTGTCTCGTTAATGACGGATGATTTCGAAAATGCCGTCCGCATCACTCAAAAGCTGAAGCTTAGTCTGACTGCCCCAATTGTTTGGGGCGGAGTTCATCCCACACTGCAGCCAACACAGTGTTCCGAACATGCAGATATCGTCTGCCTTGGGGAAGCGGAAGAAACTCTGGTTGAACTAGCGCAGAAGATGAGGAGTGGTGAAGGGTACCACCATGTCGAGGGCACGTGGCAGAAAAGCAAGGGTACTCTGATTACCAACCCGTTGCGTCTACCCGTTCGCGATCTGGATAGACTACCTTTTCCGGATTACGATTACCAAGAACATTCGATCCTGATTGGCGATCAAATTGTTCCTCTTACGCACGAGGTTCTTGAGGATCGCTTACGAGAGCGCTACCTGACGCTTACATCCCGAGGATGTCCCTTCAAGTGTAACTATTGCTTCAATCACTCCTATCACCGCCTCTTCCCGGGCAGCCCCACGATCAGAAAGCGCAGCATCGACAACGTGATTCGCGAACTCACGATTGTGCAGGAGCGATTTCCATCCATCGATCAAATCTGTATTGCTGACGATGCCCTACTCCTGCGGTCAAACGAGGACATTGAGGACTTTGGCCGCAAGTACAAAGCGAACATTCGGATTCCCATGTGGGTCACCGGCGCGAACCCTTCCACCATCACCGCCCGAAAGCTGGCTGCCCTAGCTGACGGCGGAATGAATGTCATTCGAATGGGACTTCAAACCGCAAGTCCGCGAACCCTGAAGCTGTATTCCAGAAATGAGTCCAACCAGCAGGCTAAAGCAGCGGTTCAGTTGCTCAACACTTTTCGGGACAAAATCAAGACAGTGCAATTAGACATCCTTGTAGACAACCCGTGGGAAGTCGCAAGTGACGTAAGAGCGACTCTCTTATTCCTCTGTCGGTTGCCGGTCCCGTTTGAACTCTTCTTGTTCCCTCTGGTCTTCTATCCTGGCACGGATCTGTATGACAAGGCCGTGGAGGCCGGGTTGATCCCCAAAGAACAGAACGAAAAACAGCGGGCCCGAAATCACCAGGTAAAATCCACCTACTTGAACAGCGTTCTTGTTCTGCTTAATGAGCGCGTCAGAAGCTGCCGCAGGATTCCCCTTCCGCTGATGCTGTTGCTGACGGAGCCTGTTCTCATAAGGCTCCGCATCAGCCAATTCATGTATTGGATATTCAAGAGCAGAACCGACGGGCGCCTGGTTGCCGGGATGAAAGAGATGATCAGCTACAAGGTAAGGGAAGCCTTTTCGAAAGATGCGACTGTGAAGTGCAACCGCGATCGCAACTCGGGTGACTTCGATCCTAGGCTCCGAGCAACCGAATGAGTTTTGCCTGTTCGATTTCCCAGCAGAAGCCTGCTCTGGCCGTGCTCCAGGCGGCTTCCTGAGCTTGGCGCA
>Ga0181505_11183954_pt1 | contig 15246 bp, 15 predicted proteins | sample PEATcosm2014_Bin_5_FD_127743 | JGI IMG/M metagenome (GOLD analysis project Ga0181505, IMG submission 127743) | Metatranscriptome of peatland microbial communities from MTU Mesocosm Facility, Houghton, MI, USA - PEATcosm2014_Bin05_30_metaT... | ecosystem: Environmental > Terrestrial > Soil >...
CTTGTCTGACGATCAATTGGACGGCGGCATCTGAGACCGATCCAAGTACGGTGCAGGCTTTTGCTGCAGCCGCCAGCCGCGCGCTCGCCATGGTGAAAGAAGCGCTGTCCGCCTAGACATGCATCGGAGAGGCGGATCGTAAAGCCGCTCGACCGGGCCATGAGGCAATAGGGACTGGATCGTCAGCCAACAGGAGGAGTAATGCAGAGCCCCAACCTGTCAGTTGGCGCAAAATCGCCGTAACCGGGGAACGTCGAAGTGCCACAATATTCCTGCAATTGAAATCCAACAATCACAGGAACGCGGCCCGGTTGGTGCTTCATCGGCTGTGTACAATCGGCTAGACGAAATGAGCCGCGCCAAGACTCTCGCGAAAACAAGCTCCCAAATCCCTAAGAGGCCGAGCCCCAAGAAACGTTTGAGGGCGGAGCCGTTGCTCTCGGGCAAGAGCTTGATTGCGGTTATCTGCGTTCTGGTCGCGGCCGCGTCGATCGCGCTCTACAGCCCAGTCGCCACGCACTCTTTTGTCGTCTGGGACGATCATGATTACGTCGTCGCAAATTCCCACATTCATGCTGGCTTGTCGTGGAACACGATCAAGTGGGCCTTCGCATCTACGGAGGCGTCGAACTGGCATCCGCTGACGTGGCTCTCCCATGCTCTCGACTACCAACTCTTTGCCTTAAATCCGGCCGGCCATCATTTGGACAGCGTGTTGATTCACGCTCTGAATGCGGTGCTGCTATTTCTGTTGCTGGTATGGAGCACAAAGCGGGTCGGACCGAGTCTGGTGGTAGCGGCTCTGTTCGCCGTGCATCCGCTGAATGTTGAGTCGGTGGCATGGGTGGCAGAGCGAAAGAGTGTTCTGAGCACGTTGTTCTTCCTGTTAGCGATCGGTGCTTATGGCTGGTACGCCTGGAAGCCTGGTTGGCGGCGATATCTGCTGGTGGCGATGCTGTTTGCCGCGGGACTGATGGCCAAGCCGATGGTCATCACGCTGCCGTTCGTCTTATTGCTGCTGGACTACTGGCCGCTCGGGAGAACGCCGCTGAATGCAACGCCGATAGATCGAACCGGTGCAGGCTCGGCTATCTCGAATGGCGTGCCGCGGATGGCATTTTCGAGGTTGCTGCTGGAAAAAGCCCCGTTACTTCTTCTGTCGGCGGCAAGTGCGTGGATCACGGTAAAGGCGCAGCGAGCCGGACAGAGTGTTCGCAGCTTTCATCAGTTCCCACTCGGTTTGCGAATTGAGAATGCGGTTGTGGCCTATGGGCAATATCTGTGGAAAACGCTCTGGCCGGCGCGGCTTGCTGCTCTCTATCCCCACTCCCCAAGCACGCTGCCGCTGTGGCAGGTCGTGCTATCCGCGGTTGTTTTGGTCTGGGTCACGGTGCTGGTAATAGTCTTTCGCCGCAAGGGCTACTTGCCGGTTGGCTGGTTCTGGTTTCTGGGTACTTTGGTTCCGGTCATCGGTCTGGTGCAGGTAGGAGGGGCCGCAATGGCGGATCGTTATGCCTACGTTCCGCTGGTCGGGATCTTTGTGATGATTTCCTGGAGCCTCGACGACCTGGCGGACGCGAAAGCAGTCAGCACAGTTTGGAGGGTATTCTCGGCATTGTGCGTATTGATCGCGCTGGGCTTCCTCACCTTGCGCCAGTTGAATTACTGGGAGAACGAGTACACGCTGTGGGCGCACACAGTGGCGGTTACGGAGCAGAACCCGTATGCACAGGCCGTCCTGGGAGATGCGCTGATGAACCCCGACTTGACCCCGGCGGTGAGTAATCTGGAGGGCTTGGACACAGAACAGAAGCGAATGGATGAAGCCCGCCTTCACTATGAGGAGGCGTTGACGTCTTACCGGCAACTTTCGCAGCAAAACCCAGCCGCCTACCTGCCGGACATGGCGACGACTCTGAACGAGATCGGGAACCTGGACAGACGCGAGAACCGGACAGACGAAGCCCGCCAGAACTACGAGGAGGCAATGCAGTACTACCACCAGTTGGCGCAGCAGAATCCGGACCCGCACTTGGTGAACATGGCCACGACATTGAGCAATTTGGCGGCTGTGGATCGACGCGAGAACCGTTTGGACGACGCGAGCCAGAACTATGAGGAGGCCCTGAAAATCCGCCGTCAAATGGCGCAGCAAGACCCGGACAAGTATCTGCCGAGTGTGGTCGATACACTAATCAACCTGGGATTTGTGGAACGGTCCCAGAAGCAAACGGACGAGGCCTTTCAGCGCTTCGAAGAGGCTTTGACAATCGGCCGGCAGCTGGTGCAGCAAGAGCCGGACAAGTACCTGCCGGCTTTGGCCAACAGACTGATCAACCTGGGGAACTTTGATACCGAGCAAAACCGTATGGACGAAGGCCGCCAGCACTATGAAGAGGCCTTGACGATTTACCGGCGACTGGCACAGCAGAACCCAACCGCATACTTGCCAAATGTGGCCGCGACATTGAACAACCTGGGGCTATTGGAGAGAGATCAGAAGCAAAATGCGGAAGCGTATGCGCACTTCGAGGAGGCTTTGAAGGTCTACCGTCAAGTGGCACAGCAGAATCCAGTCGCGTACCTGCCTGACACGGCCATGGTATTAAACAACCTGGGGAAACTGGACGGAGCCCAGAACCGGCTGGACGATGCAAACCAGAACTTCGAGAGCGCTCTGAAGATTTACCGGCAACTGACGCAGCAAGATCCAGATAGGTATCTGCCGGGCCTGGCGATGACGCTCAACGATGTGGCGTTCGTCGAGGCCAGTCAGAATCGGATGGGGGAATCGCGCGCCCACTACGAAGAGGCCCTGAGCATCCTCAGCAAGCTGTCGCAAAGCGATAAGCGATATGCCGGCGACATGGCTCGAGTGGAAGCGAGCCTCCAACACTTAAACAAGGGGAACCGCTTCCGATAAAACAAACAAAAAGAGCCAAGAGAAAAACCGCCTCGAGTTAGCGGCCATGAACCTGGTCCCGTTGTTGCTTCGCCGGCTGACGGCGCCGGAGATCGACAGAATTGCACCCGTCAAGAGGCTCTCCCACGGCGTCCAACCCATCAGGCGTCCTATTGATTTCCGAGCTAGCCGGCGAAAGTTGAATTCCAGGCCAATCGGCTGCGATCCACCCGGGCCTCGAAGTCAAACCGGAGTTCATTGCGCCGCGGGTCCTTTAGAAATAGTGTCACGGCCAAAGGGTGCTCTTCCTGGCAGGACGTGCACAAGAAAATACAGGACAAGAAAGATCCAGCCCGCAAGGCCAAATAAATAAGCGACGGGCATTCGCAGAAAGGATGCCGAAGACGAGGCCACAACTGTTGAACGAGTCAGGATGGAACTATAGTGGTTGCCGCTAAACGCCGATTGGCGGCAGTCGTCATAGCCTCAACGTGCCACTTTGCATGACTCTTATAGCACTTCCCTAGTCGCGCTTTTTTACCTGAAAAGGCTATAGATTTCGTGCAAGGATCGTACTACGCTTATGCCGCATAATCGCATCAAGGGCATCATTTGCTTTCGTCGCCGGGCCGTAGTTTTAATTGTTGGACTTTTTCTAGCTCCGTGTAAGTAGTAACTCCGCGCGATTGAGTGCCGGATTCGTCAACTTCCAGAATCGGTCGGCTGCTGCCGTTCTGTCCTGGACAACGTTGACGAATCTACGGACTCCGAACCATCGCGCACGCGGAGGTGCCACTGTGACGAAGTTGTTTGCAATACGGCGATTCAGGCAATTTGGTAAAGCGGATGAGGGACAAGCTCCGGTGCTGATCGCCTTGGCGCTGGTTGTCCTGATGCCGATAGCCGGACTGGGTCTCGACGTTGCTTTCCTGCGCTACCAAAAGCAGCAGATGCAGAAGGCGGCAGACGCCGGCGCTAACGCCGGTGCCTCGGAGTTGGTGTACGGAGCACCCGCGCTAGCTGTTGTCGCCCCTCGCAACGATACCGCTGCAGATGGGTTTGCCGACGACAACAGTGGAACAACAGTCACGGCCAACAACCCTCCTCAGAGCGGCCCGTTTATCCATAACACCGAATGTGTGGAAGTGATTATTGCCCAGGCGCATCCAAACATCACCGTGAGCCAAGCGGCTAGCGGAGTCGTTGGCGGCGCATACGAAGAAGGAAGCGGCAACATCAGTCCACTGAAGAGAATGCTGTATGGCGCCTTTTGATTTTTTTAAGCATAGGACTGCTGTGAGGAGTGAGAGTGCACGTCTTTAGCCGAAATGAAGAGGGACAGGTTGTGGTGCTAGTAGCCATATCCATGGTTGTTCTAGTCCTGATGGCTGGAATAGGTATTGACGTTGGCTACTTGCATTATAAGAAACAGCAGATGCAAAAAGCTGCCGATGCGGGTGCTCTTGCTGCGGCTACAGTTCTCCTTAATTATGGTAACTGTAACAACTGTACTGCGGTTGCTACAGATGATGTTGTCGCCAATGGGTTCACAGGTAGCACAATAACAGTGACTTGGCCTTCGCAAGACCTAAACTACAGCGGTTCAAACTACGTTCAAGTAGAAGTGCAGCAACAGCAGCCATTCTTTTTTATGAATGTGGGCGGTTTTCATCCTCTAACTGTTGGTGCGCGAGCCATAGGTTCAACTGTAGGCACTGCTTCTGGCTGTGTTTATGCTTTGGATACTAATGCAGGAGACATAGGTTTTTCTGTTTCTTTAGGTGGAAACTTTTCTTCTACTTGTGGTATCTATGCCGATGCCAACGTCATCAGCAATGGAACAGTTGATGCTACAACCATTGGCGTAGTTGGTACTTATTCTGGTTCTGGGTTTACCCCAGAGCCAACCACAGGTATCCCTGAATTTCCCGATCCTTTAGCTGGAGTACCTCAGCCAACAGCCGGAGGTTGCACCCAAACTGGAATTCTTACTATTACAACCTCGCAAACGTTACAGCCGGGTACCTATTGTGGCGGAATTGTTATTGCCCCCCCATCAGGTAGCAACATCTTAGTTATTTTCGAACCAGGTACAACAGGAATCTATTCTTTGCTGGGTGGTCTAACGGTAACTGGAAATGGTCATGCCACGTTAGTTGGTAGCGGTATAACGTTTTTCAACACAGGTAATGTCGCTTATCCTTATGGCCCCATTAATTTGGGTGGTTATCCAGGTTTTGGTTATACCAATCCAGTTTTATCATCACCCACTAGCGGCTCGTTAGCTGGTATTTTGATTTTTCAAGATCGTAATATAGCACTAGGGTCATCTGCTAGTACAGTCAATACGTCTAATGGTGAGGGGTATATTGGAGCTATTTACTTTCCTAGCACAGCACTTAATTATAGAGGAACGGTGGGTAGTGGTATAGGAGGCGGTTCAACAGCTATCCTGAGCACAACCCTTCTAGTAGCGTGGCAAATTGACATCGTAGGCGCAGTGTCTTTCGATAATAACTACATTCCTGCTTTTGGAGGCTCCCCGATTCATAGCCCAACGGTGGTGCAATAACATGAAACAATCTGAAGGCCAAAGCTTAGTAGAATTCGCTTTACTACTGCCCATAGTGATGCTTCTCATGTTGGGTATACTAGAAGTAGGGCGAGCCATCGCCATTACAATTAAAGTAACAAATGGGGCTACGGCGGGTGCTGTATTTGCTTCTCAAAATCCGACCACGGCTGAAAACATAGCAGGTATTCAACGTACAGTACTCTGCGATATTAATAATGCAACATTTTCAGGCGTAAATGGTTTTTTGTTTCCAAACTGTAACTATACTAGTGACCAAGTAACTATTACTTCATCTTACGGGTGCGTTTGCGATCAAGGAGGAGCAACTTCCTGTACCAACCCTATATCTGGTGTTGGAAATTGCTCCACTGTTTCTTGTCCAGGCGGGCAGATTGCGGAGTGCGTACAGGTTACAACACAAGAAACATTTGCGCCTTTATTTTCTTATCCGGGCCTTCCAAATTCTTATCAGGCTAATGGAAATGCTGTTATGAGAGTACGAAAGTAATGAGAAAAATTAAAGAAGCGGGCACTGCTCTCGTGGAGTTTGCACTTGCAATAGTGTTGGTGTTGACTCTAATATTTGGGGTCATTGATTTCGGACGAGCGATTTTTGCTTATGTGTGGGTAGCAAAGACGGCTAGAATGGGTGCCCGTTATGCTATGGTAACTGGGGTCGATTGTGTGTATCAAAACGGTTCATCCTGTCAAATGAATAACGCCCAATTAAGTAGTTATTTACAAACTAAAGCACAAGGGATAAATTGGAGCAATGTTGTTATACAGGCTGGTTGCGTAAGCGCAAACGCACCAAGTCAGTTACCTTGTGCTACAGGAGTTGAAGCGGTGGTGCAAGTGCAGTATCAGTTTGGTTTTATCTGTCCTTTCCTTCCACAGGGAACTTGGCTAATGACTAGTACATCGGCCAGGACGGTACTGTAACGGCTGCAGTGAGAGCTTCAACGGCAAGCTGCGAGATGAATGCCTGAATGGCAAGATCGTCTAGTCCCTAAAGTTGGCTTTGGTGGTGATCGAGCAGGGGCGAAGGCATTGTGAAAGGCGAGCGCGGTTTGTCGAGAGCCAAAGACGGGCCGAGAAAAAACAGCCTTTCGGCCCGGTCGGGGTCAGATACGGTTTGGCCCCGGTGCCCATGAAGTATTCGTAGCCTTCCGCAGCGCAGTTTTTCGATTGTCCGCCATCGGCTCTGCTGAACTGGGCCTTCACGTTCGACGTAGCGACCTTGTTGAAATTCACGGTTTCTGAATCGGGAGGCTCGAACGGCGGTTGACTTTCGCTTTACTGCCAACTAATTCAAACTTGCTGCGATGCAATTCAAAGATTGCTGCAGCTGGATTCCAACAATTACAATCTCATGCTCTGTTGGTGCTTCGTCGGCTGTGTACAATCGGCTAGACGAAATAAGCCGCGCCAAAAATCTCTCTCTATGTATCTGAAAAGTGTTCTCCAGATGGGATCGCTGATGCTGCATTTTCGCAACGGCGCAAGCCTGGTGCGGCAGATGCGCGCGGCAGAACCCAGCGATGCAATTGTGCTTTGGGACGGCACGCGGATCTCGCACCCGGCGCAACGAGCCGGCTTGCTGGAAGCGGTGCAGGAGACATGGCTGGAGAGAATCTACACCAACAGCTTTTATCGGCCAGCGGACGGCGATGTGATTATCGACGCCGGCGCGAACATTGGATTATTCGCAATTTACGTCGCGCGGCAGAATCCGCGCTGTCGGGTAATCGCGCTCGAACCGTTTGCGGAGAATTTCCAATACCTGCAAGCCAATGTCGCACAGGCATGTCCGAAGAATGTGACTTGCCACGAAGTGGCGCTGGGCGCGGGTTTTGGCCAGGGACGGATGGAGGCCGTGGGAGCGCGTTCGCTGGATCACGTGCTGCATTGCGACGGCAACGTAACAGGCGTTCCGGTGATCCCGTTGTCGGGACTGTTCGATCTTGCTCATGCCGAGGAGATCGACTTCCTCAAGGTTGATATCGAAGGTTCCGAGCACGACGTTTTTGCCGCAGCTTCGCCCGGGGTGTTCGGCCGCTTCAAACGCATTGCGATGGAGTATCACGACCAGATCGTGCCGGGAACACTGCACCTCTTGCGGAAGGTTCTGAGCCCAACGCACGAACTGACGATTCGCCCGTCACACATGGCAGGATGCGGTATCCTGCTGGGACGGCGTCGTTCTGCCGCTGGCAAAAGCTAGCCCATTTAAACCTTAGGAACCTGAATGAGAGCCCCAATTGTATTTTCTAAAGATTATGAGGGAGTGGACTACGAACATTTCTGGGCTGGGCCCGGCAAGCGCTACCTGGATCGGCTGGAGCAGAAGATCGTAAGGCATGTTCTGCCCGGTGGACATTCGATGGTGGAGGTTGGTGCTGGATTTGGGCGGCTGGGACCCTGTTATATCGACAAGTACCAGGATGTCCACATGGTGGAGCCGGCCAGCAATCTCCGCGCTCTCGCGATGGACACCTTTGGAGATGCGGTGAAGTACCACGATGCCAGCGTCTATGCGCTGCCATTTGCAGACAGTTCCTTCGACGCCGTGCTCATGGTCCGGGTGTTTCATCATCTTCACAACTCCGAGGATGCTCTCAAGGAACTCCACCGGATTCTCCGTCCGGGCGGTACGCTGGTATTCAGCTACAGCAACCTCCGCAACCCGGGCAGAATCGCCCGATTTGTTGCGGGCAAGGTGCCGAACCCATTCGCCAAGACAAAGGAGGAGTACCTCCCCGACTTGTTTGGACACAGCCCTGGCATGATCAGCGCGCTCCTTCGGGAAACCGGATTTGTTCTGAAGGAGCAGTATGCGACCTGCATTCTGAATAAGACGATTGATACGTTTCCTTTCCTGCTGCAATTGATCGATCCACCATTAGTTCTCGAGCGAGGCCTGGGCGCTCTCAACATAGCTCCGGCGATCTTCGTGGTGGCGAGAAAACAGTGAAGATTCTCATCGGCTGCGATGTTGATCCCATACTGCCGGCGATCCTCGATCGCCGGCCTGAGGGCGATGTGTGGGCATGCTTGAATCACATCGATACGCTGCTCGAGCGCATGGGAAGTGACATGCCGGTGGTCACATGGCTCATCCGGGCTGATGAGAGCGTTGAGTTCAGCACTGGGAGCTTCGAAAGCGGATACTCCAAGCACCGCCCGCTGTGGGACAAGCTGCAGGAACGGGGCCACGAGATGGGATGGCATATGCATACGATGTCGTACGCTCCGTCGCAACAACAGTTCGTTTTCGATCCCGTTCCAGAATGGTTGGCGGACGCGCATGAGCGACTCGCTTCCTTCTTCACGGTGAATGCTACGCGCACGGGTTGGGACTACGGCAGCAACGCATTGCTTTCTGCTCTCGACCGGCTTGGAATTGCGGTGGATTTTTCGGCATTGCCTGGTAACGTGCTCTGGTTCTCGCTGGGCAAGGTTACGCTGATGACGGATTGGCGCGCGTGTCCAGCTGAACCTTACCGTCCGAGCAGCAACGATTATCAGCGGAGCGGTGCAGACCCGCTCAAGTTGTGGGAGGTGCCAGCCGCGCAATTTCGCCATTCGCCAGCGGGAACTATGATCCGCGGACTATTGAGGCTCAGGCATGGGTGTTTTTCCATGTCGGGACTTACGAACCTGACCCAGTTGCTTACCGATCACTGGCAGCGACTGCCGCAGCAGGGAAGCGATGTGTGGGCATTTTTCTTTCATCCCTATGACTTAACTGAAACCGGAGTTCGGAATTTCCAAACCAATATCCAGCGGCTGCAAAATCTTCCGGCTGTCGAGTTCAAGACGGCAACGGAAGTTTCCACATGGCTATCAACTCGTGAACAGAAACCAAGAGCAGCTTTCCCGGAATAGTCATGGGGGCCATGAGTCGGCGCTGAACAAGACGCGGACTCGTGTTCTCACGGTGCTGCCGGATTTTCCGTATCCCGCCACGACCGGATTGCACCTCAGGCACCTGGGCAATCTGGAACTGGTCCATCGGCTTGGCTGCTACAGCGCGCTGCTTTACTTCACCACCGAAGAGCGCGAGCCGCCGCCGGTCGAGTCCACGCCGCTGCCGCGAATCTGCGACGAGGTCCGTCATGGCGGTCGCAGATTTCCGCACGCCAATTTCTCCACGGCTTCGCTGGTGCTTCACAAGGCTGACTTTCTGCTGCGAGGTGCGCTCGGTTGGGCAGGGAAGCGATATCCGTTCTCCATGTCCTATGACCGCATCGGCGCGGCTGAGATCATTCTGGCCGAAGCGCGAAGGGTCAAAGCCGATTTCGTGGTACTGCCGTCGATGTTTATGCATTACACCACTGGGCTCCGTCAACGTGGCTTTGGGGTGATCATCGACGCGGCTGACGTCTTGACCAACCTCAGCGCCTCGTTTATGGAGAACCTTGAGGGACGTGGAGGCTGGTTGGGACTCTATGCAAATTACCTTGCGTGCCGGAGCCAGGAGCGCATTTTCCTGAAAGAGTCTTTGGAGTTGTGGACCACGTCCGCAGTCGAGGCTGAGGAGTTTCGCCGTATCGCAGGCGGCATTCGCGTGCTGGTTGTTCCCAATAGCCTCGATGAAAAAGCGGTTCAACCTGCGCCGGCGAACAAAGATCCGATCGTTGGCTTCATTGGAACATATTCCTATGCTCCTAACTTGAATGCGGCCCTGTTTCTCGCTGAGCAAGTTTTCCCTCAGGTGCTCCGTGAGTTGCCGGACGCGGTTCTCCGCATTGCGGGAGCGAACATGCCCGACTCCGCGATAACAAAGCTGCAGGGCTTGCCGCATGCTGAGATACTTGGCCAGGTTGCGGATTCCGGCCGATTCATGGACGAGTGCGCCGTGCTCGCTCTCCCAGTATTTTTGCGCGGCGGCGTGCCGCTGAAGCTTGTGGAGGCGATGGCCCGAGGCAAAGCCATTGTGGCGTCACCCGAACTGATAGGCGGACTAAATTTCGCCGACGGTGAATCTGTACTCATACGCAGCAAACCAGAGGACTTCGCAAGTGCGATTGTTACTCTGTTGCGGGATGTCTCGTTGCGCGAGCGCATGGGCAGCAATGCCCGCGCTACGTTTGTCCGGGATTTTTCCATGTCCCGCACGGAGGCGATCTTGCGTCGTGATAGTGTGCTGATGGAGCGCCGCTTGAGCACGTCGCACCGCGAGATTACTGTTTCCCAATGAGCCACAAGATCCTCGTCATCGGACCGTTGAACGAAGGCGACCTCGCAGAAAGCTACGCGCGCGCGTTCCAGCGTCTTGGCATGGAAGTAGTCCGCTTCGATTCCGAAGTGGCGATGAGCGAGGCCAGCCGTTTCAGCGGCAACCGCATTCTGCGACGCGCACTGCAGCCGGCGCTGTGGGACGCGGCCAATCGCCAGGCCATCGAAGTTGCCGAGCGCGCTCAGCCGGATCTGATCTTCGCTGTCAAGTGTTCGTTCTTCCATCCCGAAACCGTGCGGCGAATCCGCAAGTCCACTGGCGCGCCGTTCGTCAATCATTATCCCGATCATCCTTATCTCAGCGTGCGCTGGATGCCGAAGGAAGCTTCCTCGCCGCGCCGCGATCTCATCGAGGTCTTCCGCCAGTACAGCATCGTCTGGATGTGGGAGCGCAGCCTGATGGAGCGCCTGCAGCGCGACGGCGTCGAGGCCCGATTCCTTCCCTTCGCGGTCGATCCCGAAGTGTTCCGGCCGCAAGCGCGTTCCAATCACAACGACGAAGGACTGCATTGCTATGCCTGCAACATCGCGCATGACGTGGTTTTCATTGCGCATTTCAGCCGTCATCGCGGCGCGGAGGTCGCCGCCATTCGCCGCCACAAGGTCGCGATCTGGGGCAGGAACTGGCCGCGCGAGTGGCAGACGCTTTCCGGCCAGCATCGCGTTCACTCACCGGTTTGGGGACGCGCGGTCAGCGGCACTTACGCTCGCGCTCCCGTGTCGCTCAACGTGCTGAACGCGGAAAATCTCGGCGGTCCCAACATGCGCAGCTTCGAGATTCCTGCCAGCGGCGGCGTCATGCTGGCGCGCTACTCGCCTGAGCAGTGCGAGTTTTTTCCCGAGGGCGAAGCCGCGCTCTACTATCGCTCGCCCGAAGAGATCGACGACAAGATCGATCTGCTCTTGCGTGACCGCGACCTGCGCGCCCGCCTGCGCCGCAACGCCGTCCGTCTGGCGGCGGCGCAAACATACGATGCGCGCGCCGCAACCGTGTTACGCGAGTGCGGCTTGGCGACACCGACTCTCGTTCGCCCAGGGAGCGCGACGGTTTGAGCGCCGGCCTGCGCATCGCCTGTGTCAGCGGCCACAGCCGATGGTGGCGCAAGCAGCGTCTCGTCGCCAAGTACTTCCAGATGCGCCTTGCAGGCGTCATCTATCCCGACGTCTACTGCCTGGCGCTGATGCTCGCCGACAAATTCGACTTCCTGCTCGAAGGCGAAAAAGTTGCGCCCGGCCAATACGACCTCATCCTCGCCGAGCTGCAAGCCTCCGACAGCCAGCTCCGCTATCTGGAATCGCTGGTCGATGCCGCCGCTCCGCCGGTCGCCGTCATTCCCGGGCCGCCGGCAATTCTCTCCCGCGAGCTCACCGACGCCAAGCTGCGTCGCGTGAAGCGCATCCTCAGCGCGGCGCGCCACGTCTGGGCCTACGCGCCCGAGCTCAAGACGTTTTGCGACGGCCTCATCGGCCGCGAGCGCGCTACCGTCATTCCGTGGCCTTACGATCTGGCTGCCACGCAGCGCCTCGCGCAAAACTCGTCGCCCAAGCCGGACGCTCATCGCATCCTCGTGCAGGTTCCCATGAGCTTCCACGATATCGTGCAGAACCACCCATTCGTGATCAAGGGCGTGCTGCTCGACCTCTGGCAGGAGTTGCCCGCCGCGCTGCGCCAGCGGCTCACCTTCCACACCTTCATCTACAACTCCGAGGACCGCGCGCGCTACCATGCTTCCGGCTTTGCCGACGCTCTGCCCTTCGTGCTCCAGCGCAAGCTCGGCTATCGCGCCTTCGTCCGCTTCCTCGCCGGCTGCGACGGCGTCGTCAATCTCACCGCGGGCAGCATTCTGGGGCGAGTCACGTTCCTCTCCGCCGCGCTCGGCCGTCCCGGAATTTTCAGCGACAACAGCCAGCTCAACGCCCGCCTCTATCCCGGCTCGCAGGTCGCCATGTTCGACACCGTTCGCCTGCGCGATCTGCTGCGCGCCATGCTCTCCGCCGTCGACACCGGCATCGCCGACCAGCGCCTTTTGCCCTCGGCATCCGCAGCCGCCGACATCGGAAACTTCGCGGCCAACCAGGCGCGCCTCCGAGAGATCCTCACCTCGTCATCCTGAGCGGAGATCGCGCCAACCAACAACCCCTCGAAGTGCTGGGTTATCCTCTTGCTGTTATTCATAACAAACAACTTATTGGCTTCGTTTTGCAAAACTTAGTTCTGTCGACCCTTGAATCAAGACCTGTCGGGTGCCTCGGTTTTCTGTCGCCTCTCTTGAGATTCACGGAGTTTCTGCAGGGCCCAATCAAACCTTTTCTGTGCTGCTGCCTCGTACCGGAAAATATGGTTTATGACAGAGTCGGAAGGAAGGGCATTGGTCGGGAGGGAATCCTCGAACTCCTCTTCCGTTATGCGGTGTGTCTCTTTGAGCGCCATTTCGAGTAGCTCCTGGTGCCTCACCAGTGAAAGCAAGAACTGATCGTCGATCTTAGGCTGAGCAGGAATGATTCCGTCGTTGGGTTGTGCCCCGCACGCTTGTATTCTTTCTATTACAGGGAGAACTGACGCATAGGCTGCTGGCGAGAGGGTCCCTGTAGTCTTGAGCTCCCTTTGTGCGCTTTGCACAATGCAGATTGCGTCCGCAATAGGTTGAGCTTTTGAGATGGAGATAGATATCTGGCACCTTCCTCCGTCGGACCGAGCCTTTCTCCGCGCAGGTCGCTCGACGAAGTCTCCACATGCTCCGCGCCATCTCCTCGACGTAGAACTTCTCAAGCGGACCCACTGGCTGAAACTCCTGCCATAGGTCAGCGAACAATGCCACAAATTGCTCTTCACTCCCTTCGCCGTCGCAGAGAGGAATGACTACGTGTTTGGCAAACAGCCCGGTTATCACGGCGTTGAACTTTGAAGTGTTCTTACCGCGCTCAGTTCGAGGGCCAGTCGACCGTTCGGCATTCAGGCGATTCGCGGCGAGTTTCTTCTCGGTAACCGTCTTCCTACATCCCATGGCAACCTCCTTGGGCGGGACGGTGAGTTTCGCCCGACAGAGAAGGCTACCAGGGTTCAGTGCGCAGATTGGCGAAGATAATACGAAACAGAGCGATGCCGAATCTATTTAGTAATCAGCCGGACCGTACGATACGCGCTTTATCGGAGGAGGCGCATTTTTGCAGGACCGACTTTCTTGAATTTTATCGGCGGCACTAGGTCTTTATTCACTTCGATCTCAGCTTCCGTTTGCCTACCAGGCGCTGCATAAACCTGGATTCTTCCTTTTCGCCTTATCGGACCACATTTCAGGCGAGCCTTAGGAATGCTCCTTGGCACGGTCTCGCGGTGGAGCGTCCCGACGCGCCAGAAAGTGGCTAATGTATCTAGCCCCTTCCTTGTCGTATGCAACTAGACCGGCCTGTAGGAAAGCCTCACAAATCTGCGCGACACTCCTGCTTTCTGAGAGCGCGACTGATTCGAGCTTTGCCTTGAGGTCGGATCGAATTCTGAGATTCAGGCTGGCATTCTTAGCGGTCATTTCGAGGCGAATTTTAGCATTCAACCCGACGTGTCGCTCTTGACAAGAGAGGTTCTAGTTCATATTATGTATTGCAATGCAATTCATTGCAATGCTTTTCGAGGTCGCCAATGACGCAAAAACAACCAGATCTTCCGTCCCGTAAGTCTCTTGAGAGATCTACTCCCGGCGTGAAACTTCTTCAGAAGAACGCTCGCATCGCGAAACGAATTCTGGGCTCGCCCCTAACACCACGACTGATGATGTCCCTCAGAACCTTAAGCCGAGACTATGGATTTTGCCTTGAAGCCGGCGAACTTCAAGTAATCAATGGCAATTGGTATGTAACCCATACCGGGCTTGTTCGGCTGGCGCGTCGCAAGAGATGCCGCGGTATCCATGTCGAAGCCGTCGATTCCCTGTGCGATTCGGCAGCCAGTCGCTTTGTCCTCAAGGCGACAGTGTATCCGTCCAAAGATTCCGCTGGTTTCGTCGGCTACGGCGATGCCGACCCTTCCAATGTCTCTCTCATGGTCCGCGGCGCCGAGATGCGCATAGCTGAGACACGAGCGGTCAATCGGGCTCTGCGTAAGGCTTATGGCATCGGCATCTGCTCGGTTGAGGAGATCGGCTCCAATCCCGGTCCGATGGCACCGGCTCCTGATGCACAGAAGTTTCCGCCGAGGAACGCCAACGGAAACGGGAGCGGAAACGGTTCCGGCCACAAGGTCCGCGACCGGCTCTGCCAGATCATCCGCCAGCACAAACTCGATCCCGAGCTGGTGAAAGCCTACGCCGTCGACTTCTGCGGCACCAAAGCCCTCAAAGACGCTACTCGTGAGCAGGTCGAAAGCTTCGTCCAACAGCTCGCCGAGGCGGCCAAGAAGGACCGCAGTGCCCTGCTCTGTCAGCTCAACAGCTACGCACCTCCAAGCCAGGAGGTGGCGGGATGAAACGTCATGTTCCCGGACTCTCAGATACCGCACGCGATTCTCAATCCGAGGTTCCGGACGGCATATTTC
>Ga0181505_10063226_pt1 | contig 15064 bp, 11 predicted proteins | sample PEATcosm2014_Bin_5_FD_127743 | JGI IMG/M metagenome (GOLD analysis project Ga0181505, IMG submission 127743) | Metatranscriptome of peatland microbial communities from MTU Mesocosm Facility, Houghton, MI, USA - PEATcosm2014_Bin05_30_metaT... | ecosystem: Environmental > Terrestrial > Soil >...
ACGCGTTTCTTTTCGCCCGGCTTGAGGTAGAAGGAGTGACGCTTCACTTCTTTGATAATGTCCTCTTGCTGGACTTTGCGTTTAAAACGTCTCAGAGCGTTCTCTAACGACTCGCCCTCTTGTATGCGAACTTCCGCCAAACAGGAAACACCCCCAGACTCGTCCTAAATGGACACTAGTAGTTATCCCTTTCTTACAAGGGGAAGTCAAGCAAAGACTTGCAGCACCAACGCAACACGGATGCACCACTAAAGTAGGGCCGCGCCGCTATCCTGCTTAGAAACTGAGCCTTAGCGAGAATTGCACTTGGCGCGGTGCATAGGCATTCGTCGGAGTCAAGAACTGCGAGTTCATCAGGAACTCGCCGGGATAGACCGTTCCCTTCACTGACGTGGTGTAGGCGACAAACTCCCCGGCGGAGTTGTAGAAGCCGTCATCGCTGATCTGCACCCGGCTGTTGGTTCGGTTGAACACGTTGAACGATTCCGCAACCAGATTCCACACCATGTGCTCGCCACATCGTATGGTGCGTGTGATGCGCATATCGGTGCTGAAGTAATCGGGTCCGATGAACGCATTTCTGGTGTAGCCCGGAAGCCGATCATTGTAGAAATCGCCGTCGCCGTTAGGATCGCCAGCGACGGTGGCATTGACCGGCCGTCCCGATCCCGCTGTGACAATGCTGGAGAACTTCCAGTTATTGGCTAACGTATTAAGAGTGCCCTGACCGAAGTGAAACTTGGGTTCGGCGACCCACGCCGCCACAAATCGATTCCGCTGATCGTTGACGCTTGGTCCCCACTCCAGCGAAGTGGCATAGGAATTCTGTACGTTTCCCGAGCGTCCGACCACTAACGCGTCAGGCCCGTCGTCCATGGCTTTGGCCAGCGTATAGCCAACCTGGAAGTACATACCATGACTCATCTGATGTTTCACAGACACAGTCAGACCGTTGTAGATACTGCTGGCGTCGCTCTGATAGGAATTGATGGCTCCCAGTTGCGGGTTGGGCCGCTGCAGGGCGCTGATGCAAGGAGGATAGGGACAAGTAACGGACGGCGTGGTTTGCCAGGTGGTGAACGAGTCGACACTGTACATGCCCAGGAAGACCGATCCAGTGCTGTTGTACACGGGATAATCGACAACGGTTGGTGGGGGAAGGTTGACATCCAGCGAGCGGATTTCGTGCACCCCGCGCACGTAGGCATAGCTTACCGTCGCGACAATGCTGTCGCCGAACTGGTGCTGCACGGTCAGGTTCGCCTGCTCGGTATAAGGCGTCTGGAAGTTCGGGGCAAAGGCCGAGATGTCCGTCGTCACCAGTCCGGCCAACGACTTCGGCAGGTTGCAAATCAACGTTCCTGGAGGGCAATCTACCAGAGGGCTGGGGTAGCTCGGGAACAAGGCCGCCTGCGCCGGGACCATCAGGTTAAGGAAGAGCGAGCTCTGCTGAATGCCGTTGTCAGTGGCAACCTGCGACGCGTACATAGCAGGGATCGGCATGTAAAACAGACCGCCGCCGCCGCGAATGACTGTAGGGTGCTTCTCGCCGATCGAGTACGCGAAGCCGATCCTCGGCGAGAAGTTGTTCATGTCGGTGGGGACCTTGCCGGAGGCCGGGTAGAGAGGATTGCTCACGAGCGGGCCGGGCTCGAACGTCTGCAAGTCATAGCGAATTCCCGCGTTCAAGGTGAAGTTTCGGGTAATGCGAATGGCGTCCTGCATGAAAGCGGCATACATGCGCGAGTTGGGATGGGAATCGGCATTGCCGAAGTCCTGCATGTAATAGCGCGGCACGTCGTGGGCATAGGCGCGCAGCGGCGACAGCGGCTCGCCATATTCCATGGGAGCGTAGGTCCACGGGTTCACCTTCACGTCGTCGAAGTAATACTCTCCGCCAATAAAGATAGGGATAGTAGTTGTAGATCCAGGCCTGGATAAAGCCGCCGCCGAACTTCCAATGAACCCGGCCAGTGTCATAGCTGAGGGTCTCGGCGATATGTAGCTTATTTTCGCGGGTGTTGCGGGGTAGCGTGCTGGGATTGCCGAAGCCGTCCATGATGCCGTAAATCTTGGTCCACGGTTGGTCGGAGTTAGCCAGCGAATCCTGCGTGTCGTGGGAGAACTGCAAGCGCAGATTGCCGGCAAACCTGTTCGTCCAGGAGCTCATCAGAGAAGCAGCCACACTCTCGGTCTGGACATCCTCGGTTCCATTGGCAGTTGCGGCATAGCTTGTTATGGGACTGGAAGGATCGAAGAAGACATTATTGGTCCCGGTGAGCCGGGATGTACTGACGCGGACGAAAGCCAGTTGCTTGGGCGAGAGGTTGAAGTCGACTTTAGCGAATCCGGCGTTGCCCTGCATAGTGGTGGGATACGTACCGCCCATGTTGTTCAGCTTCTGTGCGGCAGCGGAGACTAATGCCTGGTCGGTATAGTCATAGTCGGTCGGTTGGGGAACGATGGTGCTGGCACCGTTGGCGAACTGCACCACCGAGGGCATGGTCAGCAGGTGCTGATCAAAGCCGGCGTAAAAGAAGATGCGGTCTTTGTGTATCGGGCCGCCGACGGTGCCGCCAAACTGCTGCTGGCGGTCGTCCGGCTGGCTGGAAGCATAGGGCTGTTGGGCGTCGAAGACGCGGTCGCGCAGATAGTAGAAGCCGGTGCCATGCCAATCGTTGGTGCCTGACTTGGTGGCAACGTTGAAGACAGCACCGCCAGACCGCCCCAGCTCTGCGCTGTAGGAGTTCTTCGAGACGCGAAACTCCTGGATGACCTCGTTGCTGAATTGATAGGGAGCGCGATAGCCGCCCTGCGCCTGGGCAAAGAAAGAATTGTTATCGTCGGTACCGTCGACCAGGAAACTATTCTGAAAGCCGCGAACTCCTCCCACCGACAGCTCGCCATTGGAGTCGGAGGTGAGGCCACGCGGGTCCTGGACCACATCCGATGAGAGCAAAGCGAGATCGGTGAAGCGGCGTCCGTTTAAGGGAAGGCCGGCGATGGCCGATCGTGTCACGACATTGGAAATCTCGCCGCTTTGCGTGTCGATTGCAATCGGAGGTGCGCTGACCGTGATGTTCTGGGTGAGCGCTGCCGGAGCCAGTCGCAGATGTACGACCGACACACCGCCGACCAGCAGCTCCACGCCGCGGCTGGTTTTCATCGCCATTCCGGGAGCGGAAGCGCTGACGTCATAGCGCCCGGGAGGCAGCATGCCGAAGTTGAATGTCCCTTGCGCGTCGGTTACCGCTTGCAGCCGGAAGCCGCGCGAGGAATCGATAACCGTGATCGCTGCTGTGGCAATGCGCGCGCCACTGGCGTCCTCGATAACGCCTTGCAGTGAGGTGGAACCGTCCTGCGCGCACAACGCCTGCGCGATCATAAGAATGAGCGCAACCAGGAAAGCAACGTAGAGCAAGCGCCGGGCGAGGTGGAAACGAGCAACAAGCCCCAAGCCGGGAAGCGTCCGCATTCGGCACGTCCTGCTAGCAGTAGCTACTTGTTATCTTGAAAAAAGTGGGGGGACGTGGTCTGTGATAAACATCGATTTGGATCGACACGAAAGGCCAATACCAGATTGGAAAGGAATTGTACTTTCGTAACTGTTTAAAAGCTGGACAGTGGGGGTTGGGGGGAAGTCGAATTGCTTAGCGCTGTCGCTGAGACCTCACTAGCTGAGACCTCACTAATCGTGGCGTGCCCCCGACCCTGTGACGCGTGTCGTTGACCGGCGAAAATCGCGCGTGTTACCGTACTTAGTTACACCAACCTCGACCGCGCCTTCCCCCGGGGTCCCCAGAGACGCCGTCTTTGCGGCTCTGGGGTGGTCAGTGCGCTGAAGGATTCCCACTTGTCCTCCGAGACCCAGGTTGCAGCACCGGTTCGCAAGACTGCCTTGAATGCGGTCCATCGCCAGATGGGCGCCAAAATGGTCGACTTCAACGGCTGGGACATGCCGGTGGAATATCCCTCCGTCGGCGGCCTGATGAAAGAGCACCTGGCGGTCCGCACCGGCGTGGGCGTCTTCGACGTCAGCCACATGGGCGACATCCGCATCTCCGGGCCGCAAGCGCTGGAGGCCGTGCAGCACATCACCATGAACGACGCCGCGGGTATGGCGATCGGGCAATGCCGCTACTCGGCGATGCTGTATCCCGAGGGAACGTTTGTCGATGACGTGATCGTGCATCGCATGGGCGAGGAAGACTACATGCTGGTGATCAACGCCGGCACGCGCGAGAAGGACGTCAACTGGGTTACCGCTAATACTCGCCAGTTCGATTGCAAAGTCAAAAACCTGAGCGACAATTACACCCAGATTGCAATCCAGGGACCGAAGGGCGTCGACACTCTGCAGAAGCTGACCGACGTCGATCTGTCGAAGGTGAAGTTCTACTGGTTCACCCACGGAACAGTTTGCGGGCTGAGGAACATTTTGGTTGCGCGCACCGGATATACGGCGGAGGACGGCTTCGAAATCTACGTCCCGACCGACGAGAAGACCAGTGCGATGGTGTGGAACGAAGTGCTGGAAGCGGGGAAGGAATTCGGCATCGTGCCGTGCGGCTTGGGCGCGCGCAATACTCTGAGGTTGGAAGGCAAGCTGCCGCTCTACGGGCATGAGATCTCTGACTCGATCAACGTTTGGGAAGCAGGGCTGGATCGCTTTCTCAAGATTGAGAAGGGCGACTTCATTGGCCGCGCCGCGCTGGAACGCGCCAAGGCTGCCGGGATCAAGCGAACCCTGGTGGGGCTGGAGTCGGTCGACCGCGGCATCCCGCGCGATGGCTACCAGGTTTTCGATCTGGGCGGCAACGAAATCGGATATGTGACCAGCGGCTCCTACGCACCGTTTCTGAAGAAGAATATTGCGCTGGCCTACGTTCCCATCGAGCAGTCGGAGACAGGGCACGAAGTGTGCGTCCAGTGCAGGAGTACTCCGGTCAAATGCAAAGTTGTGCCAACGCCGTTTTATAAGCGCCCGAAGAAGCAGTCGTAAGAATTCGGTGGAAGGGCACGGTTTTAGCCGTGCCGACCTGCGTGATTTTTCAGTGGGCTTTAGCCCTGGCGAGCCGCGGCTAAAGCCCGGCGCTTCCACCATAGTCTTGAGGAGAAATCAAATGGCTTATCCCGCGGATTACAAGTACAGCAAGGAACACGAGTGGCTGAAAATTGATGGGGGCACCGGCATCATCGGCATTACGGATTATGCGCAAAACTCGCTGGGCGATATTGTTTTTGTTGAACTGCCCAAAGTCGGTACGGAGATCGCGGCCGGCAAGACCTTCGGCTCGGTCGAATCGGTGAAGGCCGTCTCCGACTTGTTCGCACCGGTGTCGGGCACGGTAACGGAGATCAACGAAGCGTTGAACACCGCGCCCGAACAGGTGAACAAAGACGCCAACACGACGTGGATGATCAAGGTCAAGCTCAAAGACGCGGGCGAGGCCGGCAAATTATTGTCCGGCGCCGACTACGAGAAGTTCATCGCCGAAGAGGGCGGCCACTGATTTCTGCGGCTAATATGGTTTCGAATTTTATTCATGTGCAACCGCCGGTGCAAACGCCGCTGGCGGCTTCCCGTCATAATGTCGCCCAGGAAAGCTACAGGTACCCATGCGCTATCTTCCTAAATCGCAGTCCGATCGCGAAGCCATGTTGCGCGAGATCGGCGCGAAATCGATTGATGATTTGTTCGCCGGCATTCCGGCCGAATATCGCCTGAAGGGCGATCTCGACATCCCACGCCAGTACGCCGAAAGCGAGATTGTGGAGTTCTTCCGCCAGCGCGCCGCCAACAGCGCGCAGGGCTATGCCATGTTTCTCGGCGCAGGCGCGTATTCGCACTACCGGCCGCTGGTCATCGATGCGCTCATCTCACGCGGAGAATTCTTCACCGCTTACACGCCGTATCAGCCGGAAATCGCCCAGGGGACGCTGCAATCCATCTTCGAATTCCAGAGCATGATTTGCGAGCTGACCGGCATGGACGTGGCCAACGCGTCCATGTACGACGGCTCGACCGGCGCGGCCGAGGCGCTGATGATGGCCGCACGCATAACCGGGCGCTATAAGTCGGCGGTCGCCTCCACCGTGCATCCCGAGTATCGCGAGGTCATCACCACCTACTCGCGTTATCAGGGCATGCCGATTTCGACCTTTGGTTACAGCAAGAACGGCCGCATCGATCTCGACACGCTCGACATGGCGCTCGACGATGACACTGCCGGCGTGCTCATCCAGTCGCCTAACTTCTTCGGCACGATCGAAGATGTTGCCGCGATCGCCGACATCGTGCACAGCAAGGGCGCGATGCTGATCGTCTCCATCGCCGAGGCCGTCTCGCTAGGGATCGTGAAACCGCCAGTGGAAGCTGACATCGTCAGCATGGAAGCGCAGTCGTTCGGCGTGCCGCTGGGGTTCGGCGGACCGTATTGCGGAGTGATCGCCACGCGCGACAGATTCGTGCGCCAGATGCCCGGCCGGCTGGTCGGCGAGGCACGCGACCGCAACGGCAAGCGCGGATTTGTGCTGACCCTGTCTACCCGCGAGCAGCACATCCGCCGCGAGAAAGCGACCTCGAACATCTGCACCAACCAGGGGCTGGTGGCGCTCATGTGCAGCATCTTCATGACGGTTTACGGTCGCGAAGGGTTGAAAGAACTGGCGACGCAGAACCTGGCCAAGGCGCACTACGCAGCGGAACAGTTCAAGGAGAGCGGCGCGACCTTGCTATTCGAAGGCGCCCCGCGCTTCAACGAGTTCGTAATTCATACGAAAACCGATCCGTACGCCATCAACGACAAGCTGCTGGAGCAGCGAATCATCGGAGGCTTCCCGCTGAAGAAGTTTTATTCCGAACTGCATAACGCCTCGCTGTGGTGCTGCACTGAGACCACGGCCAAGGCATCGATTGACGCGGTTGCGAAGGAGGTGGCGCTGTGAACCTGAACGAGAAGATCAAGAAAGCGACCACCCACATCAGCCAAAACGAAGGCCTGATTTTCGAGAAGTCGTCGCCCGGCAAGAAGGGCTACATGCTGCCGCCGCTCGACGTGCCGGACGTCGATCCGGGTGAATTGCTAGGCGCACTCACGCGCGAGGATCTGGGCAATATGCCGGAAGTGAGCGAGATCGAAATCATCAGGCATTACACGCGCATCTCAACCTGGAACTATGCGGTTGACCACGGCATGTATCCGCTGGGCTCGTGCACCATGAAGTACAACGCGCGGGTGAACGAGTACGTGGCGCGACTGATGGGACTGGCGGAGGCGCACCCGTATCAGCCGGAGCGCGTGAGCCAGGGCGCGCTGCGCATCTTGCAGATGCTGAGCGAGCAGCTCATCGAGATCACCGGCATGGACGCGATCACTCTACAGCCTGCGGCCGGCGCGCACGGCGAACTCACCGGCATCCTGATGATTCGCGCGTATCTGGAATCGCGGGGCAATCCGCGCAAGAAAATCCTGATCCCCGATTCGGCGCACGGCACCAATCCGGCGACGGCGGCGATGTCGGGCTACACGGTGGAGAACCTGAAGTCGAATGCAGCCGGAATGTTGGACGTTGCGTCGCTGGTAGCGCAGGTGAACGAGGATGTCGCCGCGCTGATGCTGACGAATCCCAACACGCTGGGCGTCTTCGAGCAGGAGATCCACAAGATTGCCGACGTGCTCCACGCGAAGGGCGCGCTGCTTTATATGGATGGCGCGAACATGAACGCGCTGGTGGGCAAGGTGCGTCCCGGTGACTTCGGTGCGGATGTACTGCACCTGAACCTGCATAAGACTTTTTCGACCCCTCACGGCGGAGGCGGTCCGGGATCGGGACCGGTAGCGTGCAAGAAGATTCTTGAGCCGTTCCTGCCGGCTCCGGTGGTAATCACGAAGAAGGATGGCACGCTCGGCTTCAACTACAACCGGCCAAAGTCGATCGGACGCGTGCGCATGTTCTACGGCAACTTCGGGATGCATGTGCGCGCGCTGGCATACATCATGGCCAACGGTCCTGACGGCTTGCGCCAGACGACAGAAGATGCCGTCCTGAACGCCAACTACATCCGCGAGAAACTGAAAGGTATTTACGACTTGCCCTACAGTACGCCGACCATGCACGAGGTGGTATTCAGCGATCGCCTCCAGAATCCCAAGGGCATCAAGACCGGCGACATTGCCAAGCGGCTCATCGATTACGGCTTTCATCCCTATACCGTCAGCTTCCCGCTGGTGGTGCATGGCGCGCTGATGATTGAGCCGACCGAGAGCGAGTCGAAGGAAGAGCTCGACCAGTTCATCGACGCGATGAAGGCGATTGCCGAGGAAGTCGAGCAGCACCCGGAAATCGTCGCCGACGCACCGCACAACACACGCATCTCTCGGCTGGACGAGACGACCGCGGCGAGAAAGCCAGTGCTGCGCTGGAAGCCGCAGAGCTAGGCGGCGGGCACGTAGCGCCGCTAGTTGGTGGAATCTTTTGAGTGATGGACCTTGTGGCTCTCTTTAAGACCGCAAATCCCACAGGTACGAAAGCCGTCAGTTGGCTTGAAGGGATGCGGCTTGTCTGACGCGCGCCGCGCCGGGTGATTCGTCTTTGCCTTTCCTTCCTCGTTGCCAGTTGTAGACACACAACCTCCCTTTATTGCTTTCAATACCCAGGTCAGCAATCAGCCGCAGGCGATATGGCCCGTGACAGCGCGCAGGGCGCACTCTCAATTTACACGAGGTCGTCGCAGCCTGGAGTTGAATTTTTGGCTATAGGAGCAGCATGTTCCCGTATGAGGAATGCTTCAAACTGGGGCAAAATCGCCAGCTTGGGACTCCCCCGATGCCAGTGCAGGGGCAATAATATCGCTGCAAGGACCAAACACAAACTCCTATTAGAATCGGGACACCCTGGCAAGATCGGGTTTATCGTCCAGTGACGAACCAAAAAACAAGCCGGAGAACGACAACGAGAGCGCCGAGGATCAGCAAAATCCGCATCAGTTTGGCGGTCTTAGAACGGCTTAGCGCGCGGCGTGTCGGTGTTTGAACAAAGTCGTCGTTGAGTAGTTTATCGTCAACACTGAGGGTGTGCGGTTTATCCATCATGGAATTTCATGCTGCCACGGATCGCAGATTGCTGTCTGCGCAATATCGCACATTCGATTCGCCGTCTGTGGCATATGTTGGCGCCAGCGTAAGGGCAATAATATCGCTGCCTGACCAAAACCCCACTAACGAAATTTCGCGGAATTATCCCTTTGACAAACCCAAAATCAAGTAGACCCCATAGAGTGAAAGAAGCCCGATGCAGACGAAGAGAGCCATCGCAAGGCTGTGGCCAAGGCTGTAGGCGAGATGGTGGCGGCGGCGTACCGCGTCGCTGATGCCGAGTGAGATAACGAATAGGAACGTAGAGGACGTAATGAGTACGGATAAAGCGCAGAGGATGCGAGAAGGCGCTTCATAACGCCTTGCTCCGTTTCTTAGGACTTCGTTTCGCTGGCTTGGGAGGCGGCTTCACCTTGAGCACGTCCGCTATCACTCCTACGAGCGGGGCACTTGAGACGCACCTGCTTGCGGTTCGACTCCGCACACGTCCATTCTCATTCTATGCTCGCATCATGCTCGCATCAAGCCTATTATGCTGGCATGGCGAAATCCTCATGACTGACGAGCAACTCCGCGAAATCCTTACAGTTCGCAAACTTGATGCGACTCCAGAACGAGAAATTGGGCCAGTTTGACGCTCGACTTGTTGCCCTACGGAAGGCAATCGCTGCGACCAGACCGGACTTGGGAAATTTCGAAGCGCAACTTCTACAGTATGAGAAAGACGCACAAGCTGTTGCCTTAAGCGCGCAAGGATTTCCAGAATTAGACGCGCTGTTTCGGCTTCTGAAAGTTGGCAAGAACCCCGATAGCCTTGATTCTTGACATACTTTCCGCGCTTGCGCTTCCGCTTGTGTTCGGCCTTAATTCTCCTTGCTCGCTTTCTGGAAGCGAGCGAAAAGCTATTCAAAGCGCCTTAACCCTTGGACTGGCCCGATCGGTCAGTCAAGTCGATTGATGCCAGCGTAAGCCTTTTGTTTGGAGGCTTTTACCTATAAGTCCAATGGGGAGAAACTTTTAGCGGGAATTTTTCGGCATTTTTGATTGTTTCCAGTAGTTTACAGGGGGCAAATAGAGGGGGGATTGCGAGATAAAACGTTCACTGGTCCGGGTTCGCCGCCGCTTATAATCCAGGCTCGAATGCAAAGCTACTTCGCGCGTCGCACTTCTTGGAACCTCGCGACCAATCGCTACACGGAAGCGCTCGACGCGCATCGGCGAGCGGGCAGAGAACTGCTCGACCTGACGGCTTCGAATCCGACGACAATTGGACTGCAATATCGCGACGACGTTTTGCTGCGAGCGCTCGCCAATCGCGACGCGCTGCGTTACGAGCCGCAGCCGAAAGGCCTGCCGGCGGCGCGCGCGGCGATCGCGGCTTATTATGCCGAGCTGGGCAGTCAGATCTCGCCCGACGACCTGCTGCTGACGACGAGCACCAGCGAAGGCTACTCTTTCGTCTTCCGGCTGCTGTGCGATCCCGGAGACGCGCTGCTGGTTCCGACACCGAGTTATCCGCTCTTCGACTTTCTGGCCGACATTCAGGACGTGAAGCTGGTTCCGTACGAGCTGGTTTACGACCACGGTTGGCAGATGGACCTCGCGTCGCTGCGGGGCGCGATTGAGCGGGCCAGGACTGCGAGCGCGCGATGCCGCGCCGTGTTGGTGGTGCATCCCAACAATCCGACTGGATCGTATGTGAATCCGCATGAAGCGGAGGAGTTGGATCGCATCTGCGCGGAGAACGGTCTGGCGATTGTCGCCGATGAAGTCTTTCTTGACTACTCTCTGTCGCAGGCGAGGCCGCTGACGTTCTCGGCGAATCGCGACGCGCTGACCTTTACAATGAGCGGCCTGTCGAAGATCTCCGCGCTGCCGCAGATGAAGGTCGCGTGGATCGCGGTCTGCGGTCCGCAGGCGCTGAAGGCTGATGCGCTAGCGCGGCTGGAGTTGATTGCTGACACCTTCCTCTCGATGAACGCGCCGGTGCAGCTTGCCGTTCCCACGCTGCTGGAGGAGCGACACCGTATTCAGGCGCAACTCATGCGGCGCATCCGGCAGAATTTGCGGGAACTCGATGAGCAGCTGGCATCTCAGAGGCTGTGTCAGCGCCTGGAGGTCGAAGGCGGCTGGTACTCGGTGTTGCGGGTCCCGGCGACCTGTCCGGATGAAGAGCTAGCGATCGCGCTACTGCAGGAGAAAGGCGTGCTGGTGCAGCCGGGACATTTCTATGATTTCCCCGCTGACGGTTTCCTGGTAATCAGTCTCATCACGCGGCCGGAGGTGTTTCGGACAGGCCTGACGCGGGTTTTGGAATATGTTGCAACCATCGGCGGCCAACCGTCGTCCTGTTAAATAGGCAATCCGAAATTGCTTTGCCCCATCGAAGCGACCGGACGGTATAATAAAAAAACCTGTGCTCAAGTACTCCATCGTCGTTCCGTTCCACAACGAGGAAGAGAACGTCACCGAACTCTACGACCGGCTGAAGGTCGTGATGGAAGCGGCCGGCGAGCCGTTCGAACTGGTCTTTGTGGATGACGGCAGCCGCGACCACACATTCTGGTTGCTGCAGCAGATTGCGGCGGTTGACCGCCGTGTTGTCGTGGTGAAGTTGCGGCGCAACTTCGGACAGACATCGGCGCTGGCGGCGGGCTTCGATCATGCCGAGGGCGAGTACGTCATCGCCATGGACGGCGACCTGCAACACGATCCGCACGACATTCCTCTGTTCCTGCAAAAGCTGCGCGAGGGTTACGACATCGTGAGTGGCTGGCGCAAGCAGCGCATCGACAACTTCGTCATGCGCCGCGTCCCCTCGAAGATCGCCAACTGGCTGATGGCCAAACTTAGCGGCGTCGATCTGCATGACTTCGGCACCACGTTCAAAGCGTACCGGCGAGAAGTCGTGCAGGAAGTCCCGCTCTACGGCGAGTTGCATCGCTTCATTCCGGCGCTGGCATCGGCGTACGGCGCGACCATCTGCGAGATTCCGATTCGCAATGTAAACCGCGAGCGCGGCGAGTCGCATTACGGCATCTCGCGCACCTTCCGCGTCTTTTTCGACCTGATTACGATCCGCTTCCTGCTGAAGTACATGTCGCGGCCGCTGCACTTCTTCGGCACCTGCGGCGCGCTGAGTTCGGTGACCGGAACGCTGATCGCCTTGTGGATGATCTCGGAGAAGTTCCTGCGCGGGAAGAACGTGATGGACGAGCACGGGCCACTGCTGGTGTTTGCCGCGGTGCTGATCGTGGCAGGCGTGCAATTGATCGCGCTTGGATTGCTGGGCGAATTGCAGGTGCGGCACTTCCACGAGCCCAGCAAGCGCGCGCCTTATACCGTCGATCGCGTGTTGCGCTCTTCGCACAGTCAGGGCGCGCTGGCCGATTGATGAAGTGACTAGTGAGTAGTTGCAAAATCGGCGTCTGGATTCCTTTTCCGGCCACGAATCACTAGCACTAACCACTGCTCTGAATGACGACGCGCAAGATCATCGTCTTTACCCAGCCCGATTCCCTGCCCTGCGAGGCGGTCAAGCTCTTCCTTAAGGACCGCAAGGCGAAATTCGAGGAGCGTTGCGTGACCGATGACGAGGATGCGCTGCGCGAACTGGCGGAGAAGTACAATAGCTGCTCCATTCCAACTGTCGTGATCGGCGACGAAGTTCTCATCGGCTTCGATCCTGAACACCTCGACCAGACGCTTGAACAGTAAGGCTCATCCCGCTCGCGGCTACCTGTACATCGCTGCCGCCACGTTCTGCTGGGGACTCTCGGCAGCGATGGGACGAGCGATGTTCACCGGCAGGCTTTCCGGCGGAGCGCACGTGCTGCGCTCGATTGATCCACTCATCCTGGCGCAGAGCCGCAGCACTATCGCGCTGCTGATCCTGGCGCCGATTCTCTTCCTTCAGAACCGCTCCTCGCTGCGGGTGCGCGGCAGTCACGTCGCACAGTTCTTTCTGCTGGGAATTGTCGGGCTGGCCGGCTCGAACTACCTTTACTATTTCGCCATCGAGAAGACCACGGTGGCGACGGCCATCGTGCTGCAATATGTCGCGCCGGTTTGGGTGCTGCTTTATATGCTGACGCGACGCCTGCAACGACCAACCGGGCTTCGCATCAGCGGCGTGCTGCTCGCAGTCATTGGTTGCGCTCTCGCGGTTGGCGAAGTCGCCGCCCGCGGCAGGTTCCCGTGGCTAGTGATCTCCGGAGTGCGTTTCAACCCGCTGGGAGTTGTGGCCGCGGAGCTGGCGGCACTCACCTTCGCCTTCTACAACGTTTACGCTCAGCATCTGCTGCAGATCTATCAGCGCTGGACGGTGCTGGTGTATTCGCTGCTCGGCGCGGCTGCCTTCTGGCTGCTGGTCAATCCGCCGTGGAAGATCGTCGCACAACATTACAGCGGCGGACAGTGGCTGTTCATGCTGGTCTTCTCGATTGGCTCGATGCTCATTCCGTTTTCGCTGTACTTCATCGGCCTGCAGCACCTCGATCCGACGCGTGCCATTGTGACCGCCTGCCTGGAACCGGTCTGGGCCATTCTGCTGACTGCGATGATCCTCGGTGAGTTGGTTTCGCCGATGCAGGTGGTGGGAATCGTCGTCGTGCTCTCAGCAACCATCCTCATACAACGTCCCGACCGGAAAGCGCCGGAGGAGCCGACGATCGCGGTCGAGCCGATGGAATGAAGCAAATATATGTCAGAAAATGGCGAGCTGGCTCCGAACGCACAAGGCGGGCGGCTTAGAGCCTCTTTACCGAAAACCTACATAACCGTTACATTTTGCTCACAACTGCCGAACCTCGCGCCGATATCTTTTTCACTACGGCCCAGGAGCATGCGACATCGTCTGCAAAGAGCCGAATTAAATAAAAGGAAAAACAATGAGGAACGGTACATTACTTGCGATCACCGGACTATTGGCAATTGGCCTCATGTTTGGTGTCAACTTTGCACAAGCTCAGGTTATCGGCCATCCCGGCAGTCTGGACACAACCTTTGGTGTCGATGGAATGGTAACAGTCAGCTTCGGCGATGGTCTCGCTGGGCTGGACGCGTTCGAGCAGTCCAACGGCGACATCATCGTGCTTGCCCAGACCAATTTTGTGGACGACGTTGGCACTGGCATTGGTCTGGCGCGCTTCACCTCGGCCGGAGTGCTGGACCGGACCTTCGGGACGAACGGGACCACAGTCACGAGCTTCCCTAACATTACTTTCGACCCGTTTGGATTTGCGGTGCAGACGAACGGCGACATCCTGGTTGGAGGGATCGTGGGGAACAGTTCGGGTCAAACCGAGTTCGGCCTGGCGCGATACACCTCCAACGGTGTACTAGACACTACCTTCGGCACCGGCGGTCTGGTGACGACCCTTGTCGGCCCGCGGCCAGATGCTCCGAGTGCGATGTTGCTCCAACCCAACGGCCAAATCGTAATGGGCGGTTTTGAGGACGCTAGCGGCGTCCATAACCACGACGCTGCTATGTCGATGGTGCGATACAACTCCAACGGCAGTCTGGATACGACGTTTGGCACGGGCGGAATTTCGCTGGTGACGCCCGTTTTGTTGGGGCCTGAGACGTTGGCGCTGCTCTCTAACGGCGACTACCTGGCGGTAGGGGAGAATGCAAATGCGAACACGGGTGTCGTCGCCGAGCTCAGTTCCACGGGAGCGCTGCTTTCGACAGTGACGCCGGGAACCGTGGTTGCGGCCCTTTCATCGTCACAGGGCGGAAGTTCGCCGACGATTTTCCAGCCCAACGGCGACTATATTACGGCCTGGACGACTGCCACGCTCCACGACCAGAGGACCTTCGCCAACGTGGCGCGTTTCAGCGAAACCTTAGTGCTGTATCGGATGCGCCCCACGGTAAGGGTGCAGGTGAGCCAAGGAAGTTTGCGGGGCGCGTCCGATACAGCGGTTTGAAGGGAGCCGCCCGTGGGGAGGCGATTATGCCTA
>Ga0181505_10257686_pt1 | contig 14956 bp, 12 predicted proteins | sample PEATcosm2014_Bin_5_FD_127743 | JGI IMG/M metagenome (GOLD analysis project Ga0181505, IMG submission 127743) | Metatranscriptome of peatland microbial communities from MTU Mesocosm Facility, Houghton, MI, USA - PEATcosm2014_Bin05_30_metaT... | ecosystem: Environmental > Terrestrial > Soil >...
CCGTCCCCGCAACGTCAAAGAATGCGGAAGATAATCGTCCCGAGCCACCGCCCGGCACAGCCGTGGAAAATCCGCAAACGAAGTATTCGCCGAAAGACACAGCACCAGCAAAACCGAGAACATAGTCAGATCGTAAAAAATTCCCTTGCCCGCAACCGCCGCCGTCACCAACGACAACACACTCTGATACCCCGCCTGCCCCGGATCGGTAGCCATAATCCCGTAATACTTAACCAGCGCCGCGATTCCCCCCAGCAGCAAAATCAGAATCGCGATGATCGCCGTCAACGTAGTCCGAGCCGCCCGAACCACCGGCTCCCGAAACGCTTGCACTCCGTTGCTGACCGCCTCCACCCCCGTCAAAGCCGTGCACCCCGAAGCAAACGCCTTAAGCAGGATCCAAACCCCGGCCACCCGTAGAGACGGGGCGAGCCCCGTCTCCGCCGGCGCCAAAGAGACCACGGCCACCGGATGTCCTCCCGAGACCGCAACCTTATAGAGCCCAACCAAGATCACCACCGCCAGAGTCCCCACAAACAAATATGTAGGAGCCACAAACGCCGACCCCGCTTCCTTAACTCCGCGAAGATTGACGACCGTCAATATAACCAGCACCGCGAGGCACAAAGCCAAAGTGTGCGGCTCCAACCGAGGCACGGCCGACACCAGCGCTCCGATCCCCGCCGATATTCCCACCGCCACATTCAGCAGGTAATCGATCATCAAAGCCGCGCCCGCCAGCACTCCCGCCCCGCTCCCCAAATTCTCCCGAGCGACTGTATAAGATCCCCCGCCCATCGGATAAGCCGCAATCGTCTGCCGATAACTGAAAAACACAATCACCAGCAGTCCAATGATCGCCGCCGTCAACGGCACAATGTACCGGACCCCCAGCAACCCCAAAGGCAGCAAGATAGTCAAAGCCGCCTCCGGCCCGTAAGCCGCCGAGCTCAAAGCGTCCAGCCCAAAAGTAGGAATCCCCTGCTGCGGCGTAATCCGCTGCCCCGCATCCTCAGAAGAAGCCAAAGGCCGCCCAAACATAACGTCAATGAATCCCATATCCCCTCACACCCCAGCGACAAAAAAGTCAGCCCAGCGACAATACCAAAACGCAAGCGATGAATCGACCCCCGATGAGCGGGAAAGCCGCCGTAACCATTCTGTGGAGACGGGGCTCGCCCCGTCTCTCCCCGTCCAAGGAAAAGGGGGATAGGTCGCTAGGGAACAGACGCCCTCGTCTGTCCAGCCGAGCGCAGCTCGGCCCGCCGTCAGCGGCAAGTCTTCACACGGCTGCGGAGAAACTCGGCTTTTGATTTTGTTTCGAAGTGAGCGGCTGCCGCGTCCGTTAGGGTGCCGCATAAAATAAAGGAACTGGGAGAATCAGCAGAGTAATAAGTGGGAGAAGCTGCACCCAAAAGCGGTCCGGAATGGAGTGATTTTGCGCTGTTTTGGCGCTCAGAGCAGACCCCATGCCACCAAATGCGTATGAAAACGCTTGCACAGTATGCCGGACAGGGAGCTAGGTGTAGAATGGCCCCGTTTTTGAAATCAAGAGAGATTCCGTCTTAGAAATTCAACTTAATTAGGAGCTAACATGACTGTCAAAGAATCTTTCTGCTTCCTAACACTTTTTGTCCTTCTCATCGCCGCAGCGGCAACTGCACAAACTACTCCCCTTATCACTTCCATCTCACCGCAGGCCGTCTACGTTGGCAGCCCTGCTACGACGATCACCTTCAACGGCACGGGCTTTGCTTCCGGCGACGTGATTTGCCTCTACACCGAGTACGGGTGCGAGTCTGTGGCGGCTAGTTACGTGAGTCCAACTGAGTTCACTCTCCCGTTGTCCTCGAGTTTCTTCACATACGCGGAAGAGTTCGTTTTTTATATCGTCACGCCCTCCGATACTTACTCAAACGGAGTCGTTTTCAATGTGGAGAACCTTACGCCGATCATCACCTCCTTCTCACCGGTATCGATCGTTGAGGGCTCTACTCCGGCGCCCATCACGGTCAATGGCACCTTCATGAGCGGCGCTACAGTCCAGTGGAACGGCAAGACCCTCCCCACCACCTTCGTCAGCCCTAACCAGCTGCAATTCACCCCCGCCAAGGACGATCTCACCAAGGCCGGCATTATCCCGATCATAGTCACCAACCCCTCACCCGGAGAAGCCTCCCTCCCCACTAGCTTCGACGTCACGTACAAAACCACGGTCACTACCGTCGATCTCCCTGCCAACGACATCGTCTACGATCCCTACGCCCAACTGATCTATGCCTCGGTGCCCAGCAGCTATGGCCCCAATGGCAACAGCATCGCTGTCGTTGACCCCAAGGCCGGCAAGATCAAGGGATACTACTTTGCCGGCAGCGAGCCCCACCAACTCGCCCTATCCAGTGATTCCCAATACTTATACGTCGGCCTCAACGGCAGCGGCTCCGTGCAGCGCCTCATCCTGCCCAACTTCGCACCCGACATCGAGGTCAGTCTCGGCACCAGCTATTTCGGTGGCCCCAACGTCGCCAGCAGCCTTCAGGTTTCTCCCTCCAGCGACCACACCTGGGCTGTCTCCACTGGAACTACCACGTGCTGCTACGACTACGCTGTCTACTTCTACACCGACGCCACGCAGCTTCCCGACTCGGTCACCGACTACTCCAGCACATATCAGATCATCTTCGCCAGTTCCAGCACACTCTATGCCTATTACAACAGCAGCGTGACTCCCGTTGCGGTAAGCTCCAGCGGCGGAACTGCCGGGACGCCTTGGTCCGGCCTGGTTGAAGGTTCTTCCATCGCTTACGCGGACGGTTTGCTCTATGGCAATGCCGGCGAAGCCTTCAATCCCGCCACCGGTCTGCTCCTCGGCACCTACGACTTCTCCAGCGAACAATGCTGCGACTCTAGTTACCCCCAGATACTGCCGGACGCGCCCTTCAACCGCATGCTCGCCTTGGGCACCACGCCATTCCTCTCGACGTTAGGCATCACCTCCTACAGCCTCGACGAGTTCACTCCCCAGGCAGCCGCCAGCCTTGCTCAATTCGCCAGCTACACTCCATCCAATTTCATTTTCTGGGGCAGCAATGGTCTAGCCTTCGTCACTGAGACTGAGAGCGGGAATGAAAACACTCCCTTACAAATCGTCATCGTGACCAGTTCCGATCTCGTCACTCCCGAAGGCATGGCCAAACATCCGCAACCGGCTCCAGCGTCACTTTCCCCGTCGAGGATCACGCACGGCGGCTGGAATTTCCTGCTGACAGTCAACGGCACTGGCTTCGTTCCCGGCGCGTCCGTCACCTGGAACGGAACCGCACTAACCACCGCCTACGTCGGCCCCACGCAACTCAACGTTTACGTGCCACACACCGATATTGCCTCGGCCGGCACCGCCAGCATCGTCGTTTCCAATCCCGCTCCAGGAGGAGGCAAAGCCGCCGCTCTCACCTTCACCATCAACTGAGTGTCAGCGGGACCATCGTTAACAGATGCCCGACCTCTGGCTGCCTTTACCAGGAACGGGATCTTCACGCATGCCGTGTGGCGCGGGCACTTCTGCCCGCGAACCATCGGGTTCCGCATTCTCGATAGTTCGAGAAGTGAAAGTCCACCCGTTTGCGGAGCTGGGCAAACGCAAGCACGGAGGTGCGTTCTGATGTTCGACCACTGCAGGGCACTATTCTACGGCGACAAGCGTTGCTCACATCGAACGAGATATTGTTGTAATCAGGTCTTAGCGCAACCTTGCGCCGTTTGTTCGCCCTTCAGCGATTACGCTTAACACCGCTGCTACGGTCTGTCGGTAGCGACCTCGTCCGACAGCGTGGTGTGCAAGATCAAGTCATGGCTATTACAACTCATTACTCATTCCGTTCATCTTCCGAATCCTGACAACTCACTTCCCTTTCAACATCCGCACCACTCGGTCAAAATCCTCCAGCGTCCCATACTCAATAACAATCTTCCCCCTCCCCTTCCGATCCCGTATCCGCACCCTCATCCCCAGCACCGTCTCCAGCGACCGCTGCGCCGCCTTCACATTCGGATCCACCCACCGCGCTCCGCCTCCCTTATTCGGCTCGCCCAGACCGGACGGCGCATTCACCCCCAGCACCAGGTCCTCCAGCTTCGCCACCGACATCTTTTCCGCCATCGCCTTTTGCGCATACTTCCAGATCTGGACGTTATCCCGCAGCGTCAACAGCACCCGCGCGTGGCTATACGTCAACCGGCCCTTTTGCAGCGCCCCGATCACGCCTTCCGGCAGCGACAGCAGCCGCATAAAATTAGATACCTTCTCACGCGATATGCCCGCCCGCGTGCCAATCTGCTCCTGCGTAAGCTTGAACTCCGTGCTCAAGTTCGAGAACGCCTCCGCCTGCTCTATGCAGTTCAAGTCCTCGCGCTGCAGGTTCTCGACCAGCGTCATCTCCGCTGCCTGCTGCTCCGAGACCCGCTTCACGATCACCGGGATCGTCGTCTTCCCCGCCAGCGTCGCCGCCCGCAACCGCCGCTCGCCCAGAATCAGGACGAACCGCCCCTCCGTCCCCGGACGCACCATGATCGGCTGCAGTACTCCCTGCACCGTGATCGAATCCGCCAGTTCTTCAAGAGCCTCCTGATCGAATTCCCTCCGAGTCTGGTGAGGATTGTTGTCGATCTGATCGATCGCCAGCCAAAACACCGTCTCCCCATCCGCACTCGTTCCCGAAGCCGCCGCCTGCAGCGAGTCGACAATCCCTGTCATCGGGTCTAGTGGAGCGACGGCCGCCCCCGGCCGTCCGCCGTCAGCGCCAGGAAAAGTAGCAGAAAGCGAAGAAGAGTCGGGAGCCGCCGGCACAGTGCGAGGCCCCGGCAAAAGAGACTCCAGCCCCCGCCCCAAAGCCCGCCGCCGCTCCGCCAGCTTCTCGTGAACCTTCTCCGTCCCAGTCTTCGCCCCCGTCTTGTCAGCCGCCGCATTTGATGTCTGCATCAAGCAATCTCCCTCGGTATGCCTATAGCTTTAAGATTTGTCATCCGGAGCGAAGCGAAGGACCTTCTTCCTGGTACGCGCCGCAGCGTTCCGCGCTTCCTTGAGTCCGCCCCTGCGTTCCCCCGTGTCCTCTGTGGTAAAGATCTTGTTTCTTGAAAACTCAGAAACCGGGAACGGAGAACTAAAACACTCACGGCAAACATATCGATAGAGATAAATATTTATATCCATAAATCTAAGCCGCTTCCCCCGGCCCGCGAACCGCACCCGCCTGCCGGTCCAGGATCTCCTTCGCCAACTTGATGTAGCTCTCCGCTCCCCGCGACCGCACGTCATACACCAGCGCCGGCAGCCCGTGGCTAGGAGCCTCCGCCAGCCGTATGTTTCGCGGGATCGTCGTCGTGAGCAGCTTCTCTCCAAAGTATTTCTTCAGCTCCTCCGCCACCTGCTGTGCCAGGTTGGTCCGCTCATCGAACATAGTGATCACCACGCCCTCAACCGCCAGCCTGGGATTCAGCTCGACCCGTATCCTCTCGATCGTATCCAGCAGCTCCGACACGCCCTCCAGCGCAAAGTACTCCGCCTGCATCGGGATCAACACGCCATCCGCGGCGACCAGTGCGTTCAACGTAAGCAGGTCAAGCGCCGGCGGACAGTCCAGCACGATGAACTGAAAGCGCTCGATCAAGCTGGCAAGTGCATCGCGCAGACGATACTCGCGCCGCTCCGCCCCGACCAGCTCGATGTTCGCGCCGATCAGATTCTTGTGCGATGGAATCAGCCAAAGCTGTTCGAGATCGGTGAGCCGCAGGGCCTCCTCGGCGGAGGCCACGCCCATGATCACGTCGTAGATGCTGATCCGCTCCGGGTCCTTCGCCAGGCCCAGCCCGCTGGTCGAGTTCGACTGCGGATCGCAGTCGACCAGCAGCGTGTTGACCTCGGCAGCGGCGAGTGAAGCGGCGAGGTTGATGGCGGTCGTAGTCTTGCCGACGCCGCCCTTCTGGTTGGCAACTGCGATGACACGTCCCATGATTTTTCTTTTTGTGGTAGCGCGCCAGAATATGCGAACGAGTCGGCGAAAGCAATGCCAGGTTTTTGTGCAATATTCGCAAATGTTCCACGCGAAGCATTCGGCGCACATTCCGTATCGGCATGCGATGTGTTTCACGTGAAACACGTCTCCTCGTTGGACTGGAGGGGCGGATCCGAGGCTTCACGAGAACTGGGAGAAGTGTTCCACGTGGAACACTGTTTGCAGAGAACGTCTCATAATGAGACATGCCGAGCTTTCCCCACTTCAACCTAAGCAACTGGCATTAGCCGTGCTAAATTTGACCACATTCTAATACCAAGCATAGTGTATCTCCCACTTTACCAGCGTATACCGATCGATAACATTCTCGTATGTGACTTTGGGACGGGTATGGGTGGGTGCCATTTCAGGGTGGTCAGGGCCGCCAGGCGGGGGACTTGGGCGGCTCCTATTAGTAGGGCTAGGATCGCATTGGGGGCGAGGAACGCTACGGCTTCAGGAAGGATGGTTTCGAAGTGCTCTACGGCTCGGAGGGTGACTACGTCGGCTTGGCGAACGTCAGGACGGTTGGATACGGCTTCGGCTCGCTCGGAAATTACATTGATGTTGGTCAATGTAAGTGCGCGGGCTACCTCGCGGAGGAAAGCGGCCTTTTTGTGATTCGATTCGACCAGAGTCAACTGGATTTGCGGAGCCCAGAGCTTCAGGGGAAAGGCGGGGAATCCGGCGCCGGAGCCGATGTCGAGGACGCGGGGCGGATTCGAGGACGTGGGGAGAATTCCCAGAGGCGGCGCGGTCGGTGAAGAGATGCAGGGTGCCTTCGACTCCGCGAAGATATGGGCTTCGCGCATGTCTTCGCTGCGCTCAGGATAACAAGGGCTTAAAGGTGTTGGGAAGAGGTGACGGGCGAGGAAGAGGGACTCGCCGAAGTGGCGGGTTACGATCTCTTCGGGACGGCGGATGGCGGTCAGGTTGATGCGGACGTTCCAGCGGAGCAATAGATCGATGTATATGGATATTTGATCGAGCTGGGACGAGAGAAGCGATGACTCGAGGAAAGGTTCGAGGAGATCGGCAATGCGGGCGGCGTCCATGGAGAGCCTGGAGAGATTCTAGCTGGAGCGATTGCGGAAAAGGAGCTGCTTCGCGTGCGAGTCTCGGTTTGCCGCTGCGTCTTCGCCGCATCAAACCAAAACGCCCGGTCCAAGCGGAGCCGGCGCGAGGCACTCCCTTTCGGTTACTTCTTCGGCAGCAGGTCGCTCGGGGCGAGGACGTAGGTTGTCAGCTTATCGATCTTGATATTGGAACGACTGGAAGTGAGGGTGACGGCTCCGTCGTTGGCGCGCGTCGAATCCACATTTTTCATTAGAACGCGGTGTTTCGAAGTGATCGTCGATGGCGAGGGCAACGTGGGGCTGTCCTTGCCCGTGTCAGGGCCGGGGAATCTTGGTGTAGACGAGGGGTCCCTCTTGTCGGGGTATTGGCCCATGCCATTCCAGTTTTTGATGCTGTTGGCCTCGTCCGCGGGCTGATAGGAGAGACTTTGAGCCGGCATCGGCTCGGGTGGGTAATACCACGCGGTCAAGTAAAGCTTGATAGGCGCCGATCCGTTTTTCCACTGCGCGGAGTCCATGCGAATGGCAAGGTGGGATGGGTCGGTTTTAGATTTCGCCACGGACTCGGTAACTTCTCCCGACAAGAGGGCGTCGCGCGGGATCACTACGCTATTTACCAGGGTGGCGACTACAAGATTGGCCTGGACCTTGGTCCCGACGGGGGTCTTGCCGGCAGCTACGTTTTGCCGCATGATGACGGGCAACTCAAGCCCAAGCGACGAACTGGGCGCTGCGGGCGTTTGTTGACTGAGCAAGGCGGCTGAGGCGAGGACGATGGTTAATGCCGCCTGTGCGGCGGCGATGGTTTTACTGAACATTTGCGACCCCCTGTTGGTCGAGCGACCGGGCGGGCTTTCGATCCGAGGATTATAGCTTAGCGGAGCTACTGGAATCCACCTTTCGCATCCATATTGTGTTTCGACGGGCACACATCAGAGTTAGAATGGGCGCTAAACTGGGGCGATCCGCCGAATTCCAAGATAAGGCCTCTGCGCGAGGGCTGCGAAGGTTGGGGTGAGAGGCATGAATCTGCCATGAAGAAGACGAAGCTCACTCTCGCGCTCTTTGTTCTCATGGCTGCTCTAATAATTCTGGCAGCCCTCAAGTTCGGGGCCGCTTCGGATCTTCCTGGAAGCGGTGCTGCTTCGCCTGTTCTGGTCGAGTTGTTCACTTCCGAAGGGTGTTCGAGTTGTCCTCCCGCCGATGCCTTGCTCGAGCAGTTGGATGGGTCGCAACCGATCGCGGGAGCGCACGTGATCGTTCTCAGCGAGCATGTGGATTACTGGAACCACGATGGCTGGAAGGACGTTTACTCCTCGAGTTTTTTCACCGCTCGCCAGGGCGATTATGCGCGGCGCTTTGGATTACGCAGCGCTTACACACCGCAAATAGTGATCGATGGCGCCGCGCAACTGAACGGGAGCGATGGTGGCGCCGTGGCTGGCGCCATCGAATCCGCCCGCAGCCACGCAAAGATTCCGATTCGGATTTCTTCCGTTTCCGTGGCGGATCCGAGAACTCTGCGGGTTCATCTTAAGGTTGAGCCGTTGCCGGCGGATTTCAAGCTCCGCAGAGCCGAGATCTTCGTGGCGGTTGCACTGGATCGCGCGGCCTCCCACGTTTTGGCTGGCGAGAACAAGGGGCGCGACATCCATCATGTCGCGGTGGTTGAAAGTATCACCAAGGTTGGCACGGTCGAGAAGGGGAAGAACTTCGATCGAGATATTCTGGTGAAGGTCAAAGCCGCGCCTGATCCTGCGAATTTGCGCTTGGTCGCTTTTGTTCAGGAATCCGATGCTGGAGAGGTCGTGGGGGCATCGCTGCTAAGCCCTCCTGTGAAGATGGGTCGGCTGGTCACGGCTTCTGGTCAAGGAACCGGAGTAGCGGGACCGAATGATAGATCGGCCCCAACCCATGCGGGCATTCGATAACGTCGATTCCAGATCGCTATTATGTTGATCCACATTCGCATCTTGGCGAGACGTCGGCCCGCAGGGGCTAAAGCCCGTGTTAATCTCGGGGGACTTACGCGGCCCTGAAGGGCCGCTCTTCTACGTTGATTCCCATTTGGCAGCGTTCACACTGGCGTAACAATCCTTCCGTATAGTTTCCGAAACTTTGGGGCTTAAGCTCTTAGTTCCCGAATCCTGAAATTCATTGCGAGCAGAGGAGATTGTTGAATATGGCCACTGCACCGAATCCTGAGACCACTGGCGAAGATGTGGGATTGTTGAGCGTGACCCCAGCCAGGCCCGCGCTCGAAGCAAAGCTTAATCGGAGTCCGGGAAAGATTGGGATGGTGGGCTTTGGAGTAGTGCTTCTTGTGGGGATCATTTACTCCGCCTTTCATCTGCTCACGGATCTCTCCACGGTGCATAGCGGATCGCTCTTGCCTTACGTTTTGTTGGGCATTGCTTTGCTGGTGGCTTTGGGGTTTGAGTTTGTCAACGGATTTCACGACACGGCGAATGCGGTGGCGACCGTCATCTACACGCACTCGCTGGAGCCGCATATCGCGGTGGTGTGGTCCGGGTTCTGGAACTTTCTCGGAGTGCTGACTTCGAGCGGGCTGGTCGCTTTCGGAATCATTTCTCTGTTGCCGGTGGAACTGATTCTGCAGGTAGGGAGCAAGGCTGGGTTCGCGATGGTTTTCGCGCTGCTGGTCGCGGCCATCATTTGGAATCTGGGGACTTGGTATTTCGGGCTGCCGGCTTCGAGCTCGCACACTTTGATTGGGTCGATTATTGGCGTGGGCATTGCGAATCAGTTGATGTCCCCGAAAACGGGCACCAGCGGCGTGGATTGGGGACAGGCTACCAATATTGGGAAGTCTCTGCTGCTGTCGCCGATCGTGGGATTTGCCTGTGCGTTTCTCCTGTTGTGGCTGATGAAGGCAGTGATCAAGAACCGGGCGCTTTATGAGGCTCCGGTGGGAACTGAGCCGCCGCCGTTCTGGATTCGGTCGTTGCTGGTGCTGACTTGCACGGGAGTCAGCTTCGCGCACGGGTCGAACGATGGGCAGAAGGGCATGGGGTTGATCATGCTGATCCTCGTGGGTACTGTGCCTACGGCTTATGCTTTGAACCACGCGATAACTCGGAAACAGTCGGATGACTTCATCGCTGTATCTCAACAGGCGGCCGGGATATTGTCCAAGTATGTCAGTCCGAACGCAGTGATCGGGGATGAACGGGACGAGCTTACCGATTACATTCGCACTAAGGAATTCACTCCGAATACGATGCTCGCCCTGCGTCAAATGGTGAGCGACATCGGCAATGAGACGGCGCTGTTCGGGGAGTTGGCGAAGGTTCCGAATGACCGAGTGCGGAACTTCCGCAACGATATGTATGTGGCCAGCGAGGCCCTGCGCCTGATGAAGAAGAACAAACAACCGGCGATGAGCGCGTCCGATTGGGAAGGCCTGGACAATTACAAGAAGCACGTCGACGCTTCCACACGTTTTATTCCGGGATGGGTGAAGGTCGCGGTTGCGATGGCTCTTGGACTGGGCACGATGATCGGATGGAAGCGGATCGTGGTTACGGTCGGAGAGAAGATCGGCAAGGAACACCTTACTTACGGACAGGGAGCGGCGGCGGAAATCACGGCTATGTTCACGATTGGCGCAGCGGACTGGTTTGGACTGCCGGTCAGCACGACGCATGTGTTGTCGTCGGGAATAGCGGGGACCATGGCTGCGAACGGTTCTGGGTTGCAATGGGGGACGGTGCGCAACCTGGCGCTGGCTTGGGTGCTGACGCTGCCGGCGTCGATGGTGCTGGCGGGATTTCTGTTCTGGGGCTTCAAGAACGTGTTCTGAGCGCTGCAGCGGCTTGCACTCCCGCGGAAAGCTAAGGCGAGCAGGAAGACCTGATCTGGCGGTGGCGGCGGCTTAAGGCTGGTTCGTGTTTTTCGCCTCGCCCAAAATACAAAGAACAAAACAGCATCACTATTTATGAGGTGGGTTCTGCTGTTCGGGAGTCGTCACGATGTTGGTGGTTGCCTTGAACTTATGCCAATTCGTGAATTTCACTGAGCTGCGGGAGCAATTATCGCTGTTACCGCGTACTGGTGGTGCGCAAGTCACTACCTCTGAGTTGATCGGCAGGACCAGGCTAGTACCATCTGCCAGAGGAACGAGTGCATACTGGATGGTAGTCTTCGCGGACCGGATGGGGTACTGATCCATATAGGCAGTCTCACGCGTTAGGCGCAGCAACCGAAAGCCAGCTTCATCGATCCATAATTGTCCGCTGTACTCTGGAAACCACTGTTTGTCTTCTGCAAACAGGAAATAGGAACGATTATTTGTGGCTGCCACATGAAAGGTAAAGAGTAAGGCACTCGCCGAGCCAGTGTGTGTCTGCTTCTTAAACTGGAATTCTGCCTTGCTCGACGGAAGAAAAACTGCCTCTAAAACCATTGCGAACTCTCCGAGCGACCAGGGGCCAGACAATGATGGGGGCGGTAAGGCAGATGCCTCGGAGCTGACCGGCTTGCCGTCGAGCCGAAGTTCATCGTAGTATTCCTGCCCGTCGCGATAGGTGACTTTTGCGGTCAGAACATCGGAGTGCTTTAGCTCATCGAATGTTCCCACTCGGCCGCCAGCGAAGGTGGCATGATACTCAGTCCAATAACGTTTCATCTCGCGGTCGCAAATTAGGTTTGGGAATCGATTGTGAATGGAGAGGGCAAACTCACAGACGTTTGCAAGTGCGGAGGAGTGTTCAATCGTTGGGGACAGGCGTGTGCAATAGGCTGGAATGTCGATGAAGTCCAAATCCCTCGCGTCCTGAGTTGATGGTTCGTGCAAAGGAGACGAAGATGACGGCGGAACCTGGTGAATTGCGTCGACTGTATTCGCCGCGCTGATTCCTGAGTTCGTGTCGTTTGGATTTGGTATAGGAGACCTGTTGCTAGCAGGCGTTGTCTGTGAGGTCAATCCAGGAGGCGCTGCCGATGGGGCCATAGCCGTCGGTTTCTGAATGTCTGTCGGGACGAGATCAGCGACCGTGACCTCACTTAACGGAATTTCAAGTGTGCCTGCCCTATTTGACTGGAGGTCATAGATGCCGGTGCGCAAATACAGATCGTCCATCGTAGGGACATCCAATTCCTGGTGGAACTGAATGCCGGTTTTCTGAACCGAGGGATACACTTCGGGTTTCAGTGACATACGAAGATACCGGACGATCCAATTCAACGGCTTGCCTGTTTGATCGTAAGCCACGAGCGCTAATTGCAGATTGCCATGGCGCACGCCGTCGATATTAAGCTCGAAATCGAGGGTATCGACGGGAATGACAACATCCGCGGTGATGCGAGTTACCGGGCCGTGCAATTCGTTGTTATCCCCAAGCGGAGGTGCGCCTGTTGTGGGCTGCGAGGGCGAGCGAAGCAGTCGCAGATTGTAGATGAGCTCTGTGGCGTCCGGAAGGCCTCGTTCCATGAGTGGCTGCAACAGATCGGCAGATAGGTCGGTCGCGGCCTTTGACATTTTGTCGTTCTCTTCGTAGTAACCGCGCCGGTAAGCCAGTTTGTAATTACTGGCCAGGGCCGATTTCTTAAGCCTGACCTCGATGTGCCTGTAGCGGCCCTGGATCTTTTTGTCTGTGGGCGAGTATGACACCCTGTAGTAGTACGCACCTCGGTGTACAGCTTCGTCCACCGCCTCTTTGAGGCCGTTCGTGTTGTAGAACGCTTGTCCGCCAGTGTTCGAAGCTATGTCATCGGCTGCTTTCTGATTGAGATAGCGGCTCGTATTCTCATTTCTGAGCGACTGATTCTGACCCTCGATGTTGGGACTCTGAAGGCCGCGAGCTCTTCCCGAAAGGTTGGTGGCTTCGTAAAAGCCCTGCGTTTCCAATCCCTGCGCTGCGATTGGATACATAGCGATTTGAGCAGCTGCGAGCATATTGATTGTGTCCCTCACCTCCTCGCTCATGCCATTGTCGCGCTTGAGATCAATGTGCGTCGCTTCGCTACCGGCGGGAAAATCGATCTGTGGGAACGACCCCGCAAACCAGATGATAATCTTGCGCCCATGAAATCCGCTGAGGTAACGCGAGAGCTCCCGCAGGGCCTGCAAGGTAGAGGACATGCGCGTGACGGTTTCAGTTGCCTTCACCTCTGCCAGAAAGCCTTGTAGGGCCTTAGTGGCGGCTTCTTCGCCCGGAACTGCGCCGCTATCTGTCATTCGCGTGAGCGTCGCTTGATCGAGATTGTCTGCGGTCGAGCTTTGCTGGGGTGAGGTTTCGGGGGTTCCACCCCAGTGCTTACGTTTGATTGCCTCGATGAGCGCTTTGGGGTCGCTGGTAAATCCTTCCACCATTCGCAATCGGGAGCCTAGGGTGAAAATGGCAAGTCGCGGCCCAGGATCAATCGCCTTCAGATAGTTGATCATCTGAAGCCGAACGGTTGCCTGGTCGCCATATTCGGTATTAAGCGAGTCCAGAAGCAGAACATTAATGGATCCGGGCGGCTGCACGAGCGGAGCGTTGCTGTAAAAGTGTGCCGCTAGAGGAGAGCGCTGTGCGATCGCGGCGCCGGGGTTGTCTTGGTGTTGTTCGAAGGAAGCAATTGTCTGCGGCTGTTCATTCTCGAACAGTTCAAAGTCGTCGCTGTGTAGCCCAGTTATTGGATGGCCGTTTCCATCGCTGACAGTTACGTCCAGCAGAACAAGTTGGACTTTGGCCTTAAAGGTAAAGGGAGACGAGTTCGGTCCCTGATCTGCCCTGGAATGCAATAGAAAAATGATTACAACCGAGCAAAAGGACGCTGCTAAGCGGTAAAATGACATATTTGCGCCTGACTTTCTGTGCCAAGCACCACTATCAGATGTAAGTAGATCGTAGCAACAGCGTGACTACCGCCTAATTCATTTTATACGCCGTTGCATGTGCCGCGGTGATTGCCCCGACCCTATACTCCCTGGGGGTAGGGTGTAGCAATGCGCATAACCCCTGGCACGGGTTCAGATTCGCGGGCGGGGCGCCCGCGCCACACAGGCGGCGTGCGATACTGAAATTGATGGCATTGCCGGATTTTAAGCCTCGGGTGGGGAACGATCCCAAGTCGGTGTTGATTCACCTGACGGCGGGAACGGGGATGGAGATTGAGTGGAAGGACGGGCACCTGTCCGTCTATACGTTTGCGTTTTTGCGGAATGCTTGCCCTTGTGCGCTTTGCGAGGATGAGCGGACGAAGGCGGGACGCAAGGCGGGCGAGGCAGCCAAGCTTGCGCCCGGTGCTCTGCCGATGTTCAAGCCGGCGGTGAAAGCGCTGTCGGCGGAGGCAGTGGGCAAGTATGCGCTGAAGTTTTCCTGGAACGATCAACACGATCTGGGAATTTATTCGTGGTTTTATCTGCGGGAAGTTTGTCCTTGCGCGGAGTGCGTGGCGGCGCGGAAGAAATAGCGGTCGGCCGCCAGCTCTTTAGCTCCTAGCGGAAGAATCTGGCATCGCTGCCTGAGCGGCCGGGCGTTTGTCCCTTGCTAAGTGGCGATCGCGGCCAGATAACGGGTCAGGAGTTGTTCTCCCTGACCTTCGAATTCCACGAACATGATGCCGTTGCCGAATTGGGGATGGCGGGTGACGACCAGTCCTCGGATGACGATGGGGTAGCCGTCGAGCCAGAGAGTGGTCTGAAGGCGGATGCCCAGTGAGAGCTGCATGAGCATCTGGACGTAACAGCCTCCGCGACTGAGGTCGGTGGTTACGAGACGCAGCGGAACGTCGTTGCCATCCGGGCGGATTTCGATTTGGACCTGGACGGTGTAGCGCGGATAGAGGCGGCGGTCGGGTTCGGGTAGAGCGCGGACAGAAGGC
>Ga0181505_10711660_pt1 | contig 14897 bp, 28 predicted proteins | sample PEATcosm2014_Bin_5_FD_127743 | JGI IMG/M metagenome (GOLD analysis project Ga0181505, IMG submission 127743) | Metatranscriptome of peatland microbial communities from MTU Mesocosm Facility, Houghton, MI, USA - PEATcosm2014_Bin05_30_metaT... | ecosystem: Environmental > Terrestrial > Soil >...
AAAGCGCGTAGAAACGCAGCAGGCCGCGGTTCCTACTCCAAATCCGGTGCCGGCAGCGCCGGCTAACGTGTGGAAGAAACTGGCCACCTTCGAAGCGGAAGCCGGCACGACAACAGAAATCTGGGCGGCGTCGGATACGTTGCCCGTCTCGGAAGTCACGGTACGTATCGCTAAGCCAGGAAACGTTGAGCGCCTCACGAGCGTAGCAGTCCTGATCTCTGCGCTGGACCACGTCGACACGACCCTTCCCGTAGAGTAGTTTTCCACGGGGCAAGCGCGAGACCTGGAGGTACGCGATGAAGTTCCGAAACGGTCACTTCGGCTTTGCCGATCTGCTGATGATGCTGGCGATCGTGCTGTTTTTCTTGGCTGGCGTCGGGTACGCATGGACGCCGGCACCTTGGCCATGGAATGGGCGATTGATCGCCATTGGGCTCTTTTGCTGGGCTCTAAGTTCGTCACTCTAACTTTCAAATAACGTAGTACAATCCACGGGTCGGCTCTTGCCGGCCCGATTTTGTTTGGAGGAATTACATTATGAAGAAGCTCTTGACGTTCGTATTATCCTGCGCGGTAGCGATGAGCACTATGGTTGCAATTGCACCTCTGACTGCTTGTAACTCGGCATCGCTGCTCGCTAAGGTCGAAGATTTCCAACCCGTCGTAATGGACGCGCTGAATCTCTTCTGCGCTATCCAACCGGGGGACGTGATCTGCACGCCAACGTTCCTAGCCAAGATCAACAGCGATTACACGCTGGCTACTACGCTCTGGTCGGACTACCTTACGGCAGTCGCCAACGGGACGGAAACCGCAGCCGCCTATAACATCCTGAATGCCGCGTTTCAGGTGTACGAGCAGGACGCGAGTTTGATATTTCAAGCTATCCCACAGTTGAATTCTCCGACCATTGCAGCTATCGTTGCGGCAGCGCAGGTCCTCTTGGCCGCGATCGAGGTTATGTTCCCAGACGCGCCAGCAGGCGTTGCAGTCGAGAAACCGGCCCTGTTCCGAGCGCATGCTGTCGGCAAGAGCCAGTACACGAAGGCTTGGCTATCCGGATGGATCAGCGATTTCAATCAGAAGATCGACGTGGCTCAGAAAGCCTATCCGGGTGTTAAGTTGCACAAGGTTCACCTGCACAATGTCCGGCTCGGGGTTGTGAAACTAGGCTGGTAAAATCCTAGTTGCAAAGTACGTCGCCCACGTGTTACGTTGTCCTCAGAATCCAACGGATGATGACGGACCTGAGTGAAGAGGCTGCGACCTGAGAGGACAGGTTGCAGCCTCTTTCGTGTTTTGAAAGGACAAAACTATGGAACTAACGCCGTACGTACACACAGATGGCCGGGTCCTGCGACTCGGCAAGAAAGCTGCTCGCGTCGACCAACGAACCCCGCGCTTTGAGAAGTATCTAGCCGCGGACCTTCCACCTGCTCCGCCTTCGATGGACTGGTATAAAGGCACGACATCCTGGGGGATGATGGAGAATGACCAACTTGGATGTTGCACAATTTCATCGAAGGGCCACGACATTCAGGTGTGCTCGCTGAACACCTACGGCCTTGCGACTATTACGGATGCCCAGGTGATTCAGTATTATTCGGCATGGGATGGGTATGTACCCGGCGACCCGTCGACGGACAATGGCGGAGACATCCTTACCGTCCTCCAGGACTGGCATGCGCAGGAGCTCGCCGGCCATAAACTACTCGCCTACACGTCGGTCGACCCGACCAACGACGAGCACGTGAAGAAGGCTATCCAGCTTTTCGGTACGATCGATCTGGGACTCCAGCTTCCAATGACGGCGCAGGCTCAGGTCGGTGGCGTCTGGGATGTGGTCGGAGACCCGAACTCCGACCCGAACAGCCAACCGGGTAGTTGGGGCGGGCATGACGTGAACTGCGGGAAGTATGCGGTCCTGAGTGACGGGTTGATGTTCTACATCATTACATGGGGCCAGGTGCAGGCGATGACCGCGCGGTTCATGACGACGTACTCAGACGAGTTGTACGCGCTCTTGCTAGGGACGTGGCTCGATCATGCGGTGTATCCGGGCGGCTCCCCGAGCGGATTCGATTGGGCCCAACTGAAAGCGGATGCGCAACTGATCGCCGACTGATAGAATCACGCCATCCGATTTGAACGGTTAACGGGAGCCTTTGAGACCTGGGGAGGTCTCGGGGCTCCCGTTATTTTTTGCGTTTGGGAACTTCACTCCCTAACCCTTCACAGTAACGATTTTGGGAACAAGCACGGCGCGGGCATATTCCAGTGACACCGTGCTGCCTCGATTGTCCCGTCCGTACCATTCTGGACCTCTGCGTTTGCGCCGTTTGCGGTGATACATCGCGCAGAAACCATCTCCTAAGGCTCCGTGGAATGTGTCCCAGATTTCTCGCAAACGGCGATCTGTAGGTGGTTCAATTATGTCGTCCACATGGCGTTGCCACTCGGCATCATAGCGATCCGAAAGACGGGAATCGCGCATAGCTTCCCATGCTTCTAGATCGTCTAGCCAGCGCCGCTCCTTATTGGCCATCTCCCAGAGCACTTGGAATGGGTCAAGCTGCGCTTCGCAGTCCCTGCATGAGACAACGCGCTTCTCTTCATCAACCGTAGTCCGGACGTGGCGACATGCTTTGTAGTCGGCACGTTTAGGCTCTAACAGCGGTTCACGCTTCTTACGAGTGAACTCGATCACGTTCGACAAAGGGTCTGGATTCAGGTCTTCCATTTTTATGATCACTGTTCTCTCGCCGTCTCCGGCTCGCTCCATTCTTTAGCAGTGCATGGCGACATCGGAGCGGAGGCTAGTTGTGGACCGACGAACGCCGTCAACGTTCGGTGTACCGTTACGCAGGCGCCCTTGCGATAGCCTGCCTCGTAGGACATGCGGGAGCCGTCCAGTAGGCCAGTTTCGTAGCCTGCATGGTGACCAGCTAAGAACCCGGCTGCTCCAGTGACGAAGGGCAGGAGCAGCAGAACGATGAGGGCGATGAAACGGAAGGTTTTCATTTTCGTCTCAAAATGAGTCCACATGTCGTAGGTTTCCGCCGTGCTCTGTGGAATCCTCTCGACGATCTCTCAGGTACTTTCGTACTGCATCCCGCAGTGTTGGTTTGTTCCCGCTCCATTCCCACACACCCTGATGGTTTGCTCGGATGTCCACGTAGGGATCGTAGCGGCTGTTTTCGAGAATCTGCCAGCGCGTCCCATACTGGCGCTTTTCTTTTGGCCCGTGCCAGCGGTGGATCAGGTGGGCCTCGACGTAGCCGACGTTCCGATGCAGCTTGGCGGCGTTCGCAATCCAGGACTCGATGTAGCTCTTGTACGAGTCGGTCACCCGCGTAGTCACTTCCGGACCGATGGTGCGCAGCGGCGAGCGTTCGTCGACGTCTTGCTTCTGAACAAGCCCGAAGGCCATGTACCAGTCCGCGGACCCGAGGATACAGCGGTCCATCAATCCGCCAAGTGTGCTGAGGGCCTCGACGCGGTACGCCCAGGCACCGCCAGTGGCGCCGGGGCTCCCGGCTGGCGGCCTGCCTTGTGCACCGTAGTCGTACCCGGCGAGCCATCGCTTAGAATTGCGACTGGGCCAGCTTCGTTCCGGATGCTCCAGATAATTGAACATGAATGAGGGCATCGTGCGGTAGGGTATTTGCCGCGCATCAAGATCGGTATAGGTCGAGAACATCTGTACTGCGTCGTAATGCTGAAGCTGATGGAGTGTTTCTTGGAACCAGTCTGGGCGGGTGCAGAGCATGTCCGCATCGATGAACGCCACGTACTCAGTCCCGAGGGGCAGCAGATGCGCTCCCAAGTTCTGAAGGTTCTCTTTGTGGAACATCTCATCGCGCGTCCGCAGTTGCAGATGGCAGGGGTTGCCGGGCTCGGTGAGTTCGAACGACCGCTTGCCAGTCGCCAACTCGACGGTGATCAGCTTTCCGCCCAACGCGTCAACTGAGTGCGCGAAGGCATGATAGTTGTCGTAACGCGAACGGTAGCGCAGCGGGTTTTCAAGTACGGTGACAATCCACAGGCGGTCCGGGAAAGGATGAATGCCGGGGCGTGCGAGCGCCGGGTGCGAGATGAACTGCTCGCTCCCTGGCGGGTAGTGCTTGAGTTGCTCCATTGCCGATCTCCAATCAGATTCAGTTTGGAGAGTGCCGACTTCGTGTGGGGTCGGAAGGTGGGAGCCGGCACTCCCCGAGGAGTTCGGGACCCAGGTCCGGGAGTCTCGAACTTCTCTTGAGCGACACAATACATGTAAGGCGCGGGGAATGCAAACTATTTTTGCGTTGACGTTATAATACATGTAATGTACAGTGTCCGCATGGCGCGAACACCGACTATCAAAGTAAAGCGCATCTTTCTCTCGCATGGTATGCCGGTCATGGAAGTTGAAGGGCTTCCATTGAAGACCATTGGGATTGATGGGGCGCTAGTGGAAGATGAGGAGGGGGGCGCGGTTGGCCAGGTTGTCGGAATCACCCTTATGAAAGGCAAGCCAATCGTCATCACGATCAAGCGAGTATGTCCCACCCAGGAGAAGTGAATGAGTTCAGAACGCAAGAAAGTTTACCGGACGGTGCGCCGTGGGCACTCCGGACCGAAAGCCGGGGGAGAGTGGAAGCGGATCACGCTCTACCCGAAAGAGAAGCTCCTGGCCTTGATCGTGAAGGCCGCGAAGCGGAACGGACAGAGCTTGAGCAACTTCATCCTGTTGACTGTGGCGAACGCGGAGGCGAAGTACCAGGGCAAGCCGCTCACGCAGTTGCTGCCCGCTGAGGAGTTCATGGCGCTGGTCGAGAAGAAGTACCTGTATGGGAAGAAAAAATGAAGAAACTATTTTCCATCTCGAAGACGACGATCATACAGATTTGCTATCTGGTAGGTCTTTATGGCGCTCTGCGTGATCATTCGGCGGTCGCATGGAATCTCGTGCGCTTCTATCTGTGGCTTCAGTTTGTAGCGTTCTCGACCACGTTGGTTCTCGGGCAAGATTTTTTTGAGGAGAATCCAGACAGGGCAAAACTACCAACCTTCCCATCGTGGATTGCAAACACGATAGATATTATTGCGATTGTTGCGCTGGCAGCGTACGGGCATTTCCTATACGCGGGGTTGGTTACAGCGTCCATGATATTCAGCGCCGTCTATGTCGGGAAGATCAAAAAGTTTCTAGACGGAAAGAAGAAATGAGTGTTCACGACGTTTATGAAGAGCCGAAGGTACTGCCGGTGCTGCCCGCTCAAACCTTGGAAGGGGAACCGGCCCGCGCGTGGTGCCACGAATGCCAACCGGTGCACGCCTGCAAGAGCATCGACGCGCTGCAGGCGCACATGCGCCGCGTCCATGGAAAGAGGACTTAAGATGGCTCTCCATAGTTCCGCCGAGATCCGCAAGTGGCCACTCCGCACAAGGACTCATGGTGCTCCTGGGTCCGAGTATCGCTGCAACTTCTGCACCGTGGAAATAAAACTGACGCAGCGCTACTACGACGGCGGGAATCCGGAGCGGTGCTACCACGAGTATTGCGTCGACAGCATGGAGAAGATCGGCCAAGGGCCTACCGCCGGTGAGATCGCCCTGCACGATATCTTGCGCGGGAAGCAGTACGAATGAGCTTATGAGCTACTTTCTCCCAGAGGGTTACGTCGAGCGCCTCGGAGCCAAGCAGAACCCGCAGGCCGAAGCGAAGATCGATGACAAATGGCAGGATGAGGTTTACCGCGAAGCGGCGAAGATCGCTAGCGAGATTTCCGAATGCAGAGTGCTGGACTATGGGACCGGCTCAGGCTTCAAACTTATGAAGCATTTTGGTGAGCTGTGCATTCTTGATGTGGTGGGTATTGACCTTCCGGCTACGGTCGAAATTCTCCGTCGAAGGTATCCACTTCGTTGCTGGTCTGAAGTGGATAAGTATCTTAAAGGCGGGATGTATCTGGTCGCGCCGCCTGATCTCGTAATCTGCTCAGATGTGATCGAGCACGTGAGCGACCCGGACGCGCTGCTTGGGAACGCTCAAAAGCTTGAACCCGAAATGGCTCGTACTCAGCACTCCAGACCGTGACATTCTTAGGACATGGGGTCATCCGCATCTCGGACCTCCGTTAAATCCAACGCACGTGCGAGAGTGGTCCTTCGCGGAGTTTGAGGCGTATCTAGCGTCACACTTCCCTGGAAAGCTTATGCGGCACTTCTACTCCAATGAGGGGCAGGCTACGCAATGCTGCGTGGTGCGTCTGTGAAGGTCGGCGGCGACTTCGTGCAGCTCGTGTTGAAGCGGCGGGACGGCGCCACGCTCACGGTCGAGATCGATCGCCTGGAAGGTTACAACATCAGCGTCGGGCGAGTAGGGAACCGAACGCAATTGGAGATCGTGCTGCATGCCGACATGTCGCTGGTACGTTACGAACCGGGAAAGTTTCCGCAGCTTACGGCTGGCGCTCCGGCGCTGGGCGATGGCGGCGAATCCCTACCACATGTGGACTCAAAGTGAGACGAGGAACTTTATGAAAGCCTACTGGTATCGCGTCATCTTCCGTGACCTGTGCTCTGCCATTATCTTGTTCGAAGCGTGGACGCACTCGCATTGGTCGGTCGCACTCATTCTCACGCTGCTTTGCGTTGAAACGGAGTTGCAGAACATTATCCGGGAGTTGCAGGCCATGCAACAGAAGAAGCTTCTCGATGATGTCCTTACCCGTGATCTCAGTAAACCGATGCGTCGGCATCCAGCGTAGGCTAGTGAAGCAGGCAGTTTCTGCTTGACATCGTTGCGCGGTCGGGCGCAAGATAATACATGTAAGGTTGCTGTACATCACGGTCACCCGACCGAAACTAGGAGAACGAAATGGCAAAAGCGAAAAGCGAGCCACCCACCATTGAAGGCGTAGCAACCGAATCCTCTCAGGCACTTCAGAAGCAAGAACGCTCCACTCCTGCCCGGCGAGTCCCTGCCACTCATCTTGATCCGTTTATGACGATCATCGAGCGGGCGATCACTACGCCCAACTTCGAAGTTTCGAAGCTGGAGCAGTTGCTGGCGGTGCGCAAGCAATGGGAGCACGATCAGGCAGTGAAGGCGTACACGGTCGCCATCAACAAGTTCAAGCAGAACCCTCCGACTATCACCAAGAACCGCACGGTCGGCTTCGACAGCAAGAAGACTGGCGACTCGGTTAGTTACAGCCACGCGACACTCGATCAGGTCTGCGATGCGGTCATCCAGGGATTGAGCAGTGTCGGAATCTCGCACAAGTGGCGAACGGAGCAACCGGAAGGCCGGGTGCGCGTCACCTGTGTCCTGCGTCACGAACTGGGCGGGACCGATGAAGCTACGCTTGAGGGTCCGCCCGACACCAGCGGCACGAAGAACATGATTCAGGCGATCGGTTCGACGGTCACCTACTTGGAGCGCTACACGTTGCTGGCGGTCACCGGGCTCGCGGTCGCTGGCACGGACACGGACGGAACAAGCCGTCCCAGTCTCGAAGAGATCATATGCCCGGCATGTGGGAATGCTGGCGCGGTCATCAAAGGAAAGGAAGAGTACGGCGGCGGCTTCGTCTGCTGGAAAGGCAAGAACGGATGCGGTGCTACATTCGAGCATCTGCCGGGGTCGGAGGGCGAGCAAGCCGCCGGCGAGTCGGGGAAGGTTCCAGAGTTCAAGCAGAACAAGTTCGCTGGCACGGTTGAAAGCGTTCGCCGGGTGCCTGCTGGCGAGAACCGCGAAGTATTGCTCCTGAAGCTCCAGTGGAATGTGAAGAAGAAGGGGAAAAACAACAAGTGGTCGACCATCAAAGAGGAAGGGATCATCGTAGTTGAGGAGACGAGTTTCATGCGGCTGCTGGAAGGATCGACTGGCACGAAGATTGAGGTCATGTGCTCCCAGCGGCCGGCGAACGCCGGGAAGACCTACTGGCGCATCGAGAAACTCCTGAAGGGCGGCTCCGAACCGCCGAAGCCCGCTGGCGAGGCGAAACAGGCTCCCGCAGAGAAGAAACCGGCCGCTGGCGAAGCGAAGAGCCCGAATCCGATGATGCCCTGTTACGACTGCGCTCATCCTGCCGGCATCCACACCTACGGGACAGACGGATGCACGTCACCGAACTGCCCATGTAAAAAGTTCACAGTTGGCCCTGCGGGGCCCGCTACGGCGCCGGCGGCTGCAAAGCCTGCCTCTACCCCTGCCTCGGGGCCAGCGCCTCAGCCTGCCTCAAGCGCTGCGCAGCCTGCCCCATCTACGGTGCCACCGCCAATAATGAGCAAGGTTCAGCGCACCTTGACGGTCGGAGGCAAGAAACAGACGGTCGAGTGGATGCAACTCCGCGGCAAGATCACCGGGTTGGCGCCAGCTCAGAAGACGGCGAAGGGTTCGCTTTACATGACCGTGTGCATCGCTGGGTTACCGGACGGGTCGGTTTTGGAGAACCGGAAGAAGTTGCATGACGTGTTCTACCTTCGGCACAAGCATCTGTTCGAAGCGCTGGGGACGGCGAAGGTTGGCGATACTATCGTGTTCTGTTTTGAACAGGAGACGACCAAGGAAGGCATCGTCTGGGCCAACTTGGAAGACATCGAGTGGATCGGCGGCATGGAGTTCATGAACGGGAAGCCGGTTATGCCGGGATACGGCCAGGTCCCACCCCCATGACTCGTCTCTTGTGGGCCATCGAGCGCCGCGAATGGCGGAAGTGGGTTCTGCTCCCGAACACCGTCATGACACGCCGGTGTCATGCGGCGTTCGACATGAAGTGTTTGCGCGAGGAGAAGAACGGGGAGACGTACCGGTTGGTCTCCTACGAAAGACGCCTTACCGGTCAGGAGGTAACTGCTATCCTCACAGGAAAGAGGTCGCGATGAAGTGGCTCGTATTCGCCTGCGAATCCTACTACCCCCGCGGCGGGTGGGACGACTACATAACTTCCGCGCAGAGCTTCGAAGAAGCGCTCAACCTAGCAGCGGTGCTTCTGAAGAGTTGGGACTGGGCCCAGGTGGTAGAGCCAGAGAGCGAACTGCAGGTGGAAGTGCGAAACCACATTTCTGACGAATTCAAGGGCACGCAGCCGTGCTGGGCCGGTCCGTTGAAGTGGGACGAGCGCCGTGTGCGGTGGATGACCGTGGAGGACGAAAGGACGAAATGAAAAAGTCATTAGGCATCATTCAGGGCGGTCCGTACGAAGGCCAGAAGTACGCATACGCTGGGGAGTGTCCGTCCCCACGCTGGGCGAGCGTATGGCTTGAAGAGAAGCGGTTCGGCTATAAGGCCCGGAGAGACGTGCCAGCGAAGTATCTGGAAGACATCGAAACCGTCTCATTTTGAGTCCACATGTGGTAGTTATTCGAGGAAATCATGGGCCTCTACAACTTCAAAGAGCGCTTCGTCGAGAAGATCCTGTCCGGCGAGAAGACTCATACGATTCGCGCTGTGCGGGCGCACCCAGACAAACCGGGGAACACCTTGCACCTGTACACCGGGCTCCGGCAGAAGGGCGCAAGGTTGCTCATGCGGGTGGAGTGCGTCAAGGTCGAAGAGATCGTCATTCACGACCCAAGCAGTATCCGGGGAGAGCTTTACCGGCGTAAAGACTTCATCCATCCCACGGTCGAGATTGACGGGGAAGGCTTGCACCCGTCTGAGATGGAAGCGCTGGCGAAGCGGGATGGCTTCCACGACTTTGAAGAAATGATCATGTTCTGGGACGGCCGCTTGCCGTTCCGTGGGCATATCATCCACTGGCGCAAGATTCAGGGACGCGGTGAAGATCCTGGGACGCTAGGGCCATGAACGAATGTGACGAATCCGGTCGCTGTACGGCGTCTAAAACTGCTAGCGGTGTCACGAACTGCATATACTGCGGCAAGGAACTAGTCGAGGTAGGCGGCTCGTGGTACACGTGGGATGCCGATCTCGTCTCACTCAATCCGATTCCGCAGAATCGATTATGACGTGCGAAACGGTTGATCTCGGTCACGGGCAGTTCGCCTTCGTGTGTACGCGCGGGCAGCGGCACAACTGCCAGTTCTGCTCGCGCTACGCCACGAAGCAGTGTGACTTCCCGGTGCTGCGAAACGGCAAGTGGGAAACCTGCGACGCATGGCTCTGCTAACGATGCGCAACTTCCAATGGGCCTGATTACGACTTTTGCCCACCGCACGAGCGAAACAAGCATCAACTCGTGCACATCCTGGAAGCGAGGATGCGGAATGAGATACCGAAGATCATCGAGCAGCAGTCGATAGACGATTGGCTGGACCGGCCGCACGAAGACGAAGACAGGACGGTGGAGCGTGGTCCGCATTCCTGAGATTATCGGCAAATGGATCAAAGAAGCTACGGTTGTATTCGCAGACAACTCTCACACCGATCTGTCGCTAGAGTTCAGCGACGGCACTTACTACACTTTAGTCGGGGAACTATATAGTTAACTCCCTTGGAGATGAATGAAAGCACCTTTTCCATGGTTCGGCGGGAAGTCCCGAGTTGCTAATCTTGTCTGGCAGCGATTCGGCGACGTGCCCAACTATTGCGAGCCGTTCTTTGGTAGTGGGGCGGTTCTGCTCGAAAGGCCGACAGCTCCACGCACCGAAACGGTCAATGACCGGGATTGCTTCGTCGCTAACTTCTGGCGGGCATTGCAAGCCGATCCACAAGCCGTGGCGCGGTACGCTGACAACCCCGTCAACGAAGCAGATCAGCACGCAAGGCATCTATGGCTGATTCAGCAAACCGATTGGGTCGAGCGGATGAAGACGGAACCGGAGTTTTACGACGCGAAGATCGCAGGATGGTGGGTATGGGGACAGTGTATTTGGATCGGCGCAGGATGGTGCTCAGGTTTACGCAAGCTACCTCACCTCGGGGACGCTGGTAAGGGAGTGCATCGCAAGCTACCTCACCTCGGGGACGCTGGTAAGGGAGTGCATCGCCAGCTACCTCACCTCGGGGACGCTGGTACGGAGTGCATCGCAAGCGACCTCACCTCGGGGACGCTGTCGCGGGCGCATCTTTTGATCTACATGCAGGAACTAGCGGAACGACTGCGTACCGTGCGCGTTTGTTGCGGGGATTGGAGTCGCATCTGTGGCCCTTCGCCAACGGTCAAGCATGGCATTACGGGTGTCTTCCTCGATCCGCCTTATGCGGACGAATCGGAACGCACTGACGGGCTTTATGCCGTTGATGACGGGCAGGTAGCGCACTCAGTCAGAGAGTGGGCTGCGGAATGGGGCGCTGATCCGCGCATGAGGATCGCTCTATGCGGATACGAGGGCGAGCACGTGATGCCCGATGGCTGGGAATGTGTGCAATGGAAAGCGCCTGGCGGGTACGGTTCCCAAGGCGGTGCGGACGGCGCTGGCAGGGCGAATGCTGGACGGGAGCGCATCTGGTTTAGCCCACACTGCCTCAGGACTACTCTTTTCTCAGAACTCATTGGAACGGAAGGAAATAGGGAGTTATGTATATAGTTTCCTTTAGTCGTCTGGCATAACGTCAAGATTGAAGGCATTGTCTACCATTCCGACAAGGATGACGACGAGACGCGCCTCGATCTTACGAAGGCCGCAGCGCATGGAAAGCTGAAGAGATGACACTGCAAGAACTGGCGCATGACCTGGTGGAGATCATGCGGCAGCACGAGCGCAACTGCCGTCACTGTGCCGGCGAGGGATTAGCGTGCGTGGAGTGCAAAGAGTGCCGAGCCATCATGGAAGACGAGATACTGGATGTGCTCAGGAAGGTTAACCGACAATGATCCTCTTACAATTGTGCCGTCCCTCGCACGTTGTCCATCTCCGTTCTTGGTTCTTCCACTGTTATCAACCGCCAATTATGCGCGAAGCGGTTTATCCAGCTCGGTTGAAGATGTGGTTGTGTAATGGCCAGCACTTCAAGAGTGCCTATGGCGTGCGGATCCTCGGGGTGGAGATTACAGTTCTCCGAACCTCAGAAGTTCCACATGTGGACTCAAAATGAGACGCCCTGTTGACCATCCGTATTCTGCACAGCTACGCACAGGCGTCCACTGAAGATTCCGCTATTTTTCTTGTTGCGTTTAGGCGTAGACTGCGCCATTATGAACAGCGGAACGGTTGGGTCGGCGTGCCGGTTAGGTAACCTTAGCCGGTGCTCCCGGCCCCGACCCGCTGTTCTGTTGAGTACCGGCTAAAATCCCAATGAAGTTAGGGTTTGATTTTGTCCCATTTCCGCGCGACATTTGGAGTGACGGCATCGAATTGTCGCAGTCTGAGTTCCGCCTGCTGGGATGGTTCCTTTACAACCTGCAGTTCGGCATCAAGCAGATGGACGCGACGGACGATAATATCCTCCGCGGGGTCAAGAAGAACGGGAAGAATTATCCAGCGGTAGGCTTGTCCCGGAACTCCATGCAGAAAGCTCGGGACTCGCTCATTGAGAAAAATATGCTGGTCGCAACTCAACTCGCCGATGGCGGCGGACGCGGAAAAGCAGCTGCTTGGCACTACTCCCTAAACCTCTCAGAGTTTGATGAGAATCAAGCCGAAACCTCTCAACTGTTTACAAACAACCTATCAGAGCCTGAGAGGATTGTCGAGCGAAACCTCTCAGAGGTTGACACCGCAATAAAGGAAGTAAGAGAAGAGCAGAGAAGTAGAGAGAAGAACGGTGCGCGTCCGACTCTCGAAGAGATTAGTGCATACTGCGTTGAAAGGCGCAACAACGTCGACCCTGAGAAGTGGTTTGACTACTACTCTGCAAACGGTTGGCGCGTCGGGCGCAACCCGATGAAGGACTGGAAAGCGGCGGTCCGCACTTGGGAACGGAACGGATTCAGCAACGGAAAGGGAAACAATGGAAAGAACCGTAAGTCGGGAGCGCTCCATGACTCCCGTGAAAACCTTGCTCGCTACGAGGAAGGCGCCGACTTCGTTATCCGAGACGAAGCCTGATTACAAGTGCGCAGAGTGCAAGGACACGTACTGGATCACGACGGCGCAAGGTTGCAAGCGGTGTGTCTGTTACGTGCCCACGATCATCGCGTCTGCCCTGGACCCGAAGTACCGGGACGCGCAACTGTCGGATTTCTCGCGGGCGGTGACGGACAGAATCGTTCAGTGGGTCGGGGCGCCGAGTGAAGGGCTGTTGATCACCGGGCCCGCTGGCGTCGGGAAGACACATCTTGCCGCAGGATTGGTTCGGGCGCTGATCGAAACCGGGAAGCGGGTAGTATTCAAACGGGCCTCGGAGCTCTATATCGAGATCCGGAAGAGTTACGACGGCACCGGACTTAGCGAGGAAGCCATCTTGGCTAACTACTGCGAAGCGGCCATGCTGGTACTGGATGACCTTGGGGCTGGGAGCATCAGCGATCACGAGCGGCGAATTGCGTTGGAGGTGATCGACCGCCGCGGAAACTACATGCGACCGACTGTGATCACGAGCAACCGGACGGCGGCGGAGATCGGCGAACTTATGGACGAGCGGATCGGCAGTCGGCTCGGGGCGTATCAGGTGATCGCGATCACGGGCCGGGACCGGAGGAAGAAAGCGAATGGCTGACACAATCCTGTTTGCGACGAACGGCGACGGCACGGTGGATTGCAACTGGTGCGGCCAGACTTTCAACGCAGACTTAGCGCAACCGGACGCCAACGATGAACCAATCTGTCCGGCTTGCGTGTGCGGAGCCGAAGAAGACGCGATGCAGATGACGAAGGAAGACTACATCGAAAGCCTGCACTTCGCGGATGGTGATCTAACGCCAGAGCAATTGGAAGCAGAATACGTGAAGTTCGAACAGTGGCGGTCAGAGCGGAGCGCCCATGCCTAAAATGAGACAGGGGACCGGGGCGTGCGACTGCAAGGCGGAGGTGAGGGTGTGACGCAAGTCTGGAGTTGCGGCGGGGGAACGCAGTCGGCTGCTATTGCTGCGCTGATTATCCAAGGGCGACTGCCGAAGCCTGATCTCGCCGTGATTGTGGATACGGAGCGCGAGAAGGCATCCACTTGGCGCTACCTGGATGACGTGCTTCGTCCGAATCTCGCCGAGGTCGGAGTGCAGATCGAGCGCATCTCAAAGTCGCGTTTTGCTACCGTTGACCTGTATGGAGGAAAAGACGGTGATACGCTCCTGATCCCGGCATTCACAACCCAGAACGGCGGCGTCGGCAAGATGGAGACGTACTGCTCTGGGGAATGGAAGCGCGAGGTCACGGCGCGATGGCTGCGCAGCCTTGGAGTGGAAGAGGCCCGTGTCTGGGTCGGCATCTCCCGCGACGAGATGAAGCGCATTCGCACGGCGCGGCGGAAGTGGCTGCAAGAGTGGTACCCGCTCTTGTTCGACGTACCAATGGGGCGCGGTGACTGCATCCGGCTAGTGATGGACATCATGGGATGGCCGAAGCCTCCGCGCTCAGCGTGCTGGATGTGCCCGAATATGTCCGATGAAGAATGGCGCGAGATGGATGAGGAAGACTTTCAGAAGGCGGTCGAATTTGACAAAGAGATTCGCAAGCGGGACAGCTTCGTGTATCTGCATGAAGTGGGCAAGCCGCTTGACCAAGTGGATTTTACTGACCATCAGCCATCGTTCCTAGGTTGTGAATCGGGGTACTGTTTTGTATGATCTCCCTCTCCATCACCCTGCTCAACCTTACTCATACACAGGAGCCCTTATGACCCCCAAGAACATTGCCCCGCCTCAACTCGTCAAGGAAGCGCAGGAAGCCCACGAACTATTCTGCGGTTCCTGGTCCGCCATCAAAACGAACACCTTGGAACTCGGTCGCGCTATCGTCTGGATGGAAGAGAAGTCACTGCATCAGTACATCCGCAAAGGAGCCTCACGCAAAGGCTACCAGTCGCTTGAGGAGTACGCCTTGGCGCAGACGAACGGCGAGTGCAC
>Ga0181505_10382529_pt1 | contig 14853 bp, 10 predicted proteins | sample PEATcosm2014_Bin_5_FD_127743 | JGI IMG/M metagenome (GOLD analysis project Ga0181505, IMG submission 127743) | Metatranscriptome of peatland microbial communities from MTU Mesocosm Facility, Houghton, MI, USA - PEATcosm2014_Bin05_30_metaT... | ecosystem: Environmental > Terrestrial > Soil >...
CAGCGGACCGCCATCGCTCGCGCGCTGATTCGCAGTCCGCGCATTCTTATTCTCGACGACGCGCTGGCCAGCGTCGACACGCAGACGGAAGACCGGATTCTGAATCACCTGCGCGAGATCATGCAGGGGCGCACGACCATCTTCATCTCGCACCGCGTCTCCACCGTGCGCAACGCCGACCGCATCGCCGTCTTGCATGATGGCGAGATCGTCGAGTTGGGCACGCACGACGAACTGATCGAGCGCAACGGCTATTACACTGATCTCTACAACAGGCAGTTGCTGGAAGAAGAGCTGGAGACGGTCTAGAAGCAGTGGTTAGTGAATAGTAGGAAATGAGACGCGTTCCAGCCACTGACCACTACCCACCGGTGGCGCTTTCAGCCTGCCGGCTACACATCTCCAGCGGTAGGATGGCGCGACACATAGCCTGCCAGCAGGAAAAGAAGGCCAGGAGCTGAGAATAGAAAGAAAAACGGACCGCGGGGGTAAGATCCCCACCGCGACACATTCCACCAATAAAAGGCTACTAGCGCTCCCATCGCGATAGCGCCTCCAGTTATTTCAAAACGCCAGCCCACGATGAGCCCGAGAACGACTCCGATTGGGAAGAACGCGAGTCCAACCCACTCATCGGGAGTGGGCCCGGGCCCTTTGCTGGAAAACTCCCCAACGATGAACAGCAGCAAGACAGCCAGACTCAGCAAGCTGCACACCCGCGCAATCCACCGCACGGTGAATGCTGGATCTCTGGTTCTCATGGAGCCTCCTAAAGCATGCCCAGTTGGGTGATCTACGGCATAATCATGTCACCGCAAGCCCTGCGAAACAATTTCTATTCACCGCCGGGTCCCAATCTGGGAATATGCTCGCCGCGGTATCCGATCGTTGCATCTGGGGGCAACCGTGCAGCAGCAAATTCGTTCGGGTCGTTCAGGATGAGAGGCTCCTATGGGATACTGGCAACTGGCTACTGACAACTACTTTTGTGTTCACTGACTCGCACTGCCATCTCGAGAACAAACGCTTCGACGCCGACCGCGCCGATGTTTTCGCCCGCGCCAAGGCAGCCGGCATCACCACCATGCTCGCCATCGGCAATGGCGACGGCCCTGGCACGGGCACGCTCGACTGCGCCATCAAACTCGCTCATGAAAACCAGGGCGTATACGCGACGGTCGGCGTCCATCCGCACGAGGCTGCGCTCGCGCAGCAGTCTGACTTCGACGAACTCGAGCGCCTGGCGCGCGACCCGAAAGTGATCGCCTGGGGCGAGATCGGCCTCGACTACTTCCACGATCACTCGCCGCGCGATATCCAGCAGCGCGTCTTTCTTCAGCAGATGGAGATGGCGCAAGCGGCCAAGCTGCCCATCATCATTCACTGCCGCCCGTCCGACAACAGCGAGAACGCCTGGGACGACGTCTTGCGCCTGATCCGCGAACACTGGGCCAGCAGCGGTCTCGCCGGCGTCTTGCACTGCTTCACCGGCACCGTCGATCACGCACGCGCCGCGCTCGATCTCGGCTTCGTCCTGTCGTTCGCCGGCAACATAACTTATCCCAAAGCGCAGAATATCCGTGACGCGGCCGCAATGGCACCGCTCGACCGCATCTTCATCGAGACGGATTCGCCCTACCTCGCGCCCGTACCGCATCGCGGCAAGCGCAATGAGCCGGCCTTCGTCGTGAAAGTCGCCCGCCAGATTGGCGAGCTGCGCGGACTCTCGCGCGAAGACCTCGGCCGCCAGATTACCGCTAACTTCTATAGCTTCTTCGGCCTGAATAACGACCAGCGATCATAGAGCGTGCTGGGGGAAGACCGACGGTGCCTAGCCCGCAGGGCGCCATTTGTTTTAGCCGTGGGCGTAAGCCCGCGGACAATGTTGACACAGACAATGTCGCGAGTCCCTTCAGGGACGACGCAGATTGGCGACGAAAGCTACGTAGACCATCGGCAGTGTCATATCAGACCGAGAGCCTTACCATTCGGCAACGACGGCCTCTCTTGTTACACTTGATCCTTATGGCTGAATCATTCGACATCGTCAGCAAAGTCGACCTCCAGGAGGTCTCCAACGCCATCCAGCAGGCGCTGAAGGAAGTCCACACCCGCTACGACTTGAAGGACTCGAAGTCCGACATCCAGATGGACGACAAGGAAGCGCTGGTCCTCACCTCGGCCGACGAGTTCAAGCTGAAGGCCGTCAACGACGTGCTGCAAAGTAAGCTGGTAAGGCGTAGTGTCCCGCTCAAAGCCCTGACATACGGCGCCATCGAGCCCGCAGCGGGTTCCACCGTTCGCCAGCGCATCACCATGCAGCAAGGCATTCCCATCGAGAAGTCGCGCGAGATCGTCAAGCTCATCAAGAACTCGAAGAAGAAGGTACAAGCCGCCATTCAGGGCGATTTGGTTCGCGTCAGCGGCAAAGACCGCGATACACTGCAGGAAATCATTGCCCTGCTCAAGCAACAGGATTTCGGCATCGACATGCAGTTCACGAACTACCGAAGCAATTAAACGATCGAAAACAATTCACCACGGAGGCACGGAGATCACGGAGTAATTCAAATGAAGAGAAAACTCCGTGTACTCAGTGCCTCCGTGGTGAAATGATTTTCGGCGAGCGAAATCAGCGCTTGCTGCGCTAGAGGCCAACGAGGCTTGAAGACCGTAATCCGCAACGCCAAGGAAGTTTTTGACCTGCTGCACGACGACCTCGCCGCCATCGAGCGCGAGTTCGGGCGCGACACGGTCTCCGGCGTGAGGGCCATCACCGAGATCGGCGAATACTTACGCGCCGGCGGCGGCAAGCGCCTGCGCCCTGCCCTGCTGCTGCTCTCCGCCAAGCTGATAAGCTACACCGGCCAGGGCGCTATCAAGCTGGGCGCAGTGGTCGAGATCATTCACACCGCGACCCTGGTCCACGACGACATCATCGACGAAGCTCAGACGCGCCGCGGCCGCCCTGCCGCTAACACGCAGTGGGGCAACGCGAAGTGCGTGCTGGCCGGCGACTGGCTCTACATGCAGGCCTTCAAGATCGCGGTGCAGGAACGCAATTTCGCCATACTCGACGCGCTCATCGACCTGACCCAGGCCATGGTCGAAGGCGAACTGCTACAGATCGAGCGGCTGGGCAAGGCAATCTCGCTGGACGAGCACTTCGAGCTCATTTTCCGCAAGACAGCTTGTCTCTTTTCGGTTTGCATGAAGCTGGGCGGGATTCTCGCAGGAGCCAGCGACGCCGACCAGCATCGCCTCGCCGACTACGGCCGCAATCTCGGAATGGCTTTTCAAATTGTGGACGACGTGCTCGACCTCACCGCATCCGAAGAGGTTCTAGGCAAACCGGTGGCCAGCGATCTACGTGAGGGCAAAGCGACTATGGCTGTTCTGCATGCGCTGGAGCGTTGCAGTCCGGAGGAACGCCGGACCATCGAGTCTGTGCTCAGCAACGGCGGCTTCAATGGCATCACACCCAGAGATATCGTCGCCATCCTGAACCGTCACGGTTCGATCGACGCGGCCTACGCGCGCGCGGTCGAGTTCTCCAACAAAGCGCGCGAGGCCATCTGCACCTTCCCCGACTCCGAGATCAAACGCGTGTTGCTCTGGGTCCCGGAATTCGTGGTCGAGCGCGAAAACTGAACCGAGTACCTGGCATTCGCATTGGAGCGTGCGAGAATTGAGGAAAAGGTGAGACATGAAAACGACTGAGGAGAAAGCTGAAATTCCCGTAACCGACGAGGTTGAGGGAAACCGTCCGAGAGCGACTGAAAACCATTGAGCAGGACAAGAAAACTGCATCATCATGGCCTGATGTGAAGCGCCGCATTCTTTCGCATGCGCCCAACCTTGACTCATCCGGTACGCCTCACGCGACTTGCGGCTTGCGGACACTGATCGCCGGATCACCTTCCATTCTTCACCCCAGGACTGAAAATTATCACCAGCCTAAAGCCGAGTCCCGCGGAGCGGGACGGAACATGATAGCCCAGCGCTTCAGCGCTGGGTGACGTATCCCAAAATCTCAGAGTGCCCCGGGCACGACACAATCTTTGTCTCAAGGCATGGCTGACCACCGACAGCTTCCTTTAAACTTCCTTTATGGCCGTGCCCCAGGAAGTCGAAATCAAATTCCTCGTCCCTGACCTGAAAGCGCTGGAGAGTAAACTTCGCGCGCTCGGCTTTCGCTGTGAAACTCCCGCCACCCACGAGGTCAACACGCTTTACGATCTGCCTGGCCAGAAGCTGCGCCGCAAGGGTGAACTGCTGCGCCTGCGCAAGTACGGCGACAAGTGGAAGCTTACGCATAAAGCCAAGGGCAAGACTGGACGCCACAAGTCGCGCGGCGAATTGGAGACCGCCGTAGCCGATGGCAAGGCCATGGATGCCCTGCTGAGAGCGCTTGGCTTCTCGCCCTGCTTCATCTACGAGAAGTTTCGCTCGGAGTGGAGCGACGGTGACGGGAATGTTGTTCTGGATCACACTCCTATCGGCGACATCGCCGAGATCGAAGGCAAGTCCCGCTGGATCGATCGCACCGCGGGCGCGTTGGGGACTGCGTCCAAGGATTACATCACTAAATCCTATGCCGAACTTTTCTTCGACTGGAAACGTAAAATAAAATGCAAGGCAACGAACATGACCTTCCGCGAGTGCGGGAAATGCAGGGGCTGGGAGCTGGGGATTAGCGACTAGGGGTTAGAGATTACGTTCGAGTTTTTGAGTCTCCAGTTTCAACTTTCCGCGGAAGCCTGCGCCGGCTCCGGAGTTTAGACCTCGCCGGGCCTGAACCGGAGCCGGAAGCAGCGGCCAACGTGTTGTAGGAATCCTATTACGCTCTTGCGCCCGTCCGAAGAGCACGCACAACTTTTCCTGATTGAATCCTCCTTTTTTCAATACTCCTGCGAAATAAATTGGTGTAAAGTTACGCCATTCTCCAGGAACAATTACGCCACAAGCCTGACTTTCGAGGAACGTTATGCGCATCGCCGTTTTTCTCGACGTAGATAAAACTCTCACTGAGGGTTTCATTCAGAAAGAATATGCTAAGGCGCTGAAATGCGAGCCCAAGTACTCCGACTTGGAGCAGCAATATCAGGCCAAGTCCATCACCTCAGAAACCTTCGGCAAGAAGATCATCGAGCTGTTTGCTGGACAAACCTTACCCAGGTGGAGGCCAACGGGCATTACGATGATATCAAGTTGAAACCCGACGCCAAAGACCTGCTGGAACAGCAGATGCAGCCCGGGTTGGTGAAGGCGGACCTATACCTGGTTTCGAGCGGTCCCAACTACTACATTGATGCTCTCGCGGCAAGGTACAAGATCGACCAAAAAAGCTTCTGCCGGTCAGTTTACAAATTCAATCAGCGGACAGGCCTGATCGAAGACTGTGTTGCAATTGACGATCAGGATAAGGCCGACTTCGTCAGCAAAAAAAAAGGAAGAGAAACAATACGACATCACAATCGGAGTGGGAGACAACGCCGGACTCGACGGCGCTTTTCTTTCTCAGTGCACCATCCGATTGATGACGGAACAAACCGGTACGTATTTGCACATACCGAAGCTCACTTCCCTTGTCCCGCTCATTTAGCGGCTTTCCGACATTGCCGCAGCAGGTAGCGAAGCCGGGGAGGTGCAAGCCGGCGAGCCCGCCGAGATTGACGTGGAATCTTATATTCAGTCGTTATCTATCGGCAAGACATTGACATTGCTGAAAAACAAGAGCTTGCCCACCATCATTGGCTGGCTCGTAGCTATCTTCACGGCGGGCTTTGGCGCCGAAGTTGTTATCGGTAACGTAATGAAATGATGCAGGGGTCCGGCCAGTTTCGGTGCCAACTCGGACTCGCTAGCCAGGAAAGAACCACCGGCCTCGTTTGTGCCTTTCCTCACACCTCCTTGTGACATCCGCACTTCTAATGCCGTCCCCGTAAGGCCCATGCTCAGTTACAGGAAGCCGATTTCCGTCTTCCAAGGATTTCGCGTGTGTTCGCAGGAAAAGGCACGATTCTTGCCGGAGATTTCACTCTAAGCCACCAGTAAGCTGCCGTGGCCCTCATTGAGCCGATTGTGCTCACACGCGACCCAAAGTTCACGCGGAGGTAAATCATGGCCATCACCAAGCAAGATGCTCTTGACTATCACAGTAAGCCACGCCCAGGAAAGGTGGAAGTCGTTTCCACCAAGCCTTGTCGTACACAGCGCGATCTCAGCCTTGCCTACACCCCGGGCGTAGCTGTTCCCTGCCTTGAGATCGAGAAGAACCCGCAGGATGCATTCAAGTACACCAACAAGGGCAACCTGGTCGCAGTGGTCACCAACGGCAGCGCCGTGCTCGGACTCGGCGACATCGGTGCCATCGCCGGCAAGCCCGTTATGGAAGGCAAGGGTGTCCTGTTCAAAAGATTCGCAGGCATTGACGTTTTCGACATCGAGCTGGACACCAAGAATCCCGACAAGATCATCAAAGCCTGTCAGTTGCTGGAGCCCACTTTCGGAGGCATCAACCTGGAAGACATCAAGGCCCCCGAGTGTTTCTACATCGAGGAAACCTTAAAGAAGACGATGAAGATTCCAGTCTTTCACGATGACCAGCATGGAACTGCGATCATCTCCGGCGCAGCCTTGGCGAACGCCGTCGAGCTGACCGGCAAGCGCCTTGACCAGATCAAAGTCGTGGTCAACGGCGCGGGAGCCTCCGGTATTGCCTGCGCCGAGCACTACATCTGCATGGGCGTGAAGCGCGAGAACATCACGATGGTCGATACCAAGGGAGTCGTCTACAAGGGCCGCAAAGAAGGAATGAATCCCTACAAGGAGCGCTTCGCCAAAGAGACGTCAATGCGCACCCTGGCTGACGCCGCCAAAGGCGCTGACGTACTGCTGGGACTTTCCAAGAAGGGCGCATTCACGCCGGAAATGATTGCCTCGCTGGCGCCGCGTCCGGTTGTGTTCGCCATGGCGAATCCCGACCCGGAAATCACCTATGAGGAAGCGCGCGCCGTCCGCGACGACATCATCATGGCGACTGGGCGTTCCGACTATCCCAATCAAGTCAACAATGTTCTCGGTTTCCCGTTTATCTTCCGCGGCGCGCTCGACGTGCACGCCACCACCATCAATGAGGAAATGAAGCTGGCGGCCACTTATGCGCTGGCTACCTTGGCCAAGGAAGATGCTCCCGACTCGGTCCGCCGTATTTATCCCGAAGAGTGCCTGAAGTTCGGCGTGGACTACATCATTCCCAAGCCGTTTGATCCTCGTGTGCTGGTGTGGGAAGCTGCAGCCGTCGCCAAAGCGGCCATGGAAACCGGTGTCGCGCAGAACCCACTGGACATCGACGAATATCGCGAGCAGCTCGAGAAGCGGCTGGGCAAGGCGCACGAGCTGATGCGCTTGATGGTCCGCAAAGCCCAGGCCAACCCCACGCGTGTGGTTTTCCCCGAGGGCAATCACCAGAAGATCCTGCGCGCCTGCCACGTGCTGATCGAAGAAAAGATTGCGATTCCCATTTTGCTGGGCCGCACCAACGAAATCCAGCGGGCGGCGGCTGATCTGGGAGTTTCGCTCACCGGCATCAGCATCATCGAACCTGAGACCGCGCCTCGCCGTCAGGAATACGTCAACGAACTGTTCCGGCTGCGACAGCGGCGTGGAGTCACTCTGGGCGGGGCCGACGAGCTGATGAACGACCGCAACATCTTCGGCTCAATGATGGTCCGCATGGGCGATGCGGACGCCCTGGTATCCGGTGTCACGCAGAATTATCCCGACACCATTCGCCCGGCGTTGCAGGTCATCGGAGCGCGCGAGGGAATTCACAAGGTCTCCGGCATGTACATCATCATCACTCGCACCGGCGACCTGTACTTCCTGGCCGACGCCACGGTCAACATTGAACCGACCGCGGAAGACCTGGCGGAGATCGCACTCTGTGCCGCCCAGGAGGCGCGGCGCTTCGAGATTGAACCCCGCGTGGCCATGTTGTCCTTCTCCAGCTTCGGCAGCACCAAGCATCCCCTGTGCGACAAAGTCCGGCGCGCGGTCGAGCTAGTCCGCTATGCCGACCCGACGCTGATCATCGACGGCGAGCTGCAAGGCAATGTCGCCGTCAGCGCCAATAGGCTGGAAGCGGCGTTCCCGTTTTCCACGCTGAAAGATGGGGCGAATGTGCTGATCTTCCCTGACTTGCAGTCCTGCAACATCGCTTGCAAGCTGCTCGGCCCGCTGGGCGGCGCAGAAGTGGTAGGTCCCATCCTGGCTGGCATGGCAAAGCCGGTCCATCTGCTGCAGCGCGGCGCCGAAGTAGAAGACGTCGTCAACATCGCGACTATTGCCGTAGTGGATGCTCAGGATAGCGCTATTCCCGAGGCCGCCCGCCTGGCCAGCGCGGTTGCCAGCATGGGATAGAAACGTAACGATGTCGTACTGCAGGCGCGCTGGGAACGGCGCGCCTTTTTTGATCAGCGTACCAAAGGAAGCGTCACACCCGCGCCAAGGGTCGGGCACAGGTGAAAGAAGGTTTCAGAAAGCTAAGAATACCTCGCTTCCGCTGGTAGGAATTTTGAGATTAATTCCGCGCTCGCGATTCACCGCGACAGTTTTCTGAATGTCCAGGGCGCTGAGCGGGATGCTGCGGTCCTGTCCGTCCGCGGTCACATGCAAATAGGTTACGTGTAGCACGTAATGGTCCGCCTCAAACCGCTCGCCGTTCACAAACACGAAAATGGTTTTCGGAATACGCTTCGCCGCAACCGTGCTCTGCCTTACTGGCGCATTGATCCACTGCGGTACACCGGCACCGGCAGGGGTTGGCCGATTGCCGGCTTCCCGGGTCTCAGACTTCGCCGGCAGTCCGGCGCTTCTCAGCAAGTACCGGAGGTATGCTTCTCCTCCGCCGCCACCCTTACTTGCAGTGACGTTGCCGTTCTGGTCGATCACGACGTAATGGGGATAGCTGTGAACCCCAAAGCGCGCGGCAAGGCTGTGACCATCGCTGACCACGACCGGGCATGATCGCCGGTTCGCTTGCAGATATTTCCTGACAACCTCTGACTCGCCATCATCCACAGCGAGCACAACCAATCCGCTGCTGCCGAACTCGGCCTGAATATTGTCCACGGCTGGCTGGTCGTGACGGCATACCGGGCACCATGTCGTCCAGAACTGGAGCAGAACGACACTGCCGCTCAGCGAGTTGCTGCTGACCGTTTGGCCATCGAGCGTTCTGGCCGCGAATTGTGCGGCCGGTACGCTGCTCTCGGCGGCCGCAAATCCAGAGAGCAGCACTGCCGTCAGCAAGGCACAGAGAATCCGCATGGCACAAGGACCCTTAATCATTCTTCCCATCACAACAGCGTATCTGCGGCGCCTATGCTTGGATGTGACAGCGGTCCGTAGCCCCTGTGACTTGCCATTATTTGCATGAACAGCACGCTGGTGGGACACAGCGAGGAGAATTAGCGTCCCTGCTTCGCGGGTGTCGCTCAGGTCGCATCCAGCCGCGCAAGAACTCTGCGCAGCCGCCACAGAACAACGGCTAAGGCTGCGAGTCCCACGCTCCACACGACAAAAGCAAGCCTCACGACCCATACCGGCACCGCGCCTACCCGCTTCAGCAGGAAGGGCAGAAAATTCCACGTGGTGATGTGGACATAGTCCCACGGGTCCCAGAGCATTGCGTGGGTGTCCAGGCCCCAGGCGTTTACCTTTCCCAGGGCAAACGCAACGATATTCGTCAGGCGCAAGGCGATCACGAAGGTCGGATGGCCGATGGTCTCCATCTGGTAAATCTCGAGAGGTAGCCAGAAGGCGAGCGACGAGAGCTGGACCACAGCACTGATGATGCAAAGCGCGATTCCTATGCTCCAGACTACGGTTCCCACAGCGCTGCGATAACGCAGCAGCAGCGGGATCGCGAGCAGAGCCGCCAGCTCGGCGCTGGTCGAGACGTAGCGGTCGCCCCAGGCGAAATCGCCGCTCCAAACGGTGTATCGCGCATAGAAGCTGATGTAGGCCAGTAACAGCAGAAATCCGCTTATAACGTAAGCCTTGACGGCAGGGTTGAACCGTTTCCAGGCCACTACGGCAACGAGAATCATGATGACCAGCAGCGGATCGAAAAGAAGAACCGACTTCTCCGGTGCGAATAGCGCCCCGAAAAATCCAACGTGGAAAGGTGTCTCCCACGGATATTTAGCAGGAAGATTTGGATCTCGCATTCTCGCTTCGTGAGCGACCACGCTCACATAGGTATTGAAAAACGACCCAAAGCGATAGTACTGATAGAGGCGATCCATCAATCCGAAAAGCACATACACAGGCAGAGCAACCGTAATATAGCCCCGGCACCGTTTCCACAGCGCGTTGCCACGAATTCCTCCGAACCACAGTACGAGCAGCACGAAAAGGGCTCCAGCCAGCAGATCCATTCCCGTGGTGAGGCGCGTAAGCAGATTGAGCCCGAGGGCAATCGAGCCAATCAGCAGAGCGCGCCGGCTGCCAGTGCTCAGCCACTCGTATTGATAGGACAGCCCGGCGAGTGTCAGCAAGAAGATGTAGTTGTTCTCCATCATGTTCTGCGTGTAATGAAGATGTGTGGTCAACAGCAGCAGAGATAAAACGCCGGCGACGGAATACTTCACGCCGAAGTTCAATCGCCGCAGAAACCGAAAGCAAACCAACGCGGTCAGCACAGTGACCAGAATGTTGATGGTGTAGCTGACGAATATATTCTTTACGCTGGGATCGTTGCCGTTGTACTTAGCGAAGACGGGAAGCCGCTCCACGTACGTCCCAACCACGTCCGCCGGCAGCAGGAGCAGCGATTGTCCCATGCCATACCAGCTTTGCAGCTTGCCTCCGCGGCCGTGCACGCCGAATTCCGGATACTCCTGCGGAAACACGGGCGGTTCTGCAGTCCATAAAGCATGAGCGGACTGAAGACGGTGTTGTGTGTCAGCAGTGCCCAGTTCTCCCGATTGCACGACAAATGCAATCAGACCTGCGGCGAGGGCCAGCAGGAAGACCGGATCGCGGAACCAGTGCGCTGTCCTCACGCGCGACGTTTGCCCATAGGCGGCAATTCTCGCACATCCTCACCCAGCGTGTCCCGTGACGTTCTCGCCTCCTCGGCATACTCCATCGAAGACACCGGCACCACGCGCGATTCGCCGGTAATCAACCGGGCGCCCCGCTCGTACGTGAGATAGCTCCAGGCCCACTGAATCATCACCAGGATGCGATTGCGGAATCCGATGAGGAACATGATGTGGATAAACAGCCACGCCAGCCACGCGAGGAATCCCGAGATGTGTACCTTGCCGAATTGCGCGATGGCGGCAGCGCGTCCGATGGTCGCAAGCGATCCCTTATCGAGATAATGAAATGCCTCGCGGGAGTTTCCGCCTAGGTCCGCTGCGATTTGACGGGCGATGAACTTGCCTTGCTGCATGGCTACCGGCGCAACTCCGGGCAGGAGATTGCCATGCTTGTCCTTCATGGTGGCCAGGTCGCCAATGACGAAGACCTCGCTATGTCCGGGAATGCTGAGATCGGGCTCGACAAAGACCCGTCCTGCGCGATCCACGGGCACGCCCAGGACGCGGCCCAGCGGCGAAGCCGAAACTCCCGCCGCCCATAGCACAACCTCGGCAGGCAGCATTTCATTGCCGACGCAAACCTCTCCTGAACGTACATCGCTCACCGGCGAGTTCGTCCGGACTTCAACTCCGAGATGCTCGAGCTGCTTCACCGCGCTACGGCGCAGATCTTCGGGATACGCGCTTAGAATCGACGGGCCAGCCTCCAGCAACAGGACATGCGTTTTCGCGGGATCGATGTTGCGGAAGTTCTCGGCCAGCGACTTGCGTGCGATCTCGGCCAGCGTACCCGCCAGTTCCGCACCCGTTGGCCCCGCACCAACCACGATGAAGTTAAGCGGGCGGTGAGTTCCGGTCAGTGAAGCCTCGCGCTCCGCAAGCTCGTAGGCAAGCAGAATGCGGCAGCGCATTTCCAGCGCGTCTTCAATGGTCTTCAGGCCAGGCGCGAACGGCTCCCATTCGTCGTGCCCAAAGTAGGCATGGGTGGCGCCGGCTGCGACGATGAGATAGTCATAGCTCAGCTCGAAGCCGTGCACCTGCACGGTGCGACGTTGAAGATCGAAGCCGCGCACCTCGCCGAGCAGCACCTCGACGTTCTCATGCTTGTGCAGGACATCACGGATGGGCGCGGCGATTTCCGCCGGCGATATACCGGCTGTGGCGACCTGATAGAGCAGCGGTTGAAAAGTGTGGTGGTTTTTGCGATCGACCAGCGTGATCTGAACCGGCAGCCGGGAAAGCGCTGCAGCAGCCTTCAAACCACCGAATCCGCCTCCTACGATGAGCACACGCGGACGGGATTTCTCGCTGATGGCCATAACATCATGAGATGCTCGAGCTAGCGCATCGGCGGCAATTTCCGGTCTTGGAACGAGCATCGCAAGCCTAGCGGCTCTGGTCCTCTGCCAGGCTGGCTGCGCGCGCCTTGGCGCGCTCGGCATCGGCTGAGCGACCCTGCGATTGATAAATCTCGGCAAGGTTGAGCCACGACTGGCGGGCGTCGGGAGCAAGCTGCACCGCCTGCTCCTGAAAGAAAGCAGCTTGCTTCGGATCGCCGAGTTTGCTCCAGGCTTCTGCTTTGCCCGTGGCCACGCTATATGCGAACGAGCCTTTGCCGGTTGACTTCTTTTCACTCGCGGAAGCGCTGCGCAAGGCTTCGTCGAAGGCCTCCAAAGCGTCGTCCGGATGGCCGCTGTTAAGCGCATAATAGCCCAATTGAACCAGCGTCGCCCGCGGATCGGCTTGGAGCTCGACTGCCTTTCTCATCGCCGCAATCGCATCGCTGGCGCGGCCTTCTCTTAAGTAAAATTTAGCCAAGTTCGACCACGTATACTCGCTGGGGCTTAGCGCAATCGCAGTCATCAATTCCTTTTCTGCTTCGATCCCTCGATTCATTCCCGTGAGCGCTCCGGCTCGCGCCAGATGAGCGCTGGTGCTGCCGGGAAAAATTGCGAGCGTCTTATCGCTGGCATCTAGCGCATCCAGATTGCGGCCGAGCACAGTCAAAACGCCGGCGGCGTTGACCCATGCGGCAAATTCCTCGGCCCGGCTGCTAAACACCGTTTCCGCAGGCAGCGGCGAGGTGGCGCAGTTCACTGGAAAGCGCTGGATCAGCGCCTCCGTCTGCGGGGTGCGGCGAACGAAGACAGCGGACACCTCATCCAGGTAAACCGGCCGCCATGTGCTGCTAGTGCAAAGAGCCTTCAGTTGACCATGCTCGATGCCGTCGCCGCGCGAGAAAAGAATCGTGTTGATGTTGTAGCGTTTGATCTCCTCATCCCAGACCGCCGCATCCGGCGGACTCTCCAGCAACAGCCGATGCCGTTCTACTCGTGGCAGGCCGAACAGCGTGTCCCGGCCGTCGATGTAATCCAGGCGCTGAGGACCGAGACTCCAGCTGACATAGCCTCCCTCGTCGTAGGTGTTGAAGATCTCTCCGGGAAGGTTTTCGCGCTCGATGAACTCAGCTGCCCGCTGCGGAAACCACCAGCTCAATCCCGTGCCGAAGGTCGCCAGGTCCGTAGCGGCGCCGAAATAATGACGGTCTGTGACTAGATCGGCGGAGCGCGCATAAGTAAGCATCGCAAGCAACACGACCGCAACCCCGGCCAGCGCCGCGCGCAGTCGTGGCAGCCGCATCCAGACGCCGCTGCGGGCTATCCCCGCAGAAAGATTTTGTCCGCCGATCACCACTACCACGCAGGCAAAAACCGCTCCCATGCGAATATGACGCACCGGAGCATAGGCTGCTGCAAAGAGCAGGATGGCCGCTCCCAGTTGGCCTCGCAGTAAAGCAATTACCCCGGCCACGACTGCGATAGCCAGCAGCGAAAACAGGGCGCTTCGTATGCCTCCCACCGAGAAGGCAGCGCTTGCCGTGGGCCAGTTCAGGCGAACACCTTGCCATTCCGCAATCCACGTCTGCTGTTCTGCGCTGGCGCGCTGCTGCAAAAGCAATGCGCGATAAATTCCCCAGCCCCAGGGATTCACCAACGTGGCCACGGCCGTTGCCACAAACCAGAGGGAAGCACGCCGCAGTCTTTGTATGGCGGCTCGTCGCCGCACAACACCAAAAACAAACTCTAATACTTCCGTACCGATGTAGGCGACGATCAACCCCAGCCCTGCAGCAAAACCGAAATGAACATTGACCCACACCGCCATCAAAAGCGGCAGCAGCCACAGAGGCGCGCGGCCCGTCTGGTAGTTTTCCCACAGGATGGAGAGAAATGCCGCGAACAGCACCACGGTAAACATGTCGGCGCGCGGCGGTGTGCGCTCGGCGATGAGAGGAACCGCAAGGATGGCGATGCCGGCACTGGCTGCGGAGCCTCGCCGCAGCAGCAAGGCGACGGTTCCGGCACAGGCAGCCGCGCTCATCCACGACAACAGCGCGTATCCGCCAAGCAGGAAAGCGAGGTAGAACACCACACCCGCACCCACCGGATAAAGCCAGTGTTCCCCTTGCGCCGTGTACGACAAGACATCGCGGGAAGGAACGTGATGATGCTGGACGACCCAGCGCCCGGTCGCCATCTGCCAGCCGGTGTCAAGATCGGCGACCGTCCGGAGCCCGGCCAGAAAGGCGTAGATCAGGGCCAGGCAGGCGAGAATCAGTCGGAGGTAGGTTGTCGGCCTTGCCAGAGGAAGGGCCATGCGGCGCAAGCCGAATGGAACGAGGATCGTCAGGCGCAAGCTTGAAGGATCGCCGAAGGTCGGACGGAAGTGCGGAACAGCC
>Ga0181505_10160874_pt1 | contig 14842 bp, 11 predicted proteins | sample PEATcosm2014_Bin_5_FD_127743 | JGI IMG/M metagenome (GOLD analysis project Ga0181505, IMG submission 127743) | Metatranscriptome of peatland microbial communities from MTU Mesocosm Facility, Houghton, MI, USA - PEATcosm2014_Bin05_30_metaT... | ecosystem: Environmental > Terrestrial > Soil >...
AAGGGCCGCGGCAAGCAATCCCGGCCCCACACCACCCAACCATACACTGAGCAAGACAGCCCACACCAGCAGTGACACAGGAGCAGTACGCAAATTGAGGACCGGCCACTGGGCAATACTCAATGCCACACTAACGGACAGAATTGCAATCGCGTAGCTCCAAATCAGAGGCGGTTTGCGCCACAGAAGGGGATTGGAATTGGACATCCGTCCGCTCCAGTGCTACGGGAATATCGGTTGCGTGCGAGCAGAATCTTGCAACAACCGGGATCTCCTCGCTAGTATCGGTCACCTGGACGCGCATCGTCTTGGGCTTGGTCGTCTCTGGGGAAGTCACCACCACGTAAACCGGGATCCCCTGGGCAGTCTCAGTCACCTGGACGTGTATCGTCTCGGGCTCCGGGGTAGTCTCAGTCACCCGGACGCGCACGGGCTTGGTTGTTTTGGGTGCCTTCATTACTCTCTCTCCCGCATCTCGCAGTGTAATGGATTTTGTAGGGAGTGGCTGTTGGTTTTCGTTTGTATCGGCCTGTGACAGCAAACCGGAAGTGGCTGAAATTACAATCGCATACAACAGCGTACAATCCAGCCCAATAGTGCGCTTGTCGATCCTAAGTCTGATGCGTCTGCCAATTCCGCCACTTTCGCAATCTGGAGCTTCGGGCTCTCCGGTACAACGGGCATTGTAGCTGAATTGTAGCGCGATCTGGTGCCGCTATTGCGTAGGAGCGCCTTGCGGGGCGGCCATTTCACGCGTAGGCAGTAGGCGGCCGCGCGGAACCTTTACTCAATGCGTAATGCCTGTACCGGTTCAATCGAAGCCGCCCGCCGTGCCGGGACCAATCCCGCGATGAACGCGCATAACCCTAAGGCGGCAATTGCCCCGCCCAGAATAACCGGATTGAATGCGCCCACGCCGTAGAGCTTGCTCGCCATCAACCGGCCGGTAATGATCGCCAACGGGACACCGATGATCAGGCCGAGGCCGACCTGCCAGAATGCGCCGCGCAGCACCAACGCGATAATGTCTTTGCGGTCGGCGCCCACCGCCATGCGAATGCCGATCTCGCTGGTGCGGCGGGCGACGTTGTAAGCCGTCACACCGTAAAGGCCGATCGACGCCAGAATCAGCGCCAGCAGGCTGAACAACTCGGTCAGTCGCGCGATGACCCTTTCCTGGTTGAATACTCGAACCACCTGTTCCCCAAAAGTATGCATCTCGATGATGCTGAGGTTGGGATCGATGCCGGCCAGCACGCGCCGCACTTGTGGGCCGATCTCTTCCGCCGGTCCTGCGAACTGAATCTCGATCCTGCCGGGATATTCCGACTGCGACATCATGCGCCGATAGTTAGGCTCCACGAAGTCGGCATTCTGAAAATAGGGAAGGAAGAACATCGGATTCTGCTTGTATTGCGTGTCCGTCGGATCGCGATACTGCGTATCTTTGACGACGCCGACGATTTCATAATCTCCGCTGTGACCCGGCCGATCGAATCCGAAATGTTGGCCGATCGGATCTTCCTTGGGGAAGTACTTGCGGACAAAGCTCTCATCCACTATAGCGACCCGCTGCGACGTGGCCGTGTCTTCTTCCCCGATGGGGCGGCCGCGCAACACCGGAGTGCCAATGACCTTGAAGTAATCAGGGCTAACCCGCAGCCATCCCGCATCCCAGTCCTGCGTGGCTTCGGGCGGACGGCCCTGGACGGCAATCGTATCGTTCCAACTGTCTCCGTCCTGCGGGCTGTACATGGAGCAACTGACGCCTAGCACGCCGGGAATCTGGCGCAGCCGGTCGCGCAGTTGCTGATTGAGAGCAGGCAGCCGCCCCTCCGTGTATCCAGCCGTAAGCGGGTCGATCATCACAACCATGCGTCCGCTGGTGGTAAAGCCGAAGTTCATGTGCTCCAGATAGCGGAGGCTTGCGGTCACCAGGCCGGCCATGGCAAGCAAAACCAGCGACAAGGCAGCTTGTGCGATTACCAGCGATTTTTGCGGCATGGCAGAACGATCGCGGGTGGAGCGATTGGCGCCGCGCAGGGCTTCGGCCGGATCGGAGTGCGATGAGATCCAGGCCGGAGCCACGCCAAAGATAACTCCAGTGACCAGAGACAGCCCGAAGGCGAAGGCCAGAATTGGGAGTGAAGGCGAAGTTTCGATGGGCACGAAATTTGCGCCGCGGAAGGCGATCAGCAGAATGGCGCGAGTACCGAAGTAAGCCAGCGCCAGCCCGCCTGCTCCGCCAAGACATGCCAGCACGAGGCTCTCTGTAAGCAGGTTACGAATGAGGCGGCCGCGCGTAGCTCCGAGCGCAAGCTGAACGGCGGTTTGCTGGCGTCTCGCCGTACCGCGCGCCAGCAGCAAATTTGCCAGATTGGCGCAGGCGATCAATAGCACCAGCGCGGACGCGGCCGTCAGCAGGTAGAGGCCGGCCCTCGCCCGGTCCTTCAAGTCAGTGATGCCGGCGCCACCTGGTCCGAGCTTGATGAACTGTTTGCCGATCTTCTCGCGTCCAGCTGGTGGGAAGGTGCTGGCTATGGTGGGCAGCCACTGCCGCAGTTCCGTGGTCAACTGCGACTCCACTTGCGACGGCTGCATCCCCGGCTTCATGCGTCCGATCAGGTAGAGCCAATGCTGGTTGTTCACGTGCAAGATGGAACTTTCCTGGTTAAGCAGCGGCTCGAAGGCCAGAGGCAGGTAAAACTCCGGCGGATCCTCCCGCAGCCGGTCGCCGAAAAATCCCGGAGGCGCGATGCCGGCAACGGTAAACGGCTTGCCATTCGCCATGAAGCTGGCGCCTACGACCGACGGATCGAGACCATAGTGCTCCTGCCAGGCACGGTAGCTCATCACCACCACTGGGGTAGCGCCGGCTGTGTCGTCCTGCGGGGTCAGCAGGCGTCCGGCGAAAGGCCGCAGCCCAAACGTGGAAAAGTAATTGCCCGAGACAAATTCGCTGGGGAAGGTTTCTGCCGCGGCCGAAGAACCGGCGCGACGCACACTGATTTCGGGCTCATTACCCTGGAAGGCGGCGATTTCCTCAAACTGCGGAGTGTTGGCGCGGATGTATTGATACAGCCCGTACGAAAACAAGCCCCAACCTTCGTTCTGCAATCCGCCGTAGACGCAGCAATCGTCGTTGTCGCCGATGCGGTAAAGCTGCGCTGGATTAGTGACCGGCAGCGACTTCAGCATCACCGCATGAACCAGGGTGAAGATCGCCGTATTTGCGCCGATACCCAACGCGAGCGTCAGGATGGCCGTGATGGTGAAGCCCGGCGCCTTGCGCAGTTGCCGCAGCGCATAGCGGACGTCGTGCAGAATTGTCGGCATTCTTCCCCCTGACTCTCTATTGGATGCAAGCCGAGCGCCACTGTTCCCCCACGGTAATTCGTTGCAGGCTGGGACCATCCCGCGCATATCTGCCGTCACTGGATGTCCGGTGTCCGGGTTTGTGAGCCAGGCGTCCGGAATCGGACGCCTGGCCCAGACGCTGCTGGGAGTGTCAGGCGAAATGGAAAAGGATGAAGTAGACGTACCAGGGTGCGGTCAGGGCGCTACGTTTAGCCTTCCAGGGTTGCGTTGCGAAGTTTACCCGGGTTGACGCCACTGGTTCTACTGCCCGAGCATCCCTTTTTTCAGATCCGCGTTGGGCGGCTTCGGTCCGAGCCACACCGAGAAGATCACCGGGCCGAAGGCCGGACCGGTAATGGTCAGCTTCTCCTTGCCGTTGAGGGTGTAGGTCGTGCCCGTGCCCGGGATGTAAGTAAAGACCATTTGGTCCCCTACCTTGACGGGATCGAGTGCGCTGAGCAAACGGTCGATGTCGGGCTTCATCGCCTTCACGGCGCCCGGCGAATTGTCGTGGAACGACTCGTTGAATGCATCAGTCATTTGGCTCTTGCTGGCGCCGTGCACAAACTGCATGACGATTTGCTTAGGCGCGTCGGCGTTGATGATGGCATTTGCATCCGACGACTTCTGCTCAAGGTAGAGCCCAGCGACGTAGACCTTCACCATGTACTTGGTTCGCACTCCCAGACCATTGAGCACTAGCTTTTTGCCACGGACCTGTTGCGTGTCTGGCAGCGTCACCACCGCCAGACTGGCGGCGTGTAAGTCCAACATCGATGCCATGAAGAACACAGCAATAGCCAGCGATATAGCAGTCTTCCGCATGAGGACTCCTTGAAAGTCAGGGTGCAACCGCGATGGTAGCATACCTCCTGGTCAGGTGGAGGTAAAGGATGCTCGTCCCTGCGCGGCTGACAGCTGCGCCTCTTTCCCGAACGGGCGCTCTTCGCGAGCGCCCTTCTCGCGCATTGAACCCGAATTCACTGGAACGGGACGGGCGGCCCGATCACCGGCGTTTGGACAGGCCCTGCGGCTCCAATCGCAATCACGATGGAGTTGCTTCCCGGGTTGAGGAACGGATTGGCGTCGAGCTTCCAGTTGCCGGTCATCCAGATGTTGCCCGAAGGATCGACGGCACCCCCGGTAATTCGCACGAAGGCATCGCTCCGGTAGCCCGTCGATGGCGAGATCGGGTCGCCGGTATGAAGGCTCGCCGGGCACTTCGTCGTGTTGTAGCCGCAGAACCGGCTGATGCTGGTCGAGGTGGGAGTAGGCCTCTCGTGCTCAATGGTGGCGAAGCCGAAGTTGAAGACCCACACCGTGTCCTTGCCGTCAACCAGAAGCCCCCACGGCAGGATCACTCCGCCTCCGGTGAAGGGCGATCCCGGGTAGGGCTCCTGCGTGCCCAGCTGGAACATGGTGATCGAGGGATTCATAGCCGGGCCGCGCATGTTCTTGGTGGGGCAGGGCGAATCCAGGTAGTCAGAGTTAGCTACCCACATGTTGCCCTCGATGTCGGGCGCGTTACCGATGGGGTGAGTGATGATCGTCTTGCCCTGGTAAACACTCGGGATGGTCTTAATCACACGCCCATCGGGCGAGAGAATGGTGACGGTGCTGCTGCGGTTGTTGGTGATCCAGATGTTGTCCGCGAGGTCGACGGCGACGCCAAAGGGCTTGATCTGCGGATTGTTGGGCGAGACCGATGCTCCCAGCGCGATGCTGCTGGCGAGGGTATGGTCTCCGCCAGCATAGCGAGTGACGGTATCGTTGCCGCAGTTGGCGATCCAGATGTTTCCCAAGCGATCCAACGCGGCGCCCATCGGCCACGACAGGTTGCCATCGGTGAATCCTTGCGACGGCGAGATGGGCTCGCCGACCGAGCTAAACTCCGATATCGAATTGTGCGGCGCTCTGTTAGGCAGGAATTGGCACGGCGGGTCCTGAAAGCCGAAATTGCTGACCCAAACGTTGTTACCGGTATCCACGAAGACGCCCCAGCCGGAACCGCTGATGCCGCCACCGAAATACGGTGAGCCGGGAGCGGATGCGCCCGAGGGGGCGAACTTCAGCACGCGGGTGCCGGCGCAGGCGAAGTGGCCCGGCGGCTCCGGAATGTAGTTGTTGTCCGCCCAGACGTAGCCTTGCGCGTCGACGGCGAAGGCGCCCGGCCCATTCATCAGGTTGTCGCTGTTCTGCTGGCTGTAGAAGCCGCCGGTGATCTTCAGGAACAACAGCCAGTTGGTCGGGCGATGCCCGAGAGCCGGCTGGTAGACGGGATCGACCTGCGACAGCACGTAGATCGGATCCTGGCTATTGTCGGGATAGCCGGGATAGGCCGGGTAGTTCACTACGTTGGCAAGCGCCTGCAGGACATTGGCGGGCGCCGGTTGGCCGGCCGGAGTGGCCGCGGTTATGAGAGCTGCGCAATTTGCGTCAGCAGCAACGCAACTGGCCACAACGTTGGTCAGCGAATTGAACGTGGCATAGGTCGAGGTTTCCGCGCCGTTCGGGGTAGAGCTCAAGACAACGCCCACATTGCCTGTTATGGGATCGGCAAGGTTGGCGGCCATGCTGACCGCATTCTTCATCCCGTAGAAATTGCCCTGGATGCTTGCGCTGCCCACGAATTGGGCGAACGCGTTTGCCGTCGCAACCGTCGTCAGTTCGTTGACCACAACACTGGCGGGCGCGTCCAGCCCTATGCCGATCACGCTGGCCAGCATGGCTGCGCCGTGTGTGGCCTCGACAAACAAGACTGGCTGGTCCTGGTTCCACGAGCTGTCCACGGTGTAGTTGATAGTGAAGTTGCCCGAGCTGTCGGTCGTTCCGGAGCCCAACAACATCCAGGGCGGCCCGCTCTGAATGAAGCTGCCGTACAGCGAAACCTGATATCCGGCCAATCCATGGCCGCCGCTCACGACGGTGCCTTGCAGCATTGCATCGTTACTGCGGGTTCGGGCAGTTGCGGCGGGCGCTACGCAGAGAAGAATGACAGCCAGCAGCAGTGCGATCATTCGATTTGATACTTCGCAAAGCGGGTTCCGACATCCAGACATCGATAACCTCCGCAAAAAACGATCGACAGGGACCCGAACTCCGAGGGTGGTAATTTTATAGCGAAATCGTAGCCCTATCCTAGGATTGCTCACGTCAGCAGGCGATTGCACTCATCGACACGGTTATGAAGTGTACAGGCGATGTTACAACAGCAGTCAAGATGGTCCCCTGTTTGAGTCAAGCGGACAATCCTGTCATGTCTCGCGCCTGCCCGCTGAAAACGTCAACGGCCTCTACACGAAACTCGCGGGCTGTCAAAAGAACGTGGTCTTAAACTGTTGGTGCCGCTGACGGGCCTGGTCTAGAAGGGCCTCGAATTCTGGTTCGCCGCGAAGGCTCTGTAGCAGCGGATCGCTGACGAAGTAAGGGTAGCAAAAGAACCCGCCTCCGATGCTATGCCTCAGCATGTGTAACGCGGAAGTCTTATCGCCCAAAACCGCATAGGCTTGCGCAACCTTGTACATGCCTTCAGGATCGCTCACCCCACGTTTTTCAATCTTGTCCTCCGTTTGCTTAAGGAGTTTCACGCCGTGGGCCTTGTCTTGCTTAATTGAGTAGCTGAGTGCCTTTCCTACATTCGCGGGAAGTAAGGAACGATCCATGTCAAAAGCGCGATCAAAGTCTTTCGCTGCAAGCTCACGATGACTCATGTAGTACTCCGTAAAGCCGCGGTAAAACAGAATGTAGGAGGAATCGCTGGCAGGCAGACTTTGGAGAAACTTTTCGTATTCTCCAAGATAGAGATAGCTGTTCAAGGCAGCGCTGCTTATCTTGACCTGAGGATTGTTCTGGCGCGCTTTCTCGCACTCCACAACCGATTCCTGTAGCATGCCTCCAAACCGATAGGCGTATCCAAGCTCCCAATGCGCTTCTGCATTATTAGGGTTGTCTTTCAGGACCGCTCGCAATAAAGGCACAGCCTGTTCGACCCTGCCGGTATCGGTTAAGAGGTTGGCCATAAAGATGCGCGGCTCAACTGAAGTTGGGCTCAATGCAATCGCCTTCTCATAAGCTGCTTGTGCCTTGACGTATTGCTCAATCCCACCGAACTGAAGCGAGGCGTTGGTTGTATAGGCTCGCCCTAGATATGCCCAAGTAGGCGCGTAGTTGGGTTCAAGTGCCGTGGCTTTCTGCAGCACTTCGATCGCGGCCGCAAATTCGTTTAGTGAATAAAGATCTATTCCGCGAAGGTAATCTTCGTAGGCCACGGCATTGATCGGCTTTTCGGCCTTGAGATTGGCAGCTTCAGCGGGCGACAAGTTCAACTGCAATTCCTTGACTATCTGCTGTACTACTCGGTCCTGCACCGTCAGCAGGTTGTCGTACTTCAGGTCAATGGCTTCTCGCCAGAGGATCTTATCGGGCTTCACATCGATCAGTTGAGCGGTGATCCTCAGATCATCGCCGTCCTTGGTGTAAGTACCGGTGAGCAACGTGTCGACGTTCAAGTCCGCCGCAACTCTCTTTGGGTCGACGATCTGGTTGCGATACTTGTCGACAGAAGACGAAGGACGAACCGTCAGAGCGTTCACATAGTCAAGCTTGGTGATAATCTCATCCGCCAGCGAATACCCCAGGAAATCGGTCTTTGTATCAGGCGTGAGATTGCGAAAGGGAAGGACCGCCAGGCTACGCGGCTCCTCTGACGTCGGCACAGGACGCGATTTTCTGGCCAAGAAGTAGCCAATGGCGAAAACCACGACCAGCAACACAGCGATTCGCCACAGCCACCAGCTCGCAGAGAAGGAAACGGGAACCGGGGCTGGCGCCACGGAACGCGCTGGAGTCTTGCGCTCCAATCCTGGCTTGGGCGGTTCAGCTCGAGTCGGAGATTGCAGCTTAGCTTGAAATTCCGCCTCCTTCTTGAAGTTCTGCAGATCAGTCAGCAACTCGGCAATCGACTGATAGCGGCTCTCGCGATCCTTGCGAAGAGCTTTGGCGATGATGCTCTCTATTTCGGGTGGAAGATCCGGCACCAACTCCGTCGGCGATGCTGGTTCGACCTTCAGGATTTCAGCGATCACATCGCTGGCGGTCTCGCCTTCGAAAGCCGCTCTATCGGTCACAAGTTCATAGATCACCGATCCCAGGCTGAAGATGTCGCTGCGCGCATCCACTGCTGTGCCTCGCGCCTGCTCGGGAGACATGTACTTGGCCGTACCGCGAATCATTCCTGGTTCGCTGTCCGAAAGAGCAATGCTCACTACGCTTCGCCGAGTTATTTGTCCGGCATACCGGGGGCTGAGCTTGGCGATTCCGAAATCGAGGACCTTAACAATCCCATCATTTCGAACAATCACGTTCTCCGGTTTGATGTCACGATGCACAATCCCACTGGCATGGGCGGCAGCCAGAGCGCTGGCAATCTGTATTGCGATGTCGACTGCAGCGTTCAGTTCAAGCCGGCCGCCTCTCATCTTCTGGCGAAGGGTGACGCCCTCAACAAACTCGGAGACAATAAAATGCAGACCATCAGCCTGGCTGAATTCGTAAATGGTAAGGATATTGGGATGATTCAGTGCCGAAGCGGCGTGCGCTTCCTGTTCGAAACGCCGCATCCCACGCTGATCACCGGTCAGCTCCGGTGACAGCATCTTGATCGCGACCTTGCGCCGGAGACGCGTGTCCTGTGCAAGGTAAACCTCGCCCATGCCTCCGGCCCCAATCATGGACACTATGGTGTAATGCGCCAGCTGAGTGCCGGGACCAACCGGGGTCCGGGAGGGCTCCGACTGGGCAGCCGCGGCAGGCATTTCGTGGCTATCGTCGGCCGACAACTTCTGGGCCATCTCATGTACAGCCTGGGGCACAAAGTCGAGGGGTTTCTCGGCGGAATCCAGAAGCGACTGGACCTCTTTCAGCAATTCGGCATCACCCGCACAGGCTTGCTGGAGAAATTCTTCGCGGGCCTGGGGATCATGATCAAGCGCAGCATGGAACAGTTCCTCGATCCGGCGCCAACGTTCGGCCGTGTCCATGCCGCTATGTCCTCTAGGCCTGGCTCTGCGCCAGTTCCCGATGCAACCAGGCTTTGGCTAACTTCAATTCGCGATGGACCGTTGCCGGAGAAATGTCGAGAGCAGCGGCGGTTTCGTCGTAGGTGAGCCCGCCGAAAAAGAGCAGTTGGATGATGTCACTCTTGCGCTCGTCGAGCACTGCCAGGCGCTGCAGGGCTTCGTCCAGGTCCAACACGGTCGACGCAGCCTCTGGTCCAACCACGACGGCCTCGTCCAAGGGAATCAGCTCCTCACCGCCTCCTCGTTTCTGACGAGTGTGCGTCCGGGCGTATTCCACAAGAATGCGGCGCACCACGCGCGCAGCCACCGCATAGAAGTGCGCGCGGTCCTGCCATCCGATGTCGGCGTCCATCAGCCGCATGTAGGCTTCATGGACCAAGGCCGTCGCGCGGAGGGTATGACCCGGGCGTTCTGAATACAAGCAACGCGAGGCTAGCCGGCGAAGTTCGTCGTACACGATCGGCATCAACTGGTCAAGGGCTTCGCGGTTTCCACCCTTCCATTGCTGGAGGAGTTGTGTCACGTCTTGCCGGTCCGGGGGCATCAGCGCTTCCTCACGTTGGACGTTGGTTTGATGTTTCGCGATTGATTAATTTCCGATTGCTCGGTCTAGCCGGTGTCGTACCAAGTAGGACACCTCCACATGAAAGGTCCCTTAAGCCCAGCAATTACCGGGGCCACGACCACTTATTGCAACGCGGTTTCAGCGCGGAATTATACCCCAAACTCACCGCTTTACGATTGGCTCTTTTGCAATCGGCGAGCGGTCGCGGAAAATCCGCGTACCACAATGAGGGAGTTCGCATGCGCACGTCACTTATGTGCTCTCGGGCTGTTCAGGCCGCGACATTTTTTCTGTCGCATGAGGGAATCCGGACGCCAATGTCACATATGTAAGTGGAGGCGGTTGTAGACGTTCAACCCTCTGCAAAACGGCTTCCTTGGAGCAATCCAAACTAAATTCTTGCGGCCAAGCCGCCAAAAAAGAGGAGAATTACCATGAAACGCTTTCAACTGACCTTCGTCCTGGCCTTCGCGCTGATGCTTTGCACTTCGGCGGTTGCCCAGCAGAACTACACCTTTCGGAACGTCGTCTTCGGCGACCCCAACGTTTCCTTTACCCAGTTGTTGGGCATCAACAACAGCGATGTAATCGCCGGCTACCATAACTTCCAGCAGAACCAGGGATTCACCCTGGTGCTGCCCAACAGCTTCAGCAATGAGAACTTCCCCAACTCCATGATGACCCAGGTCATCGGCATCAACAACCTCCTGACCACCGATGGTTTCTATGTTGACAACTCCGGAATCACTCACGGCTTCTTCCGCACCAGCGATGGCAGGTTCACCACCGTCGACTATCCCGGCGCGGAAATCGCCACCTCCTTCAACCAACTGCTGAGCCAGAACGACTACTACCAGGCCGCCGGCTACTACAGCAACAGCGTCAACAACACCACCCCTGATATTCCCTACACCTATGACGAAGTAGGCGGAGTCTTCCACGTGATCACGATTCCCGGCGCGGTGGGCGGAGCCCAGGCCACCGGCATCAACGACTCAGGAGTCACCTGCGGCTTCTTCATCGACTCCAACAGCGTAAACCACGGTTGGATTATCAACCGCGGGATATTCATGCCGCTGGATGTTCCCGGCAGCACCTTCACCCAGGCACTCGGACTGAACAATGGCGGAAAGGTTGTCGGTGCTTTCACGGATGCCGCGGGCCTGACTCACGGATTCGTCTATACGATCGCCACGGCTGATTTCGTGACCGTCGATGCTCCAAACGGCGTTGGTTCCACCATCGTCAACGGCATCAACGATAGCGGCAAGCTGGTCGGTTTCTACGGCACGGCCCCCGTCAACACGGGCTTCGTCGCCACGCCGAGCGGCATACAACCGCTGCTCCGCGGAGGGCAACCAGTCGCTCGCGGACCAGTCGCATTCGGTCGCGGAGCGCAGCCCGAAGCCGCCCGTTAATGCAACCCTTAACCACCTTACTCCTTCGGCGACCGAGCGCTCCCTCGGGTCGCCCTTTGTTTTTTTGCGAAGCTGCTGAACGCAGCGAAGATCTTCTACAACATCTGGTAGGTCACCACGCCGGTTGGGGAAATGGCCATCCGAATCTGTGAGGTGCAGTTTTTCGGGGAGAACGGAGACGGAAGGGAGTACAATACGCGGCAATCTGGTGTGGGGTAGTGGCGTTCAGCCAATGAAAGTCCAGGGGCCTGGTGATCGCATGATGCCGGCTCCGATGGTTCGCAGCTCTGCCATCCCTACAGGTACGTTCGCATGGAAGAAACGGCGGTTAAAAACGGCGAGGAAAACTGCGGCCAGGTGATTGATGTCCTTTGGATCACCGCCGGTCTCGGTTGCGACGGCGAAACTATCGCCATGACTGCAGCTATGCAACCCAGCATCGAGGATGTAGTGTTGGGCGGAATCCCCTGGATTCCCAAGGTTAACTTCCATAATCCGTTCCTGGCACAGGCCAACGGGGACGAGTTCCTGAAGCCCTTCCATGAGGCTGCGGAGGACAAATTGGGACCGTTCATCCTGGTGATCGAAGGCTCCATCCCTGACGAGGGCAACAAGCAAGCGGGCTATTGGGCCTCGCTTGGCACAGACAAGGCCACCGGACAGCCGATTACGACGTGCGCGTGGATCGACCGATTGGCTCCGCATGCCTGGGGCCAATCGGAGATCATGGCATCATCATTCTGCTGGCGCGAGGCGAGCTGGATATCGAGGCAGATCTGCGTTCCGATACTCGTTCGGTATTTCCGCTGGTAGAGGCAATGGCGCGCGAAGCCGCTCTCGGCATTCGATGGATGCGCGATCCCACGCGCGGTGGTGTGGCCACCTCGCTCAACGAATTGGCCCGCGACTGTGGTCTGGGTATCCATGTCTTGAGGACGAGATTCCGGTTCGCGACACAGTTCGTGGAGCTTGCGAGTTGCTCGGCCTCGATCCGCTGCACATCGCCAACGAAGGCCAGTTCCTCGCAGTTGTTGCACCGGAGTATGCCGATGCGGCCTACAACGCACTTTGCCAGACGCCAGGCGGCAAAGAAGCGGTAATTCTCGGCGAAGTCCACGACCAACCCGCCGGCTCAGTACTGGTGACGACGCGCTATGGCGGCAGTAGAATCGTCGACATGCTCGTGGGGGATCCTTTACCAAGGATCTGTTGATAGGAAGCCGTTAGCCTTCAGCTCTTAGCTGTTAGCAAGCCAGAAGTTCCACGGCCTCGTTGCTAAAAACTAAAAGCTAAGAGCTAATGGCTGAGAGCTAGTTCTTATGCCGGCCGGCCTTGAACTCGCGATGCTAGTCGAAGAGCGACTGCTCGAACGGAATCGCTTGTGCGAGAGCTTCTTCGCGGAGGAGGCTCCTCGGCTAGCCGAGGCGTGCCGCGAGATGTCGGAGCGCTTTCTGCGCGGCGGGCGCCTGCTCGCCTTTGGCCGAGGCCCTTACGCCACTGATGCCCAGCACGTCTCCGTTGAGTTCGTGCATCCCGTGATCGTGGGCAAACGAGCCCTGCCTGCCCTTGATCTTTCCCTCGTCTATCGTCCCTGGCTGCGCAGCATTCTCCGCGCCGACGATATGGTGATGGGGTTCGGACCGCCCGAAGGTGACGACGACGTCGGGGACACGCTACGGGAGGCGCAGTCGCATGGCGCCATGACCTTTGCGCTGCCCGGCGGGGACGGGTCCTACAACGTGGGAGCTGCGACGCACGATCCTTTCATTCACCAGGAAATCATCGAGATCCTTTATCACACGTTGTGGGAGACGGTGCACGTTTTCTTCGAGCATCGTGAATTGGGACACGAAGTTGGCGACGCCGGATTTCTCTATCCTTTCCTTGGTCAGGCGAAGCAAGAGACCGGCGGCATGACACACGAGGTGGCAGCCTCAATCGTCATGAAAGTTGAAAATGACAGCCAGCTCCGCTCCCAAGTTGCCGGCGAAGAAACCGAGCAGATCATCGCAACCGTACGCGCGATCCACGAACGCATACAACGGGGCGGGAAGTTAATTCTCTTTGGCAATGGCGGATCGGCTACGGACGCCAATGACTGGGCGATCGACTGTGTGTTGCCGCCTGCCGGTTACCAGCCGGTACCCGCGGTCTCCTTGTCAATGGAGCCCGCCAATATCACAGCCGTCGCCAATGACATCGGAACGGAAACGATTTTCCTGCGGCAATTGATCGCGCAGGCGCAACCCGAAGATGTCGCTATTGGCATCTCGACCAGCGGAGGCTCGCGCAACATCATCATGGCGCTGGAAGAGGCGCGTAAGCGCGGAATGCTGACGGTCGCGCTCCTGGGTTACGACGGCGGCGAGATCAAGCGTTGCGGTTTGGCCGACCTGCCCATTGTCGTGCGTTGCGACTACATTCCGCGCATTCAGGAGGTACAGGCTTCCATCTATCACATCATTCGCGAAATGCAGGAGGTGCTGAGCCGTGGCCAGGCTTGAACTTTTCGGCACGAAAAGCTGCCCCTATACGCAGGAGATGCGCGAATGGCTGGAGTGGAAGCGCTGCGACTTTGTGGAACACGACGTTGAGGCCGACAGCGCCGCGCGGGAAAGACTCTCGTCGCTTGCCGGAGGCCAGCGTACGGTCCCTGTTTTGGTGGAGGAAGGCAAGATAGTGCAGGTCGGCTGGCAGGGAAGAGGTTGCGTTATCGGCTTCTGACCGCCTGGGCTTTCAGTTCGGCTTCGCTTCTCTCGACTTGCATTCCCCGGCGCATCGGTGGTCGGTCCAGGCCACTCCCAGCGCGTGCAAGATCAGCTTGTCGCCTTCCGTCAGTACCTCGGCGTTCAAAACCGCTTCGTAGGCATAGAGAATAACTTCACTACGGGTGATGCACCAGGGTTCATGACGTACTACCCCCTGGCAATGCTCGCAAGCCGCCTCTGCGCTGTATTTGTTGCTGTGGTGCCAAGTCGCTACTGGTTGCGTCGAGATGCTCGTCCTCCCCCAATCCTCGGCCATGCAGAAGAGTAGCGTGGCCGAGCGATCCGCTACATCCCCCCAGAGGAGGTAAGACGAATACGTCTTTAGCCGGAGAGAATTTCTTCTTGTGACCAAACAAAGAGCGGGGCACCCTTATTACAGGATGCCCCGAAGGTGTACCTCTATCCGTTATTTCCATCTATCCAAACTATCCAGCCTGAGAACCGCCGACAGCTTAGTGGCAGTTCGGGAACTTCCAGCTGGAAACGTTGGTGCTCCAGCCGAACGTGCCCGTAACCGGGTAGTATTCGGTTGTATAGAAGAAGGTGCAGTTGTCAGACGGATCGATCTCGACCGTGCTGTAGTCACCCCAGCGATCGGCCGTATCGGTCTGTGAACCGGTACCGTTCACAAACAGGTCTTCGGCTGACAGGGTGCCA
>Ga0181505_10276001_pt1 | contig 14832 bp, 14 predicted proteins | sample PEATcosm2014_Bin_5_FD_127743 | JGI IMG/M metagenome (GOLD analysis project Ga0181505, IMG submission 127743) | Metatranscriptome of peatland microbial communities from MTU Mesocosm Facility, Houghton, MI, USA - PEATcosm2014_Bin05_30_metaT... | ecosystem: Environmental > Terrestrial > Soil >...
GAGCCTTATAGCTGGAACCGTGGCTGTAGCCATTGCGGTTGCCCTATCGCCAATCGTAATGGGCATCTATTTCTTGGTGGTTTATAGGCCAGGAGCAAACGGAACGATTGGCTGGGATCCGACGTCATCCGCGAAACAGCCGTTGATTTGGGTTCTAAGTGTGCTGATATTTGTGGCCGGCTTTGTCTGGGAATTTCGACGGACATTTAGAAACTAGCTCACTGCATGATGGCCGGGGGCTAGCAGGGCGACTGAACCAACCGACCTAGTGCCGAGAACTGACCATCTAACGGCCACGCAGCACCTTTGCCGCGAAGCAACCGACATGCTGGGACGAGAGCTGACTTTCATCCAGACGGCGCTGGCGGAACGGCGCCGCCAGATCGCCAAAGCGAGCTAACAACACTCCGACGCTTTACGGGTGGCCCGCCGCGCGGGCTGGCCTTGGCTACCCTGCGATTCATCAGTTCTCGACCGCCCTGCAGGTTGGCCGGAACCGCGAGCTTTCCCAATTTCAGAGGCCGGGCGTGAGAGAGGACTGTTGTGTATGACAATGCTGAATGGACGCAAACAGCTTCTATTTTGGATCCCTGCAGCACTGATACCCGTAGCCTTAATGGTGGCCGTGTTCCTACAGGTGCGCCGGCCGACCGCTACGCGCCGCGCACTCTACATTATCGGTGATCCCGAGAAAGGCGCCGCGCTGTTTTTTGGTGACAAGCAATGCGGTATTTGCCATTCCATTAATGGATCGGGGGGGCGCATCGCCCCGGATCTCTCCGGAAAGCACCCGGACACTCCCGCAATGGGGTGGCTTGCGACAGTATTGTGGAACCATGGACCCGGCATGTGGCGGCAGATCCGCCAAAAGAACACGGCTTATCCCCAGTTGAACTCGCAACAAATGGCAGACATCCTTGCGTTCTTGTACCAGGCGAGTAGCATTGATCGCGCCGGAGACCCTAGCACCGGCCAGCGCGTATTCAACGAGAAGGGCTGTGTCCGCTGCCATTCGGTGGGCGGGTCGGGCGGCAAAGCAGCGCCCGAGCTGTCGGGGATTGCCGCTGGCGGTGACTCGAACGATTGGACATGCGCGATGCTGAACCACGCCGGGTCAATGATCGCTCCTATTACGAGCACCATCGGACAGTGGCCCCAGTTCAGCGGTAAAGAGATGGACGATCTGATCGCATATGTGAGCCTCGGCGTTCCCCGGCCGGTTACGAACGCACGCGAAATACCCGGCAATGCAGAGCGCGGGTGGAGCGTATTCCAGAGCAAATGCATGCAGTGCCACTCCGTACGCGGGCAGGGTGGCAGCATGGGTCCGGAGCTAGGTCCGGAGCACGAGCTTCCACTTACCACGGCGCAGTTTGCCAGCGTTTTTTGGAACCACGCACCGGAGATGCTCCAGCACAGCCGCGAAAGCGGGATCCCTCCGCCTCTCCTTCAGGGCAAGGAAATGGTCGACTTGCTGACGTTCCTTGCGAGCCTGCGGTACTTCGAGCCAACTGGATCCCCCTTGGTCGGAGAGCGCATTTTCTCGGAGCGCGGTTGTGCTGCTTGCCATGGCCATATGGCGGAAGGCACACAGATCGGGCCCGGGCTTAGGTCAGGCACCGAAGCTTTCACAACCGTTTCCTTCACCGCCGCTCTCTGGCAGCATGGACCCCGCATGATTGATCGTGCCGAGGAATTGGGCATACCCTGGCCGACCCTGAAGGCCACCGACATCGGGGATCTTGTGAGTTTTCTTAACGTACCTGCGCGCCCGAAGTAAGCAGCTGGCGAGCGCGCCGGAAAGCGACAGCAGTTGGAGAGAGCCCCTCGCCGTCCGTTCGGTGCTCTCCACTCGGGCGAACCGACGACCGTTCCGCCTGTCCTCAACCGGCCTTTCGTCGTCGGAACAATCTGACAATATTCGATTGATTGTGGCTGGCGTTCACCTAGATGAGCTGTCGTGAATCTGGAAGCAGTGAGCGTCAAGGGCGCAATTCTTACCGGCGCGCTATTGGAGACCCTGATAGGCGCCATAAGAAATATGAATTGGACTCAGTTTGATGGCCGCCTCTATTGTCAGTGGATTGCTGGGACCCGATTTCCAAGTTAGCAATCGCGATGAATAGGTTGATTTGTCTCCGGGCCGAACCCGCTGCTCATGTTCGGGGACAGGCTGCACCAAAGAGCCGGAAAGCACGGTTGTCCCTTTTGAAACAAGCACTCACGGGACCAGGCAAGCGGTCTTCGGCATTGCGCGACCTTATGATTGCGTACGCAAGCCCTGGTTGAACTAGCCACTGGCCCGAGTGAATGAAGTTCGGGTTCGAGGTCCAGGTCGAAATGGCCGCAACTTGGAAGGTTGGGTTTTATTTCGTTGCGTCTTTGAGTGCTTTCCTAGCGTTGCTTTTCGGTCTGTTTGCATTGTCGGATGACCCGATCGTGGGAGTGTTGTTCACGATTGGAGGAATGGCCTTGCTGCTGTACGCCGTAGCAGGCTTGTGTGGAGCGCCGATATTCAAGAACTAGCTTCGCGAACAAAGTAATGGAAAAAAACTGCGATTGAATGAAATGGCGCTCCTTGGCGTCGGCTCGCTTCCCTCAAGATATTCACAAGTGCTGTTGTGTCGGCAGTTGCTGGAGTTGGTTCCAGCACACGTCCGACCACCTGAGAATTGTCCATTCTTTAAGAACAGGAGCAACCAAAGATGACGAAACGAGTCGACAGGCGCTTTTGCCCCCTCTCGTTTGTCTCGGCCCGTGGCGCCTTCCTCCTAGTAGTGGCCGGATTGTTCGCAGCGCTATCATTGCCCCTTGTTGCTGACGATGGGCCCAAGCCGGATCCATCTGGCACAGCCACTGGGGACAAGACCAGCGCCGTGGACGCCGCAGGCAATCCTTTTGTAGTTCCCGAGCCAACCGACAAGGCGGCTCCGGACTACACCAAGAACAAGGAAGATTTCGATGACTACCAGGCTCAGGCGGCCAAAGAACCTCTCGCTGTAAGACTGGCCGACGATGTGGGTCACATTCGCGTGGCAACGAACTTTGCCTGGACATTAAACACCGGTTACCTAGTCCTGTTCATGCAGGCTGGTTTCGCACTCCTCACCTGCGGGCTGGTTCGAAAGAAAAATGCCGCCCACTTGATGATGCTGAATTTCGCGGCCTACGTATTCGCCTTCCTGGCGTACTACGCAGTCGGATACGCCTTCCAGTTTGGAGCTGTCGCTATCAATGCTGCGCCCACTAATCTGGGCGGTATCCCCACCCTCAACAGGTTTCTAGTTGGGAGCGGCCAGTGGGGGTTTGTGGGGGGAAAGGGTTTTTTCCTTGTCGGTCCCGCCTATGACAGCGCCAGCAACTGTCTAACGCTGTTCGAAGTCGTGTTTATGGAGACCGCCGGCTACATCATTGTCGGCGCTATCTGCGAGCGGATAACCTTTTGGGCATTCCTGCTTTGTGAACTCTTCATCGGCGCGATACTGTACCCCATCTCCGGCTGCTGGACATGGGGTGGGGGGTGGTTGTCGCAAGTCGGTTCCACGCTGAACCTCGGTCATGGCTATGTCGACTTTGCGGGATCAACTGTCGTCCATGCAGTAGGTGGTTTTTGCGCCATGGCTCTCGCGATCGTTTTGGGTCCGCGTCTGGGTAAGTATGGTCCCGGGGGGAAGATCCGCATCTTTCCCGCCCATAACATCGTGTACGTCGTGACCGGCACATTCATTCTGCTTTTTGGATGGATGGGATTCAACCCAGGTTCCACTCTCGGAGCAACGGACCTTCGCATCTCCGTAGTCGCAGTAAATACTAATCTGGCCGCCGTAGGGGGCTCCGCCGCTGCGATGCTTCTGTGGTATTTTCTGTTTGGCAAGCCCGACATCACCATGGCCTGTAACGGAATGCTGGCGGGCTTAGTCGCGATCACCGCACCGTGCGCCTTTGTGTCTCCGACGTCTGCGGTATTCATTGGCGTACTTGCGGGATGCCTGGTTTGTGGCGGCGTTCTCTTCAATGATCGGTTTCTCAAGATCGATGATCCCTGTGGTGCGATTTCGGTACATGGTTACTGTGGGTGGTTTGGTGCGGTTTGTGTGGGCATCTTTGCCGATGGCACCTACGGCAACGGATGGAATGGCGTCGGTGCAACGTCCTACCTGGGACGAGCGGGACAGGGGGTGACGGGCTTGTTCCACGGTGATGCTCGGCAGTTCTGGTGCCAGCTCATGGGAGCAACTCTGTATGCCGCTTGGGCGTTCGGCGCAACCTATATGGTCTTCTGGTGTGTCAACAAAGTGAAGAGCATGCGAGTGGCACCAGAAGTGGAAGAAGAAGGTCTCGACGTTCCCGAGTTTGGGATGTCGGGTTACCCGGAAGACGCAGTCGCTGGGGCTCGGTAAGTGCAGCGGCGGTGTGCGTCGTCGAAATCATCGAGATTGCGGAAAGGGCGCCGGAACCCGTTTCTTCCAATCCAGCTGCGGTATGCAACTATTCCGTCGGACATCTGAACTCATTGAAAATGCGGGACAGTCAGGCTCCTCCGCCCATGGGCGAAATTCCGCTGTCACGTCACGATCTGACACGCTGAATTCTGATGGATCGTGATCGCTTGCTCGGACAGACGAGCGATGACGTGAACCAAGCCGCGGCACAAATCGTCGGAGAAGCGACGAAGCAAGACTAGCGCTTTTCTACCGCTCTCTTGGTAGTGGGCCGAAATGTGCGTTGATCGGGCGCCCTCTCGCACTGTGCGTACGACCTTCTGCATGGTCTGTAGTGCTGCAGGCACGTTGTTGGGGACTCCGTAGCCGCTATTGGATCGACTCTTCTTCAGAGGGGCCCCATGCTCAACTGCGAATTCGTCCCGAGCCCCTTCCGGCTGCAACGACTTTATGTTCCATATCGGACATAATTCCATTGACACGCGAGGACGCGACGGCCTAAACTTCCCGCCAATTACTGTGCGTTACAGCCCGTGGAGGGTACCCCAAGGCTTTAATAAAATGTCTTCACGGACCTTGCTTTTCGGTTGTTTGACCGGGCCAAGTACGTCTCCGAACAGTGCGGTACCCGGGACTTCTTGTGAGCCCTTATGAATAGCTTCCGAGAACAGGCGATAGCGTAAGCAACGCCCCCCGCCCCGCCGATCTGAAACAGAAGGCATCTGCAAGTCTTGCTTCGTGTCGGTACGCACCGACCAACATCTGCCCATAGAAGTGGCGGAAGATATTCATGTAGATGTTTGCCTGGTACGGCCCGACTCCGCGGTGGGCGACGCACTTTTGTGAAGGCCCGCAACAGATGCAAGCGGCTTGACTGTATGTAGATGACGGTCCCTCTCGCACTGCCTTGTCCGCCGCGCAGTGGCGTGACACACATCACTTAACTACGAATCGGAACACGTACTACGCATTATTTGCAGCTTGCTCTGCATGTCGAGACGATGCAGAACGTGCTTCCTCTCCGAAGTTTCTTGACACTGTCACCGACGATGGGCAATCGTGACTTATTGACAATCTTCGCTGCTTCGCTGGATCGAATACCGTTCTCTACATATCGCTATAAGAAATTAATCGCCGCAACCGCCTTGACCCTATTTCTGGCGACAGCATTTATTTCTTGCAGCGAGAAGTTCGACTACGACAAGGGCACCAGGATGACCGGGGGTGATCCCAAGGCCGGTATGGAGAAGATCATCCTACACGATTGCCACTCCTGCCACGTCATTCCGGGCATTCCCGTAAACCGCGACAGCCGCGGGCCGGCGCTCAAGCACTGGGCAAGTCACACCACCATCGCCAAAAAGTGGCCGAACACTCCGGAGAACCTCGAGGATTTTATCGAGCATCCCGAGCGAATGCTGCACGGAACCGGGCTCAAGAGCGAGATCACGATGTCGAACGTGAAGCCCGGCGATGCGAAGGATATCGCAGCCTATTTGTTCTCAATCCAATGAAGCTAAGATTGCTTCTCTGTTCCACCAGGCTCGCTGAGGAAGCGGCTTCGTCCGACGGCGGACTCTAACGTCCCGCCGTGAGAGCATTTCGCAGACCAACTCAAGCGCTTTTGGCATGGCGCGGCAGACGTCGAGGCCGAGTTCGGTGCCGACGTCGAAGCTGAACCCCACCACACCAACGAGCCAAACCTCCTTCAACGCCACGCCGGCGGTCTCGGCAGCGAAGAGCGTCTCCTCGAGACAAGGCTGGTGTGCGCTAAGGCGCATACCCGGCACATGCTGCCGTAGCTGCGCTTGATCGTAAACCAGAATCTCGCCCGGCTCTCCTCCGCGGGAGAGAGCGTCAAGCAGAATCAGCAGCTCGCGACCGACGAGATAGTCAATGAAGTCGAGCGCAGGCGTACCCAGGTCGAGCAACTCGAGATCGCCTCCGAATTCATATTCTGACTCGAGATGTGCGATGGCCTGCGGACCAAAGCCGTCATCCTGCAGGAGGATATTGCCGATGCCTGCGATCAATACCGGCGGCACTCTTGGTTGGGACATCACAATACTTTTACCGTCGCGATCGGCTTGCCCGAAGGATCGTATGTGTGACAAGCGCATGCCATGCACGGATCGAAGGAGTGCACGGTCCGCAATACTTCCAGAGGCCTTTCCGCGTCGATCACCGGATTGCCCAGCAGCGAGGTTTCGTACGGGCCGGGAACGCCTCTATCGTCACGCGGGCTGGCATTCCAGGTCGTGGGCACCACCGCCTGATAATTGCTGAGGCGCCCATTGCGCAAGACCACCCAGTGTGACAAGGTTCCACGCGGCGCTTCGTGGGTGCCCACGCCTTCCACTTCCCCATCGGGAAATTTCGGCGGATTAAACACGGCCGTATCGCCGCTGCTGATGTTGGTAACGAGATATTCCCAGTGTTTCTGGGCTAGCTCCGACAGCATGGCGCAACGGATCGCGCGCGCCACATGGCGTCCCATGGTGGATTGCAGATCGTTGACCGTGACCTTGCGCTTGCCCACAGCGGAGATCTTTTCAAGCGCAGCATCCGTCCACTTCTTCGTGAGCGGATGCCCCTGGGCGTAGCCGACAAGCACCTGCGCAAGCGGACCAACCTGCATGGGCCGGCCGTCATATCGCGGAGCCTTCACCCACGAGTACTTGCCGTCCTCTTCGAAATCGGTATAGTGCGGCTGAGTTTCACCCTTCCAGGGATGCTGCGCCTCCTTGCCCTTGTACCACGCGTGAGTCAGGTCCTCGGCGACTGCGTGGCGGAATTCCGTGTCAGCTGCGGTGTAGAGGGTTTTGGGACTCGATATGTTTCCCTCGATGATGACGCCGCCGGGCAGATCAAAGTTGGAAGCTTGCGCATTTACCGGCAGATCAGGTACTGCGAGATAGTTTCTTACCCCGGCTCCGTAGCTCATCCACTCCGGATACAGCGCCGCCAGCGTGCAGGCGTCGTTGAAGTATACCTGTTGCACAAACGGGATGACCGAATCCATCAGAAACTTGATCTGATAGAGCCGGTCCATGTTCAAAGTGCCAAGGCTGTCAAGATTGATGGCATTCTGCACGCCGCCCACGGCAAGGTTCTGAATGTGCGGAGTCTTGCCCCCAAGGATGCCGACCACCTGCAACGCGTAACGCTGATACTGTAGCGCCTGCAAATAGTGCGCGAACGCGATCAGGTTGACCTCCGGAGGCAGCTTCATTGCCGGATGTCCCCAGTAGCCGGTGGCAAACATTCCAAGCTGTCCGCTCGACGCGGATGCTCTCACCTTATCCTGCGCGGCCTTGAGTTCTTTTACCGAATTGTCGGTCCACTCTGACAGGCTCTGCGCCAGCGTTGCCGCCTTGGCAGGATCGGCGCGCGGGATGGTCATGATGTCGACCCAGTCAAGCGCGGAGAGTTGATAGAAGTGCACGATGTGATCGTGGAGAGCGTGGTTGATCAGGATGAGGTTCCGGATGAACTGCGCGTTGGGAGGAATCTGCAGCCGAAGCGCGTCCTCAACCGCGCGAACGCTCGCCATGGCATGAACGGTCGTGCAGACTCCGCAGAACCGCTGGGTAAACAGCCAGGCTTCGCGAGGGTCGCGCCCAAGCACGATGTTCTCGATGCCGCGCCACATGGTGCAGCTCGCCCATGCTTTCGAGACGCTGCTGCCTTCCACCTCCACGTCAATGCGAAGGTGTCCTTCAATCCGCGTAACTGGGTCTATGTTGATCCGCGTTGCCATATCCACTCATTTGTATGTAAGGGTAGAAGTTCCTGTAATAGCTTTCCGAGTCGTACCACTGCTGCAGCGGCGCCGGCAAGATCGGTAGCCGCTTAACCGCAATCAGAAACAGGCAAATGCATGTACAGATAAAACTCAAGGAGATCGCAATCTCGATGACAGACGGCGTGTAATAGGCGATGATCCCCAGCCGCCATGGGCGATAAGCCAGCGTGGTTGGGTCGAAGCGATAGGCCATGCCACCGACCACGATGAAAAAACAATTTCTAAACAGGGTATAAGCGTTGTCCCGATATTTCGCCTTCCGCAAATAGAACGCTGGCACGAAGATGAAGAGCATTTCAGTCCAGAACAGAAGGCTTAGGAGGCCGGAGGTGAACATCATGGTGAACCGCCCCCGCACAACGATGTCCAGCAATCGCACAGCGATCCAGGGGAAGATAAGCCAGTTCAGCAGAGACACCAGTTCGTCCATGATGGACTGGTCAATGGCGCGCTTCCACGTCAGGCAGCACAACAGCACCGAAGCGATGGTGGTGGCTACGCCGATAAAGGCCGCGGCCCAGACGTAAAGCAGCGGCAACAGCGGTGTTTGCCAGAGCGGAAAGACCTGGTTGCCGGTGAGCAGCATCAGCGCTCCCAGGGCCGATTGATGCAGGATCGGCAGCGTGTATGCGAGCGCCACAATGTAGGGGTATGTCTTACGGATGATGGGAACTAGCCAGACAACCAAGCCGCGGCCCGGCGGAAAGAAGTAATACCACTGCTCCAGGATGGGTGGCGTATTCTCCAGGAACAGGGGGAACAGGCAGTACAGGGGCATACACCACAGCACTTCCCACATGGGTGAGATCGTGTTCCAGCGATACACTGAGAGCAGATTGTAAACGTTCCAGGGTCGCGAAACGTCCACCGCAATCGCCAGCAACCCTGTGAAGTAAACCAGAAAGCTGATAAGCAACGTTACACGCATCACGGCGTGCAGTTTGCGCTTGCGAAAGATCCAGGCGGCGATCCCGATGGGAAAACTGCCCGAGCCCAGCGCGGTCAGCGTCATGACGTTGAATGTCTTCCAGATGCCCCAGGGAAAACCATCGCTAAGTCCGCTGGCTGCGCCCAATCCGAAGACCTGGCGATAGATGACGAAAACAAATCCCGTCAGGGCAACTGCGGCGAGAAATATGAAGTTCTTGGTGACGACGGGAACCCCGAACACCGGCACGCCTCGCTGCCATCGGACAACTGTTAAATCGCTCTGAGTGTGACCGTTCATAGCTGAGGAATTAACCCCGTCTTCTTGTGTTCTTCGTCGATCTCCGCCTCGTGTTCGCGGAAGTTCTGCTTCAGAAACGCAACCATTACTCCGTAAATGCTGATTGGGAGCAAGAAATACTTCATTACGCGTTCCTGCCAGCGCAACCAGTTACTCGGGTGTTCCGTCGGGCTCAGATGCGGCAAACCTAGAAGGTCGAAATTCACCGCCGCCAGATACAAGACCTGCGTACCCCCGGCCTCTTTTTCGCCGTAGACGCGGTCTTCGAAGTATTTGCCGGGATGCTCGTTGATACGGCGATGCGCCTCGCGCAGCAAGACATCACGCCGTCCGAAGATGACCGCTTTCGGCGGGCACACGTAGGTGCAAGCTGGCTCTTTGCCGGCGGCCAGGCGTTCCTTGCAGAATTCGCACTTGACGATCTTTGCGTTGAAGGCGTCCCAATCGAATTTGGGAATTTGGTACGGGCAGGCGAGCTGGCAGTACCGGCACCCGATGCATTTGTCGGCGCTCCACGAAACCACGCCAGTGACTCTGTTTTTTTCGAGGGCGTGAAAAGGACAGGCGGCTACGCAAAACGGATCAACACAGTGCATGCACTGGCGCTTCACGAACGCGAACGTGCCGCCCTCACCATACTTCGGCTTGTACAGCTTGATGATGTTCTTGGTGAAGGAATTCAGGTCGTTCGGAGCCTGGTGCAGTGAGTCCACGCGCGTGTCGGGTTGCAACCCATTAGCATCAGCGCAGGCTACGACGCACGACTTGCAGCCAATGCACTTGGTGGAGTCGTACAACATCCCGACGGCGTCGCGCGGAGGAGTGGGTACCGGTTCCTGCGCCGTACCGACCACCGCGTCACCTACGGCCGCAGCGGCTCCTGCCATCGTGCCCATCTTCAAAAGGTCGCGCCGTGTTAGGGACATAGTTATGCTCCCGCACCGCGATCTTTGCTGCGCTCGTCAGGTCCCACATCGCTGCCCGGCTTTAATTCTTTCGGAAGGTCAAGCGGCCTCTCTGCCGCTGCCTCCTGACTACTCTTGAAGCGCTGCGCTGCCGCCCAGGCTGCACCGAGTCCAGCGCCCACGATAACTCCGGCTGCTCCTGTCGCCAGATTGGCCGGGCGCCCTTGCGACAGGTTCACCGGGGGATAGGTATCGGGTGGCGTAATGTTGTGTAGCGTCGCCTGCTCGAAGACCGGCACATTGAAGGCAATTCCCTTCTCCGTGCAGCCGACACAGGGCGCGCCAATACCGATCGGCCAAACGTCGGGCGTCTCGTTGAACATGCGCACGGAGCATCCGGCATGTGTATCCGGTCCTTTGCAACCCAGCTTGTACAAACACCAGCCATGTCGGTGGCCGTCGTCACCGAACTGCTGCGCAAAGCGCCCGGAATCGAAGTGGGCTCGTCTCGGGCACTGGACGTGAATCACGCGGTCATACGCGAACTTAGGTCGCAGATCGGCGTCAAGCTCCGGAGGATTGCCGGTACGGAGAATTTCCAGCACAGTACCGATGAGGTTGTAAGGGTTGGGTGGGCAGCCCGGAAGATTGATTGTTGGCACACCCCGAAGCAGGTCCGAAACTCCGACCGCCCCCGTCGGATTCTCGCCCGCCGATGGGATGCCGCCCCAAGAAGCGCACGAGCCGATCGCGATGACCGCTTTCGCCTTCGAACCAATCTGCTCCAGCATCTCCGTGGCCGGTCGGCCAGCCAGTTTCATGTAAATGCCCTGCTCTTTTGTCGGGATGGAGCCTTCAACGACTAAGAAGTACTTGCCTGCATTTCCTTCGACGGCGTTACGCAGCGCTTGTTCCGCCTGCTTTCCGGAACCCGGCATTAGCGTCTCGTGGTAGTCGAGCGAGATGATGTTGAAGATCAGCTCGTCCACTCCGGGGCGCGAAGTTCGCAGCAGGGTTTCGGTGCACCCGGTGCAGTCCTGGAAATGGAGCCACACTACGGAAGGACGTCTCAGGCCGGCGATTTCTTGCGCTACTTCCCCGGCCCAGGATTTGTTCGTGAGAGCCAGCCCCACTGGAGCAACAATCATCAGTTCGGTGCAAAACTTCAGGAAGTCTCGGCGAGGAATGCCGGCTCGTTTTAGTTGTTCGCCTATAGTCAGGCTTTTGCTCTGGCCATCGCTGGTGACCATTGGTGCACTTCTCCGATTCGGCATGCCGCGCAGATGAAGACTACGAAAATTCGGCTGCCGCGGAATAATTTGTAGTACTCATGACTCTCTTATGCGCGCAGCGTTAGCTCTTATGACTACAAACACCCAGCCCTGTGACCGGTATCACACAGAGAAGCGCGCGCGCTCACATCTAAGAACGCCTCACGGCGACCGGAAACAGGAATGCCTGTCGAAGCTGATCTTGTTCGGGGGGGAGGCCGCTGCGCCGAGCCCTGCAGCGATATGTGGCCCATTACCACGAGGAGCGCAATCAGCAGGGGAAGCAGAACCGGCTCCTGTTCCCATTGCCAAATCGAAGGGCGAGCGGGGATAACGGAATTGTGCGTTGCAAGGTTTGCGCAGCCCGGCCGGTATGCGAACGAAGTACGGGGTGCCTCTCGTGAAGTGCCCGTCAATGAGCGCGGATGAAGTCTTTCCAGCGGAGCACAGCCGAAGTTAGCCGCTGCGCTTTCTAAAGCCACTGCCTTGCATGGTAGTCAGCTACTTTGGATGTGCCCGTCGAAATTCCCAGACAAATCCGGCCACAAAGATCAGCCCACTTATAGCCCAAATCAGTGGCTGTCTCGCAAAGGAAGTCGGATCCCAAGCAATCGCCTCACTTGCTCCTGGCCTATAAACAACTAAAAAATAGATGCCCATTACGATTGGCGATAGGGCAGCAGCGATGGCTACGGCCACAGTTCCAGCGACAAGGCTCTTCACATAGACCATATTCCCCCCGCCATTTCGTTCTTAATTCATGGTGGGAGTTGTCCGAAAGCGCCTGTTCTACACGACCACTACATCCCGGCTACAGGTTCTCGCGGAGGCGGTCTGCCTCAGACGCTCCGCCAGCGCCGACTGGATGAAGGTCATTTCCCGGCCCAGCATCTCCGTGGCTTCGCGGCACAGGTCCGGCCGCTCGCGTATCAGACGGAGAAAGTCTCCCTGCGCCACGTGCACCACGTCGGCTCCGGTAAACGCTGTCGCGGTCAGGCTGTAAGGCCGTCCGGTAAAGCTCGAAGGCAAGCCCAGCAGCGAACCGCTCCCAAAGAGCCGATCCAGCCTGGGCATGCTTTTCATGCTCAAGCACACTTTGCCCTTGACCACTAGGAAGACGCCGGCATTGTCGCCGTCCTCGCGAAACATGGTGTTTGTCACAGGGAAATGCTCCCTAGTCCCTGCCTCAATTAGACAGGCCTTCAGACCATTAGACGCTTTCAGGATTAGGCTTTGCTCACCCACATTCATGATGCAACACTTATGCCAAATTCCTTCCAACCGCGCGGTGACCCCGATCACTATTGTTTGTGAGCGGAATCGGGCAGTGATCCCCATCGCATTGCCAAGTAGTATCACACCGCGTCATACAATATGGTACCTCCGCCGGCGCCACCGTTTTGCCTGGGCCCAGCTAAGCGAAAAATAATGCGCTCAGCACCTTCGCGAGGTATATAGTGTGAGGCCGTTGGAACAAACAGAAATTCCAGCTAGTTCCAAAACAGGGAGAATACTCAAATGCCACACTATGTCACGCTAGTGCGTTACACGGCGCAAGGAATCGCGAAGGTCAAGGAGAGTCCGGCGCGGCTCGACGCTGCCAGGAAAGCCGCCCAGGCCGCGGGCGGGAAGATTCATGCTTGGTATCTAACGATGGGAAAGTATGACGCCGTGTTCGTCTCGGAATTTCCGGATGATGAGACCTGTGCCAGGTTCTCTCTATCCGTTGCAACGTCAGGCAATGTGACCACGCAAACTCTAAAGGCGTTTACGGAGCCTGAGTACCGCAAGATCATCAGTTCGCTCCCCTGAGCCTCACTAGCGGCGTGAATCACGGCTGATATTTGGCATCGCGATCAAGGAAGGGACAACATGGACATTCAAAGCATAGTTACACATGTGCCTCACCACAATCCAAAACGCACTAAAAGCAGTGCATACTCAAGAGTTCCCTGACATCAGGACCTAACTTGTCTACTTGTCTGTGGTGTTGAATGGCCAGAACGCGCGGGACTTCTTCGTAACCGGCTGAATGAGCGGACACTTCTGTCGTGGGCCCAGACAACTGAAAGCTTGCGTACAGCCGATTCAAGCAGCCCAGTCATAGCGGTGATGCAACCCGCCCACCCGCTGCTGGCAAATCACGGTACCCTTTTCCAGAGAGCGTGCCCTGCCTGCCGGCGTTTGCTTGTCCAGCCCAAGGTGGGTTCGGTCGTCGTGATAATAGGAAACGTACTGGGAGAGGAGTCGCTTCAGATGGCGCTCATCCAACGCGATCATGTGGTCGAGCAAGTCGCGGCGGCAGCTTCCGACCCAACGCTCGGCGACGCCATTCTGCCAGGGACTCTGAATCGCCGTACGGACCGGTGTCATCTTCAGCGAGCGGATCGACGCTGGCACTTCCAAGCCATACTTCGCATCGTGGTCGAAGAGGAAAAATCTGGGCGCGGAATCGTAGGGAAAAGCTTGTCGCAACTGCAGCACGGTCCAACTGCTGGTGGGATGGCAAGTGACGTTGAAATGCAGAATGCGCCTGCGATCATGGGCGATGATGAAGAAGCAGTACAGAACCCCAAAGGCGAGACTGGGGACGGTGAAGAAATCCATGGCAGCGATAGCTTCCCGATGATTGCGCAGAAAGGCCAGCCAGCACTTCGCGGGTTGAGGGTCCTTGGGCGCTCGTTTCATCCAGCGGGAGATGGTGGTTTCCGACACGTCGAAGCCGAGCATCAGGAGTTCGCCGTGGATGCGAGGCGCACCCCAACTGGGATCGTTAGCCACCATTTGAAAGATCAATTCACGGATCTGCTTCGAGATCCTGCGGCCACCGCCCACTGGTTTTCGCACTTTGTAGAGCAGGGCCCAGTACAGTTTGAATCCGGATCGATGCCAGCGCACGACGGTGTCCGGTAGGACGATAACCAGTGCCTTTTTCCAGTGAGCCCAGAACCGGCGAGCTACGACCCAGAAGAGTTTGTCCATGGCTCCCAGTCTTGGCCTCGGTTGCTGGCGTTTGAAGACGGCGAGTTGTTGGCGAAGGGCGAGGTTTTCGAGCATCAGACTGCGGCGCGTCCGCAACCCGCGAAGCACGGCTCCGAGCCAGAGCCGAAACAGGTCAAACATGGCAACCAAGTTATAGCAGGCCGACTTTGCCGACTGCCTGCGAAGTTGTTGATTTCAC
>Ga0181505_10191882_pt1 | contig 14777 bp, 18 predicted proteins | sample PEATcosm2014_Bin_5_FD_127743 | JGI IMG/M metagenome (GOLD analysis project Ga0181505, IMG submission 127743) | Metatranscriptome of peatland microbial communities from MTU Mesocosm Facility, Houghton, MI, USA - PEATcosm2014_Bin05_30_metaT... | ecosystem: Environmental > Terrestrial > Soil >...
CGATGCCGCGCTTGATCGCATCAACTACCTGTTCGATGAGTTCCCGAACATCGTAGCGGGAGTCTCCGGAGGTAAGGACAGCACGGTCATCTTCGAATTGACGTTGCGTGTTGCTCGGGAGCGAGGTCGCTTACCGCTGACCGTGTTTTGGCTTGACCAGGAAGCGGAATGGACGTCGACGGTTGAGACGGTACGGCGGGTGATGTACCTGCCGGAAGTGAAGCCGCTGTGGCTCCAGTGTCCGATCCACATGGACAACGCGGCATCGTTCGTGACGAAGTTCCTGAAGTGCTGGGACCCGGAGCGCGAAGCAGAATGGTGCCACGAGAAAGACCCGATATCACTCAAAGAGAACGTCTACGGCACGGACCGGTTCAAGGAACTCTTCCCGGCGATCTTTAGGCATCACTATCCGGGCCAGAAGGTCGCGGTGCTCGCCGGCGTACGCTGTGAGGAGTCGCCGGGGCGCCTGATGGGTTTGACACAGAAGGCGTGCTACAAGTGGATCACCTGGGGTATCAAACTGGGCCCGGATCACCACACGTTCTACCCCTTGTACGACTGGAGTTACACCGACATTTGGGCGTCCATCCACAAAAACAAGTGGCCCTATAATTCCATCTACAATTACCAGTATCGGTACGGCGTGCCAGTGAATCGTATGCGGGTCTCGAATCTGCATCACGAGACAGCCGTGCACTCGCTCTTCTACCTCCAGGAGATCGACCCAAAGCTTTATCAGCGACTGGCGCAGCGGCTCCCTGGCGTGGACACGGCCGGCAAGCTGGGGCGCGAGAACTTCTACGCTGGCAAGCTGCCGTTCATGTTCAAGGACTGGTGCGAATACCGCGACTACCTGATCGAGAAGCTGGTAGCGAACGATCCGAAGTGGCAAGAGCAGTTGAAGCGTACGTCCGCGCGGTACGACGAACTCTTCACTACGGAGAACGATCACCGGCAGGATGCCGCGGCAGTGGTAGTGCAGTCCATCCTGTGCAACGACTACACCGGCACGAAGGTCGACAACTACCAGACACAGTTTGTCGGGAAGTACCTTCAGGACCGCCGGCGTACGATGAAGTGGACGGCGGGCGTGTTCCAGAAGGCTGACGATCCGATCTCGTTCCAATGGTACGTGAACCGGCTCCGCCAGTCCGGGGAAGACTTGAGTGACGGGCGCCGGGTGTTCGCGTTCCAGCGCTATCGCTATTGGATGGTGGGCGACGCGCTCCACCGGGAAGCGGTTGCGGCTTCTACCCTTGCCGGTGTGCCAGACGCGCAGCAGGCGCAAGCTATTGCGCAGGAGGCGGCAATCCTGTGAACGCTCTGCCGGCAGACCCAGTCTCAAACGTGCGTTGGGTCCCAATCGAGAAGGTTTCGGCTAACGATTATAATCCGAACAGTGTCGCCAAGAACGAGATGCGGCTCCTATACATTTCGATCTTGCATGACGGCTACACGCAACCTATTGTGACTGTGGAGAACGAAGACAAGTCCGGCTTTATCATCGTTGACGGCTTTCACCGTTACCTCGTCTGCCGGGAGTACAAGGACATCTACGAGCGCACGGGCGGTCGCGTACCCATCGTGGTCATTGACAAGCCAGTGAATGACCGTATGGCCTCGACGGTGCGACACAATCGGGCCCGCGGCAAGCACTCCGTCGACGGCATGGCGAACATGGTATTCACCATGTTGGAAAACGGCTGGCAGGATGACGCGATCTGCAACGAGTTGGGACTCGAGGCCGAAGAGTTGGTCCGCTTGAAGCATATCACCGGCTTCTCGAAGCTGTTCGAGAACATCGAGTACCGCCAGTCCTGGGAAACCACGGCCCAGATCAAGTTAAGGACAGGACATGAACGCGCCGTCGCTCGTAACGCTTGACGTTGCGGAGATCAAGCCCTACGGGCGGAACCCGCGGCAGAACGCCCAGGCGGTTCAGAAGGTCAAAGAGAGCATCACGCGGTACGGTTACAACCAGCTTATTGCGGTTGACCATGCGCATGTGATCGTTATCGGCCACACGCGCTACGCGGCGCTGAAGGAACTGGGATGGGAACATATCCCGGTGCTGGTACTCGACCTAACGGCCAACCAGGCTAAGGCGTACCGCTTGGTAGATAACAAGACGTCAGAATACGCGCACTGGACGAAAGACCTTGCAACGGAATTGCGGGAGTTAGGCGACGAACTGCCTGACCTGAAGAGCTTCTTTCCGGACATCGGGGCGATGCTGGCGCAGTCGGTTGGCTCCGCAGTCCAGGAAGGTGTGAGCGCCGATGAAGTGGCGAGCGTGGAAACCCGGTTGGCTACCCACTTTAAGCAAACTGGTAGCGCGAAGAAAGAGATCGTCTGCGCCAACCCGAAGTGCGGCAAACATTTCTTCGTCACGAAGTAAGATGAACGACCCCACGATCATCACGCTGCCTGTCCTGGACATCAAGCCCTACTGGCGCAATCCTCGGGAGAATCACGAGGCGGTCCAGAAGGTAAAGCAGAGCATCGCAGCCTACGGCTATAACCAGTTGATCGGCGTAGACAAGAAGCACGTGATCATCGCCGGACACACTCGGTACCTTGCGCTTCGCGAGTTGGGTTGGACTCAGATCCCGGTGCAGGTGTTGGACCTCACCGAACGGCAGGCGCGAGCCTACCGGATCATCGACAATAAGACGGCGGAGTTTGCGAAGTGGGATTCAGACCTTCTGCTCGCCGAACTGAAAGAGTTGACGAGCGACGAACTGCCTACTTTGCAGGGCTTCTTTCTGGAAGAGATGAAGCCGCTGTTACCGCCGGCAAGCGGCAACGGGAACGGTACGAGCCTGGCTCCGCTCGGGGCCGGATCGGACGTTTACCGCAACTCAGAAAAGGAAATTGCCTGTCCCTACTGCGGGGAGAGCATGTACATCTCAGGCTAAGTCATTATTTTTATGAGCGTTAAGGGAAAGAAGGCAGCGCAGAAGGAAGTCGAAGAGCTGGCGAAAGCCATTGAGAAGGCGCTCCCAAAAAGCAAGCGCGGAACTGGCACGCACAAGGGCTTCGGTACTACGGTCGATCCGAAGGTTGGGGCGAAGACAGCCATCAAGAAGGGCGAGCGGCGCAATCCGCACGGGCGCCCGAGCACAACGCCGATGCGGGACGCGCTCCGCAAGCGGCTGATGATGAAGTTCCCGGCGAAATATTCGAAGCAGATGGGCATCCAGGTCGGGATCACTTGGGGCGAAGCGGTTGCGCTCACGTCGCTTTACGATATGGTCAAAGCCCCAGAGCCAACGAAGTTTAGCGCCTACGCCGCGGAGTCGGATGGTCCGCTGCCAACCGAGATCAGCGGGCCTCAGGGCGGACCGATTCCTATGGACGTGAAAGTGAATGACAAACTTACCGTCGTTGCCGAGCGACTCCGGGACCGGCTCACCCAGCGTACCAAGCCTGCTTAGTAACGAAGAAATTGCACTTCTGCTGCCCGAAGAAGCAGAGCAGTACCTGCAGGCGCTCGAAGAGTACGAGCGTCAGTTGGACATGGAAGAGATCGCCGCTGGTTTGGTTTCGGATCTTCCCACGTTCATGCGGCAGGCGTGGAACATCGTAGAGCCTGAAACTCCGCTGGTTTGGAGTTGGCACTACGAGTACCTCTGCGAGTGGCTCACTATGATTTCCAGTGGCGAGTTCAAGCAGCGGTACCCGGAAAAGCTGGGCCTGATCATCAACGTTCCGCCGCGGAGCGGAAAGTCAACCTTCGCATCGGTTCTTTGGCCGGTGTGGACGTGGCTGAAGTACCCGGCACGTCGGTTCCTGTTCGCCTCGCACACGGGCGGATTGTCAGAGAGCCACAACCAGAAGCGGGCGTGGCTCATCAACTCGAAGTTCTTTCAGGAGCGCTTCGGGAACCGGTTTAAAGTCCTGGCGGAGTCCGGGGACCTGATTCGGAACGATCACACCGGCCAGTTCCATGTTACGTCGATCGGTTCGGGTAGCACTGGTTATGGCGGTCTGATCCTCGTAGGTGACGACCTACTGGACCGCGAGAAAGCCTTCAGCGAGACGTACAAGAACAAGACGAACAGTTGGATCGATTCCAGCTTCTCGAAGATGCTGGACGATCAAGTACGCGGCGTCTTCGTTCACATCTCGCAGCGCCTAGCAGTGGATGACCCAACCGGTCACCTGTTAGGCGAGGATGGCAGCACTGGCAACGCCAACCAGTGGGTGCGGATCAAGATTCGGCGGGAAGCGGAAGAAGAAGAGATTTACGAGTACCCGCTATCCGGTCAGAAGCACGTTCGCTCGAAGGGTGACATCCTGCAGGCGGAACGGTGTCCGCCGCTGGTGGTCGCACGGCTCAAGCTGAAGAGCCGTGAGTGGGCAAACCAGGAACAGCAAGAGCCGACGCCGTCGACGGGCGCCATCATCAATCCGAACTGGCTCAAGTATTACCGAGCCTCGGACGGGTTGCCTTCGCTCTTCCAGGTCATTGTCAGCATCGATTGCACGTTTAAGTCTGGGGATGGCACCGACATGGTTGCCATTCACAAGTACGCATTGAGCGGCAAGCGGCGCATCCTGCTGGATCGTCGGACCGAGCGGTTGAATTACCCGTCTACGAAGCAGGCCGCAAAAGAGATGGCGCGTGGCGGTCACCAGGTATCTTGGCTGAAAGAGCCGATGCCAGCGGCTACGCAATTGCTGATCGAGAACAAGGCCAACGGGCCGGCGCTGACGGATGAACTGCGAGACGATCCGGAGTTTACGCTTGGGATCATTGAATATGACCCAGGGCGGTCGAGCAAAACAGAACGCTTTGTTACCGCCTCGAGTGACGCGGAAGCTGGGCTCTGTTACTTCCCGACCGACGCACCGTGGATTGGTTCGTTGCGCGGCGTGCTTTGCCAGTATGCGGGCGAAGGTTCGGTACCGTTCGATGACGACTGCGATGCGTTCGCGCAACTCATCAACTGGAGCCGTCAGATGCAGTATGGACTGCTCGGCTATCTGGAGAAGCAGGAGCAGTTAGAGCGCGGCGAAGTCCACCGCTACATGACCTCCGACCCCGACACCGGCGAGGACCTCATACTGGAGTGGGACCCGGTGAGAAAGCTTTGGTATGACCCCCGGAATCCCGAGCGCACCTGGGCCGCCGGTGATCCGGAATCGGCAACAGAATCCGACGCTGCCTCCGTTGACGCCGCAGCCGCCGAAGGTTCAGAAGCCGCCGGCAAAGCGGGAGTTTGAGAAGCCGCCGGCACCGTTGCCGCCGAAGGTTGGCGGCCGGGCGCTTGACGACAACAGTTGCCCGAAGTGCGGGAGCACGAAGGTATCGCATCCTGTGCAGCGCCTGGCGGTGTGCAACGCTTGCAGGAAGCAGTGGCCTACGGGACCGAATGTGCACCAGCGACCGGTGACGCGGGCAGATTTGCTGGGCACGAGTAAGTACGGGACGCCGTTCCGATATTGAGCTTGACAGTCATGGTACGATGGCTGTGTAAATCAACCTCCCCTGAAAGGAACTAGAAGGCAATGCCCCTAAGCGTTTCAAAGCTCATCTTCATCGTATTCGTCATGCTGTGCTGCGTTGGCATCGTCATGGGAGCCCTTGCGGTTCGCGCACATTACGCCGCTGCGACGTACACCTGCGTAGCTGGGCCCGGCGAGATCTGCTTCTCAGACCTGTTCGCGGCTGAGTACAAACGCTGGCAGGGCCTACGAGACAAAAAGACTCACATGGAGCAGGACGCCGCAAAGAGCGGAGACTTCACCTTGGAGCTCGAAGCGGTGCAGGATCAGTACACTGGTATGACGACGCGGTTGAGCCAGCAACTTCCATCGAAGAAGCTGGGCTACGACGCCGACTACCAGGTGGATGACAAGAAGCTGCGCTTCGTGAAGGTTGTGCCGTTGCCAGCGCTCACGGATGCGCCACCGCCGGCAGCCGCGGCTCCGGCGAAGAAGTAGGCGATCAATGAGCAGCGGAACTCCAGTTAGGCCCGGCTTTACCGAAGCCATTGAGCGCCAGAAGGCAGCGCAGAAGGCTCGTGAGCGTACGTGGCGGGAAGACAACGGCGTACGTCCCGATCTGCCTGATGATATGCCGTACCTGTACGAGCAGGAAGCTGTGGAACGTCCAGCGAAGCCGTTGCGCTACTGGCTAGGCGAGAAGATCGAGTGCTCGAACGCGAAGGCGGCTCGCTTCATCGGCATCTGTCTCGCGGTCGGCATGATCGCGGGCCTGGTACTGTGCAAGATCCTATGGCCGTAAGATGGAACAAGCAGAGCAGGAGTTCAGCGCGACGGTGGTTATCGTTTGCTTGGCGCTGGCGCTGCTTGTGCTGATTATTTGGCGTCATTGAGGAGTGGTTATGGAAAAGGCTCGCATGTTCGTTCGAAAAAGAAGGACGCGCTGCTGGTGAAGCCGCGATGAACCGACGCGGATTCATCTCCCGAGGGTTGGCGGCGCTCCGTAAGAAGATATGGCCGCTCCGCTCTGATTACACGGAGCGTGAGTTCTACGCTTTGCCGATCGCGAAGCAGCGCAGGATTCTTGGACTCGGTGAAGGACATAACCCGCCGAAACCAAGTTTTCTGTCTGCTCCCAATCCAACGCCAGTGCCTACGCCGATCACTGCGGAACAATTCACTCCGGAGATCTTCGAGACTGCCGAACTCTGCGATGAGGTGCTAGGTGACCTCGTGGCGCTGCCAACGAACCGGTTCTACGAAGTCGAGTCGTTGACGATCACGGCGCTTGCGCGGGGCTGGCTTGCGAAGGATCAGGCTGCACTCGATTGGCTGTTCGACCTTCGCCGGGTTACGAAGCAGGATATCGAAGGCAGTACGTATCTGGATATGCGGACTAGCGAACAGTGGCCACTGGTGAAGATGTTTAAGCGTCCGGTCCTGGTACCGCAGTTGAATCGCATCTATGCCTGAGAATGTCCACAGTCCGGTTTCAGATTCCACTTCTCGTGCTGACACGGCAGCGCAAGGAACGGTTCCTGCTGTGGGCCCTGCGAGGGTTTGTTAATGCCAGCCAAAATTCCAAGGATGACGCCGGTCAAAGATCGATTCGGGTTGTATCCACCGGATCCTCCACCGGATCCAACCCAAAAGATAGTTCCGCCCTGGCTCGGATTCGGGACTGTGGCCCTCGTGCTGGCGGCGCTGGTAATCCTGTACGCGTGTTTCAAGTGATGCCGGGGACGCGCAGGAACGGCCACTGTCTTAGTTGTACGTGCGGTGAATGCCGCAAACTGGTCGAGGAAGACGCGGACCGCTGGCTCCGCGGATTGAAAGACAGGTAAGGCAATGCCTCTCACGCAAGTACGCAGGAACGAGACCATCGAAGATCAAACGATCGAGATGGATGAAACCATCCTCATCAAGTGCAGAGTGCTTCGATGCACGTTGATCTTCCGTGGGGGAGAGACGTGCTGGGTCGACACTTTCATGGAAGGTTGCGGGATGCTCTGGGTTGGCAACGCGGCGCACATGGTCAAGGTGATGCAGGCGTTCGGTTGGCGTCCGCCCGAAGGAATCCCGTTGGCTCCGCCAAGCCTGACGCCGCCTACCGGACTGGTCAATTGAAATGAAAGTTTGGTATGACCGCACCATGGAAGTGCTGAGATGCAGCGGGTGCGGCGAAAAGAAGTTCATGTCGACGCACGCCATCTTTCATCAGCAGTCATACGTTGAGGCGGTCGAGCGCTTCGCGTCGGAGCACGCTAACTGCGCAGCGTTCGAGAATGAGGGTCGGGCTCGGCGGGCGCTCGTCTGGAAACGCTTGGTTGTCATCGCAGAAGGGCAAGGCAAGAGCTTGGCGCAGTTGCGGTACAACGTGAGGAGAGCAAGACTGCATGTCTGCTGAAAGTTCGTTCTGGCCGCTGGAGTATTTGCGCGGCATCTTTGGAAGGATCGTGCTGTGGCGCCGAGTCGAGTCGTTAGACCGAATGCTGGCGCGGGCGCAGAAGATCTTCGCTTCCTTGAAAGCCACGGTTAAGGCGCTTCAGGATACCAATCAAGAGCTTGGCAGCGAAGTCACGCGGCTAGAGAACGAGAATAAGCAACTCACGGACATGGTGCTCCATCTTCAGCGTGAGCAGCAAAAGGTTGACCCGAACGCTATGTGTCCGAACTGCGGGCATCGTGACGGTCACCTTACGCACGTGGTCAAAGACGGCAGTGTCCGCCCGGTCAACAACTGTCACAAGTGCGGCTTCACATTTATTTCCTCGTTGCCGATTGCCGGCGCTGAAGCGGCCGCGAAGGCGTATCAGGCGCCGCAGGAGAAACTGTAATGGTTAAGGCACCTGTTATCCATCCGGGCGAGTGCGAGTTCCAAGTAGAGTTCATCGACGAATCCACTGTCGATAACAACGGCCACAATCCGCTGTTCCTGCAGCGCGTTATCCAGATGCGCACAGCGGACGGGTGGGAGTTTGTTCAGGTGTACACGGTTGAGGAGCCCCGCCGTGGCGTAATCCCTGGACTGTCGGCTACACGAGTTTTCGCCATCTTCCGGCGAACGAAGGAGAAAGCAGAATGCAAGGGATAGTAAAGTGGTTTTCCGCTTCCAAAGGATACGGATTCATTTCGCCAAGTAACGGCAACGGGGACGCCAAGGATGTCTTCGTTCACTTCACGGCCATCGCCGGTGAAGGCTACAAGCAGCTTGTGGAAGGCCAGACGGTCGAGTTCGAAGTGGTCAAAGGCAAGAAGGGGCCGCAAGCCGCAAACGTAACGGTGGTATAGCTCTCATGGCGCCTAGCGCCGCTCTTCCCATTCAGTCCGTTGCTGAGCTCCTACCACTCAAAGACTGGTTACACCTGTGCGGTGAAGTGGACCGGCTCTGCAGTAGGGCGGTAAAGTTTGACGTGCTGGACGTGGTACGCGACGGAGACGAATTGAACGTTACAATCCAGCTAAATCCTAGTCGGGCAGCGATCAAGATAACGCTCAAATCGGAAACTCTCAAAGCTGTATGACACCTGAGATCATCCGCGCACCAGCGCGGAAACAGTCCGGCGTCCAGATCATCCAGACCAGCGGCTTAAACTTCACCAACCCATCCTCGCTCTTCCAGGCTCCTCCGAATGCAATTCGCGGAATCGCGCCGGCGTCGAGCGCATGGTGGACTGCTGGGCAGCCTATTCTGCCGATTGCGCCGCGGGAAACGTCACCGCGCGGTTGGCAGTTCTTGTCCGAACAGAATAAGATTTTCACGCCGCGGGCGACGGAATGGCTGACGTTCGATGACCTCCGGCGGCTCGCTGCCTATCCACTGGCGAGCATCATGATCACGGAGCACGCAAACCAGATTGCGGCTCGCAAGTGGGCAATCCGGCTCCGCCAGATACCGGGCGTTAAGAATAAAGAACGCGAAGCGGCTGAGCAAAACGATAAGAAGATCCAGCAGCTCACGTCTTTCTTCATGAATCCTAATCCGGACTGTACCTGGCGGGAGTTCATCTACCAGTGGATTTACGAGATCCAGACGACGGACGCGCCGGCGTTGTTCATTCGCCGCAACGCGAAGAGAGACATCGCGGAACTCCGGCTGCTGGATGGCGCGATGATCGCGCGATACATCGACGACAACGGGTGGACGCCGACAAATGAGAGTCCAGCCTACGCGCAACTCTGGTGGGGAACGCCGGCGTGGGACCTGAAGCGTGACCAGCTTTTCTACCGTCCGAAGAATCCGCGCGTAAATAAACTCTACGGCAACCCGCCAACCGAGAAAATGGCACAACTCCTAGAGCTTGGATGGGCTCGCCTGGAGCTTAAGAAACAGTGGGCAGAGAACGGCACAATCCCAGACGGCTTGATGGTGGTACCGCCCGGAGCTCCGATGGAATTGGTTGAGCGGCAGCAGGCGTGGATGAATTCCGTCATGACGGGCAACCCGCAGCGTCGTGTCCAACTTCGCCTGATCCAAGGCTTCTCTAAGGACGGCAAGGATCAACTGCTCTTCCCGAAAGAGAAGATGCTCACGGACCCCTACGATGAGTGGGAGACGCGAACGCTCGCTGTGGGGTACGGCGTCCCGAAACAGCGGTTCATGGCGCAGATGAATCGAGCGTCGGCCGAGAGCGCTCAGGAAGCGGCCGAAGAGGAAGGCTATTGGCCGAGTCAACAGTACGTCATGGACTCGATCAACACGTTGATTCAAAGCCCACTGTACTTCAACCTGCCCGCGTACGAGTTCGCGTACGCCGATGTGCGGGAAAAAGACGTACTGAAGCAGGCGCAGGCAGATGACCTTGACATCAAGAACGGCATCTCGACTTGGAACGAGAAACGGGACGACCGCGGGCTGGATCCCTATGAGGCCGATGCTGGCGCCAATAACCTAGCAGACGGTCCTTTAGCATTCGCCAACCCGGTTTACAACGCCTACAAGTCAGCAGACCAAGCTGCAGCGGCCAAGGCTCCCAAAGCTCTGCCTTCTGGGAACGAGCCGACTGCCACGGAAGGCTCATCTTCGGTGCGTGGAGATGTTCTGCCACCTAACAAGCCGCCGAAGAAGACGCGGCTCGCTGGGCGCCTGATTATCGGCGAAGAGGAAATTGAGGGCGCGAATAAGAGTCAGGTCAATCGGTTCCTGGCAGGTAGCCAGTTGGACTCCAAATTTGACAAGGCCCACCCGCGTATCACGATCGACCCGCAGCACTTCTCGCTCCAGGGTGAGACCGCGAGAAACAAGATCGAGACTGCGGTCAGTAATCATCTCGACAAAGTGTCGAAGGCGTTCGTCGCCAAACTAAAGGAAGTGCGCGGGACGAACAAGGTTCGCAAGACTGACGATAGCGACATCAAGAAGCTGCTCGACGATGACGAATTTTGGAACTCGCTGTGGATCGATCTTCCGCCCAACGTCAGCGAGCAGTTGAAGAACGCGGTCCTGGCCGGCATGTCGAAAGGCATGATGGAAGTCAGCGTCTCGACAACGTCCGCTGATGCCATCCAGGAGTACAACACGGTCGCGCACGACTTCGCAGAGAAGCGGGCGGCTGAGATGGTCGGGATGGCTTACGATGACTATGGCGAGTTGATTCCTAATCCCAGGGCACAGTACGTCATCTCCGAAACCACGCGGGACGAACTCCGGACGATCATTACTGAGGCGTTCGAGCAGAACACGCCGATCTCAGAGATCATCACGGATATCCAGAACGCCGGGGCGTTCAGTCCAGTCCGGGCCCAGATGATCGCAGCCACGGAAGTCTCGCGGGCGCAGGTATCTGGCAACCTGGACGTGTGGAAGAAGACAGGCGTAGTGAAGCGCACGAATTGGCAGACTTCGAACGCGCCTGGAGTGTGTGAGGATTGCGAGGCGTTTGCTGAGGGTGGTCCCTACGATCTTGCGGACACGCCGGTACCTGTGCTTGACAGTCATCCGCGGTGCCGGTGCGTTCTAGTTGGCTTGACGACAACTGGCAAACCCAGTTAGGAGAAGGCAATATGGCAGTCACAGCAAAGTATGAGGGTGGCCGGTTGGTAGGCTACACCTGCGGGTACGGACACACTCACACCGGGCAGGCAGCTAGCACGGGACGCGCTGGCATCTCCGGACAAGAGGAGGCCATTCAGTGCGAGAAAGACCCTACGGCCTACACGGAAGAGGAAAATAAACGCAAGAAGGAACTGGAAGCGCAGCGCGAGTCAGACATCCGAAACGATCCTTCGTTCGAGCAGGCAGTTGATGCCGTGCAGGAACTGGGAGCGAAGAACGATGAGGATGCCGAGGCTGTGGTGATCCGGGTCGGGATTCAGCCAGTGTTGAACGCGCGGGATGCTGTGCGGGCGCTGAAGATCCCGGTAGCCAAGAAGCCAGCGGCTCCGGCACCACCGAAGGCGTAAAAAGTTCCACAATTGGACTCAAGTTGAGACACGGGTGCCATGAAACGGCACCCGTTCCGTTTTAGGAGACGACCAATGTCCACTACCGGATCCATCGTTCCGCCTCTACCGAGCAAGCAGGATTTCACTCAAGGCGGTGGCATCAGTAAGTATCCTGTGCCAGCTAGCCAATCGTCCGCCCTGCTGATCATGAAGGGACAAGGACGATTGATGAAGGTTTTGGTCACGGCTACCCTGTCTACCGCATGGACCTTCTATGACAGCGGCGATCCAACCAAGACCAGCACAGCCACGATCATCGGGGTTATTCCTTCGGGAGCCACGGCAGGCACCATCTACGATCTACGCATGCCAGTTGATAACGGCATTGTTGCGAGCCCAGGCAGTTCGGCGGCCGGCACGCTCACCGTCTCTTACAGTTAACAAAGCACGTCGGAGAATCCTTCCATGAAAACACTTTTCCGCTTGGCAGCTATCCCGCTGCTATTGGCTGGACTCTGCTTTGGGCAGACAGCCACGCTCGGGAACGTCGGCGTGCTCTACGATCAAGTGTTTACGGCTGGGCCCTACACACCGCCGGCGGTGTCGATTGTGGCTGGCCAGTTCAGCGGCATGAACTATTTCAAGATCGAGTTTTCGCCGCTAAGCAACAGCAACATCTCGGCATGCTCTGTCTTTCTGGACAGCTCGATCAATGGCAGCAGCTTCACCCAGGGCGGTGCCATCTCGGGACAGACTTGTACCTCAGAAGGCTCAGCGACCAACGGACCGGTCAGCGCCAATTACGTCCAGCTCGACATCGCGGTGCAGGGGCAGGGCGCGGTCCGGGTACGCGTGCTCGGAGGCATGAGCAGCTTGGCCGGCGGAGGCGGAGGCGGTGCAGTTTCCAGCGTCGGGTTGTCTCTACCTTCCGGATTGTTCAGCGTCAGCGGCACGCCGGTTACCGGTTCCGGCACATTGAGCGCCACCTTCCAGACTATCGCTGCACACTTGGTACTTGGAAACAACACTGGCAGTCCCGCTACTGCCGGGCTTGTGCAACTCGGATTCGGCGATTTGACGGGAAGCGCCACGGTCGGGCAACTTCCGTTCACTTACACGTCGACGAACTCTCTCACGAAGCTGGTTACAGCCAGCACGTTTTCTGGCACGGCGGGATCGGGCGTTTGCATCGACGCCAATTTGAATCTCACTACATCCTCATGCACCGGACTCACGCAGACATGGCCAAGCGGGGCAGGCATCATGGTGTACGCTGGCGGGAACGCATTCGGCACGTCGCTTACCGCGCCGTCCAGTGCCATCGTCGGGATCTCCGATAGTCAGACGCTCACCAATAAGTCCATTGCTGGAAGCGAAATCAATAGCGGTACGGTCGGGGCGTCCTATCTGCCAGCGGCGCTCGCAAACTCGACTAGCATCAACGGGTTATCCATCACGGCGTCAACCGGCACGCTCACTATCGCCGCGGGCAAGACGCTTACCGTGAGCAACTCGCTTACGCTCGCTGGAACAGACAGCACGACTCAGACGTTCCCATCTACGAGCGGAACCGTAGTGACCAGCGTCACAACTGCCGGCGGAGATCTCAGCGGGACCTATCCCAACCCAACGGTAGCTAAGGTCAACAGCCTGTCAGTCCCTGCATCTGCAAATTTGGTAGGGACGAACAGCAGCAGCCAGTTCGTCTCGAACACCGGCACCATCTCCAACAACACGAGCGGGACGGCTGCGGGGTTGTCCGGGGCGGCCCCAACAACGGCGCTGGGCAACGGTTGCGTGCAAGTTTCCAGCGGTACGTTTACCAGTACAGGCTCATCCTGCAGTTCCGGTGGAGGAATGGTTTATCCCTCCGGTTCAGGATTCGCTATCGTTTCTTCGGGCGCATCGTGGGGCACGACGCTTACGGTTCCAACCGGCGCCATCGTAGGCGCGGGGCAGGCAAACACGTTTACGACCGGACTTCAGCAACTCGCCAACGCTACGCTGGGGTTGCCGTCGAGTGCTGGCTACGCTCCCACGACTGCAGCGCTGTTCGGATACGACTCCACGAACAATCGCGCGGTGCTCGGGAACGGCACGAACACTAGCGTCCTTACATGGATAACGGCGGCACCCACTTCGCTTGACCTGCCTGAATTTAGCGGAACGCTTGGACTCCTGGCTGACTCTAGTATCGCAGTAGCCAACGTGGTCACGCAGACTTCTAACGGAGCAGCGAACAAGATCGCCACTTATAGCACAACGAACAAGGTTCTGGTGCCGGCTACCACGTTGCCAACCGCCGCAGTTCCGGCTTTTACTGGTGACTGTACGAACTCCGCTGGAGCGCTCGCCTTGACATGCACCCAAATCAACGGCACGGCGTTCAGCGGTACCGCCAATGATGTTGTGGCGTATGGGAGCGGCGGCAATGTCCCACTTGACACTTCGGTTCTTTACACGAATCTGACAACACAAACATCGAATGGCGCAGCGAACGAAGTGTGCACCTACACAGGAACGAACAAGACTTGTGTCCCTGGCAGCGTAGCGAACGCCATGCTCGCCCACTCCACGATTACCATTAACGGCACAACCAATCAGATCACCAGCAGCACCGCCAGTCCGGCTCTGGGCGGCTCCACGACTATTGCACTCGCCAGTCCGCTAACCTTCCCTGGGAAGCACACGGATGCCGCCAGCACGACCAGCGCGTCCAGCGGCAATATCCCATCCGGCAGCGCACCGAATAGCCCGGCTAGTGGAGACTACTGGAATCTGTCTGGTATCTGGCAATTCTACGATGGCACGAACACAAACAGTTTCACGACTATCCAAGGGGCGGTTACGAGCGGACACTGTCCGCAGTTCAGCGGCACGGCTGGTTTGCTATCCGATTCGGGATCGATCTGCCCTTCCATTTCCGGGTTGGGTGCAAC
>Ga0181505_10062444_pt1 | contig 14759 bp, 11 predicted proteins | sample PEATcosm2014_Bin_5_FD_127743 | JGI IMG/M metagenome (GOLD analysis project Ga0181505, IMG submission 127743) | Metatranscriptome of peatland microbial communities from MTU Mesocosm Facility, Houghton, MI, USA - PEATcosm2014_Bin05_30_metaT... | ecosystem: Environmental > Terrestrial > Soil >...
GGTTGGCCCGGTTCCTCTGCAACCGGATCGCAAGGTTCGGGGAGGAGGCAGAATTCACCAGTTCCTCTGGCACGTTCGCGCGTGCCATACGCGAATGAGGGACTTGGCGTCGTGACCACTGGACGCACCGCACCAGTATCTAGCGTGCGCGGGCTGCGTTGTTGGGGAGTCACACGCCAATGTGACTCAGAGGGCGGAGCGCTGCGTCCGGATTACCATAATTTCTGAGGGACGATGAGCCGATCGAACTATGCGACCTGTGCAGGAATCGGATCTGAAGGGGAGCGCAGAAGAGCTCAAAGATATGTCTTATGCCTCCCAGTGCTATTCCATTGGCAGGAATCATCCGGGCCAGAGCATAAGGGTGGTGGTTTCACCCGCGATGTAAGCGCGCGCGGCATGTATGTCACCTCTGAAAGTGAGTGCCCTCCGGCGGGCTCCGCCGCCACAATCGTAGTTTTGTTGCCCTCGTTCGACTCAGAGTTGGTCGGGCTGAAATTGAAGGCAAGCGGTACAGTGGTAAGGATAGCTGGTCCCACCGAAAGCGTGGGTTTCGCTGTGGCTGCTGATTTGGACGACAGCCTGATGCGCCAGCAAACACGTGACAAATAAGTTTGGAGGCAACCGAGCGTATGAAAGGCACTCCAGGACAGGGCACGGTAAGCTCTGCATTGATGCCAAATGTCTCAACTTTGCAAAGCTGGTATGCAGTTCACACCCACTCTCGCCACGAAAACAAAGTGGCTGCAGGGCTTGCCGAGAAGTCGGTCACAACCTTCTTACCTACCGTACGCAGTTGCACAACTGGAGTGATCGTCGAAAGATTGTGGAAGTCCCCGTGTTTCCCTGCTATGTGTTTGTACGGGTCCAACAATGGAAGCAAGTACACTCGCTCGTGCTCCGCACGCCCGGGGTTTTCCGTTGGGTGGGGCAAACTGGAGAACCAACCGTAATTCCTGACTCGCAGATAGATGCCGTTCGCTCCGCAGTGGCGACTGATCTCTCTGTCTCACTACACCCGTTTCTCAAAGAAGGGCAACGAGTGCGAATATGTAGCGGTTCTCTCGAAGGTGTTGAAGGGATTCTCGTTGGGAAGAACAAAGATTGCAAGCTCGTAATCTCTATCGACCTCCTCCAGCAATCCATTGCAGTTGCCCTCGAAGGCTACGACGTTGTAGCTGCATGACTCTGGTCCTATGCAAGTGGCAGCTTCACCCGCACCCAACTACAACGATAGCTTGAATCTGCTGAAACCATCACTCTATCAAGGCAAGACCCGCCCACACTCGACCATTGGCTGCAGCGCACCGCTGGTGTCCCGTCAATGTTAAAGAAAATATTAGAGATGATCGAGCACCAACTGGGAGACGACTCGTTCGCAGCCGTTCTGTACCGACGTATGTCCGTCGTTGCTGCGCAAACCGCGCTGCTGATCGCGGTTTACTACTGCAGCTTTCTGCTACGCTTCGATGGCGTGTTACCCACCGAGTTCCGAAGGACGTTTCTATACACGTTGGCGCCACTTGTCGCTGCGAAGGTTGCTTCGTTCTGCCTGTTTGGTCTCACGGGCGGGTGGTGGAGATATGTTGGGACCACCGACCTCCTGAACATCGTAAAAGGATCTTCTGCTGCTTCAGTCGTGTTCGCAGTTGTATTGCACCTGGTGCCCGGACTGAGTATGCCGCGCTCCGTACTGGCTATTGATCTTGCGCTTACGATCTGCGCGCTGGGAGGTGCACGAATCGCGGTACGCCTTTATCGTGAACGCATACCTCGCCAAGTCCACAGTCACGGTGCTAAGCGCACCGTTATTGTCGGTGCGGGTCACGCTGGCACGACCTTTGCTCGCGAGTTGCTCCACAATCCCGACCTCGGATATGAGCCGGTCGTGTTCATAGACGACGATGCCAGTAAATTAGGTCTAAGGTTCCACGGAATCAAAGTGGCTGGCGCAACAACGAAACTGAACCAAGTCATGGGGGCCTACAGAGCCAATTGCGTGCTCATTGCGATTCCCTCAGCCAATGGCAGTCACGTTGAGCAAATCCTCAAGCACTGTCGCAATGCCAATGTCGAAGTAAAGATCCTCCATCCAATCAGCCAGCGACTCAACGGAGGTGCCCTGTCGCAAATACGCGCCGTAAGAGTTGAAGATCTCCTCGGTCGCGAACCTGTGCGACTGGATCACGCACAAATAGAGAGACAAGTGCGCAATAAGGTGGTGCTGATCACGGGGGCTGGGGGTTCGATAGGATCGGAATTAAGCCGCCACGTCGCGAGCTTTGGGCCAGCGCACCTAATTCTGCTTGACCGGGCAGAAAGCCCGTTATTTGAAGTCTCCACCGGGTTGGCCTATAGCGCTCCGCATGTAAAGTGCACTCCTGTCATAGGAGACATCATTGACGTCGGGATGTTGCGTGACTTCTTTACAGAGTACCGACCTAACATGGTGTTTCACACAGCAGCTTATAAACACGTTCCCATGATGGAGCAGAATTGCTGCCAGGCAGTAACTAACAATGTGTTCGGGACCTACAACGTTGCTATGATTGCACGGCAATGCGGGGCTGATAGCTTCGTTTTGATTTCGACCGATAAGGCTGTCAATCCAACAAACATCATGGGAGTGACAAAGCGGATCGGCGAGTTGATTGTGCTTGCCCTTAATGGAGACCGCACCAGATTCATCGCCGTTCGATTTGGTAATGTGCTAGGTAGTAATGGCAGCGTCGTTCCGATCTTCGAGCAACAGATTGCGCGCGGCGGTCCTGTTACCGTTACTCACGAAAACGCGACACGGTTCCTGATGACGATTCCAGAAGCGGTCCAACTCGTACTGCAGGCCACAACGATCGCATCGCGTAACGGTCAGATCTTTATGCTGCAAATGGGTAAACCTGTACGCATTCTCGATTTAGCTGAAAACATGATTCGCCTCTCTGGGCTGACCCCAGGAAAGAACATCAAGATCGTCTTTTCCGGCCTCCGACCGGGCGAAAAGCTCGTCGAGGAGTTGTCGTCGAAGGACGAAGGTGGGACATCAACTTCGCATGAGCGTATCTGCGCACTAGATGGCCGAGTGGTCGCGCTGAGCACGGTCCGCCTCTGGCTCAACGAGCTATCGCCTCTGGTAGAAGCTAAGAATATCGCTGGATTAGTCGCGAAACTGAAAGAGATAGTGCCCGAGTATGTGCCAAGCCCTATGGTGATTGCGATGTGCGAACTCGATCGGCACGATTTTGCGTGGCGCTATCGACGGGCTTCAGCGACTCTTTCTGCAGTTTCCGATGCGGCATAGGACGCAATGAATATGATGAATCTACGTACACGGGTGAGTGACATTGGCAGGGGCCAAGAAAGCACAAGCTGTGCCGGGCAATCGTCTCTGCATATTAGATGGACTGCGCAGGAAATCGCCAAACGTATTCTTGACCTGTTCATTTCCATACCCACGTTACCTTCGGCACGACCTCGACTACCTGCGACTTCACGAGAGGAGCCAAGGAGCACATCTTCGTAAGCTGGTTACATCCGTTCAAGGAGCCGCAAGGAGTTAACGCGCACGACGAAATCCGCCCATTCATGCGGCGTCGCAGGCACGGGAGGACATGATGAACCAAAATTTCATTCCATTCCATCAGCCGTCCATTGGCGAAGAGGAGCGCGAGGGTGTCCGACGCGTTCTTGGTTCCGGATGGCTGACCACGGGACCGGTTGCAAAGGAATTCGAAGGCGAGTTCGCGACGTATGTTGGCGCAAAACACGCGCTGGCTGTCAACTCCGCGACTTCGGCTTTGCAGTTGGCGCTCGATGCCGTCGGACTTCGGCCGGACGACGAGGTACTTCTGCCCACGTACACGTTCACCGCAACCGCTGAAGTCGTCGTCCACTTCGGTGGGCGTCCGGTATTGTGCGATAGCCACCCGGGCGGCTTCAATATTGACGTAGCCGACGCCGAGCGCCGGATTACCGACCGTACTAGGGCCATTATCCCGGTGCATATTGCTGGCGAGCCCTGTGATCTCACCGCGGTCCATGAACTCTCCAGGCGCCATGGCCTACACGTCATCGAAGACGCGGCGCACGCCCTGCCAGCTAGTTGGAATGGCGGAACGATCGGATCGCTTTCCGAACTTACTGCGTTCAGCTTCTACGCCAATAAGACGATTACCACTGGAGAAGGCGGAATGCTGACAACCGACGACGATTCTCTAGCGGAACGCTGTACCAGAATGCGTCTCCACGGCATCAGTTCCGATGTGTGGAACCGCTATTCGCAGCAGGGATCGTGGTACTACGAAGTGGTAGAAGCCGGCTACAAGCTGAACATGCCCGACCTGCTTGCGGCGGTTGGTGTGGCGCAGTTACGAAAGGCGCAGGCGTTTCAAACGCGACGTGAAGAGATTGCCAAGCTCTACAACCAGGCGTTTGCTCCTCTGGAGGAACTTGAGATTCCGCCACAGCTTGACCACCGGGCTGGGCACGCGTGGCATCTATACATCTTGCGTCTGCGGGAGAACTGGCTGTCGCTTTCGCGTAACCAGTTCGTAGAGCAGTTGAAGGCTCTGGGCATCGGCAGCAGCGTGCATTTTATTCCGTTGCACGTCCATCCCTACTATCAGCGCGAGTATGGCTACAAGATGGGAGATTTTCCGAATGCGGAAAATGCTTACCGGCGCTGCATATCGTTGCCGATCTTCCCCGGCATGAGTGACGTCCAGGTAGAGCGCGTGATCGGCGCGGTGATGCAGATCGTTATCAGTCATCGGCTGCACGCTATGAGCGTCGCCTGAGGCGAGCCCAATCGACTTACCGAGAAGATGCAGCGAATTGAACGAGGAGGCGCAGGCAATGGGAGCGTTCAGTCAAAGCGCAACCGTTGGGCCGGTGTCCGGACCATTCAGCCGCTGGACACTCTCCCGGGAAAAACGCCTGCTGGACTTTTCGCTTGCGCTGCCTATGACGCTACTGGTTGCCCCGTTAATGGGGCTGTTGGCCGTGATGGTGAAGCTCACATCTGCGGGGCCTGCCTTATTTCGTCAGAAGCGGGTGGGGCGCTACGGTCACGAGTTTGAACTGTTGAAGTTCCGATCCATGCGCCACAGTTCCCAGGTATGCGGTCCCGGCGTTACCCAGGAGACGGATCAACGCATCACGCCATTCGGTCGCTGGCTCCGTCGTTCCAAACTGGACGAACTGCCGCAGCTGTTTAACGTTTTGCGCGGAGAGATGAGCCTGGTCGGCCCGCGACCTGATTTGAGCAGGTATCTCGCCACCCTAAGCTCGGAACTGGAGCCGATCATCCTTCTGACCCCGGGAATTACCAGTCCCGCGAGCATAGCATTCCGCAACGAGGAGCAGCTAGTAGGGGCCATGCCGACATCTGAATTAGAGAACTACTACGTCAATACCCTGTTGCCGCAGAAGATCAAACTGGACTTAAGTTACTTTCGAAAAGCAAGCTGGCGCTCTGACCTTCGTATGTTGATCCAAACGGGGATCTCAGTTTTGTTCAGACATGAGAAAAACCGGTAACAGCCGCAACGCAAAACAACGCGTATGCACAGATGATGAGAGTAGGCGATTATGGCAAGCAGGTACCGGTCGTTGCTCATGTTCGCGGCCGTCGCGTTAACGGCGGCTTTGTGCAATGTCGCGCGAGGCGCTCTGATGGCACAATCCGTGAGCGCGACAACACGGGACGCGACCGCGAAACCCACTCAGAGCGTAGTCCCCACCGCAACTTTGGCTCCCACGGTGACCGCCGCGCCCACCGATAATGGGAACCATTCCGCCAGTCCTGATTTGCGCATCGGCGTCGGAGATCTGGTGGAGATCAGGATTTACGGCGTGGAGGGCAGTCAGGACGTGAATCAGTCCTCTCGTGTCAGCAGCGATGGCAATATCTGGCTTCCGATGATTGAGCAGGTTCACATTGCCGGGCTCAGCACGTCAGAGGCACAGGCCTTGATTGCGAAGAGATTCAGAGATGGGCAATTCCTCAAGAACCCTCAGATTTTAGTAAATGTGACCGAGTACGCTTCCGAGGGCGTTTCCGTCCTCGGAGAGGTTACGAAACCCGGAATCTACCCGCTCGTGACCGCGCGGACCCTTCTCGACATGATCTCGATTGCCGGAGGACTTACGCCGTCTGGCGGGAGCCATGTCACCATTACCCGGCGTTCCGTCCCGAACGAGCAGATCAATGTCGAACTTGGCAGTGCGCAGCAGAATATTGCCATCATGCCCGGCGACACCATTGTGGCGGCGAAGACCGGGATCATCTATGTGACGGGAGAGGTTGGCAAGCCCGGTGGTTTTCCTCTGAACAATAATCCGGACATGAGTGTGCTTCGTGCCTTGGCCTTGGCCGAGGGCGCCAAGCCCGATGCCGCGCTGAACAAGGCCAAGTTGATTCGGAAGACGGACGGCAAACTCTCCGAGACGGACATCCCGCTCAAGAAAATCCTCTCCGGCAAGTCCGCCGATATTGCATTGAGGGCGGGCGACATCGTATTTGTGCCGAACAGCGCGGCTAAAGGCGCAGCGCGGCGCAGCCTTGAGGCTATCGTGCAAACCGCAACCGGCGTGGCGATTTATCGTCCGTAGCTCCTGTCGACCTTTATATCGTGTCATCTTCCGGATTAAGAGGTTTTTCAAACTCGATTTTGGAGGCTCCTTCGCAACCCGGACGACTGCGAATTCATCCCGTGCTGCGTGACTTGGCCGTCACGGCTGCCACCTCCGCAGCGAACTTTCTTGCGGGCCTGATTGTTGTCGCTGCGGTGAGCCGCTTCTATGGCGTTCTGCTCCTTGGCGAATATCTGCTATTACGGAGAGTATCGGCCTGGTTGGTCCCTCTTGTAAATTTGGGACTCGGAGTGGGCTTGCCCCGTTTTGTGGCCTATTCACACAAAAGCGCTCCGGAACGTCAGGTTGAGTACTTCGTCGCGGCATTTGTTTCTGTCGTTTCGAGCACACTCCTTTTAGGGAGCGTCCTGGGCCTCATGCCGCAGATGATCGATCGCCTGTTGTTCGGCGGCACGCAATATTCCCGACTTAACTCTCCGCTGTTCCTGTTACTGCTCGGTAGTGTCGCCTACGCCACCGTCTACGGCTACTATCGCGGACGCCTGCAAATGACGTGGGCGGCGGTGATTCAGTTGGCGATAGCGCTGACCCCTCTGCTCGCGCTCGGCGCGCTGCACTGGACCACCTCGGTCGCGATGCTCTCAGGCGTAATGGGGGGGCTGTATCTGGTTGTCGCAATTGTTTTTGCGATCCCGCTGTTTTCCCGCTTTCGTTTCACCAGCATTCGCCAGTTGCCGGAGCGAGCAGTCGAGTTGCTGCAATATGGCGCGTTGCGCGTTCCTGGAGATATGAGTGCGGGAGCTCTGCTTGCGGTCAGTCCAATTGTAGCCGCGCACTACCTGCCGCTCTCCCAGGTTTCGTTTTTGCTGGTCGCCGGTAGCGTCCTGGCGATGGCAACAGTCAGCACGGAACCCCTCGGGTTAGTGTTCCTCTCCAAAATCAGCATGTTGTTGGCCGAGCAACGCGGGGAAGAGTCCAGAGCCTACCTGTCGCATCTGATGTCCGCCGTTGTCGATATATCCATCTTCGGTGCGATTCAGATGATTGTCTTCGCCGATGTCCTCATGGGAGCGTGGCTCGGTGCCAGCTCTCTTCCTGGCGTACCCATTGTGCGAATTACCGCAGTCGGCATTCCGTTCTATTTGTTCTACACGGCCCTGCGCAGCGCCCTGGATGCCGGATCGCAGAGTCCGCTCAATGCGCAGAACACGGTAACGGCGCTACTGGCCCTGCTGGCGTTCATTTTCATCTGTGTGCGGTGGATCCCGCGAGTCTGGTTATTGCAGGCATTTGCCTGTTCGATCGTACTTGCAATGTCGCTGCTTGCATATTGCACGCGCCGAAGTCTCACCAAGGTTTTTTCAATCACGATCCAATGGAGCGACTCGTTTGTACCCATCCTGTGCGCACTGGCGCTAGGGACCATCGCCTTGGTGGTACGTCGGCTAACTGCTGTCACTTTGTTGAGACTTTGCGGTTTGGAGTTATGTTTCGGCCTGATGTTTGCCAGCGTTTGTTTCCATTCGAAGACGAAATGGCTGCAACTTCTGATTACATTGGTGGTGCATCGCTTCACGCCTGCGGCGGGCGAGATCACTCCCGCAGAATCGTAGGTTTTTGCCGTTTCACGCTATTGGAGACTGCATGAGAATCGTTCATCTCAGTTCGTGTCATTCGGCGGATGACAACCGGATCTTCAAGATGTGCAGGTCGATTGCGCGTTACGGACACGAGGTTAGCTTTATCGTTCCGGCGGAGCGCGACGAGGTTGTTGAGGGCGTGTCCATCATCGCGGTGCCGATTCCTCCCGGCCTCTGGAAGCGCCTCGTACTCTGCACATGGCAGGTGTTTCGGCGCGCCTTGAAGGAGCGTGCCGATATCTACCATTTCCACGATCCGGAACTGATCTTTGCCGGCCTCGCGCTTCGATATGTGCAAAAGGGCGAGGTGATCTACGACATCCACGAGAATATGCCGGACCAGATTCTTTGCCGGCCGTCGCTGCCTCAGCGAGTTCGCAAAGGGATGGCACATGCGTGCGATTTTGTCGAACGGCACGCCGGAAAGCGGTTCTCGGCGCTGGTCACCGCAAATGATGATATCAGTGAACGCTTCCGGCGGGTCAATAGCCACGTGATTGAGGTGCATAACTACGTCGAAAGGGACGAATTTCAGCCGCAGCCGGACATCTCTCGTGTTACCTCCGGAATCGTCTTTCATTCCGGCGCAAGCGACAGAACCGCATTTCCAGTTGTCCTAAAGGCACTTCGGCTGATTCCAAAAGAAGTGAGATATCGCTTGTTGGCGACGGTAAACAATCCCGCTGCCGGGCGCGACGCAGCAGAATTGGTCCGAAGCGAAGGTTCTGAACATGTCGAAGTGGTCGGACCACTTCCACGCCCGGAGATGGTCAGCCGCATGTTGAATTCCGCGATTTCGCTGGTCCTGTACAGCGATCAACTCAATCACGCGCGCATCCGGGCGAACCGCTTTTATGAGTCGCTGGCGGCGGCCATGCCGGTGATTGCGCCGAACTATCCTGAGTGGCGTGCCGCGGTTGAATCGATTGGTTGCGGTATTGCCGTCGATCCCTCCAGCCCACAGGAAATCGCGGACGCAATCGCCCGCTTGCTCAGCAACCCAGCCGACGCGGCGGCCATGGGTCGGCGTGGTCAGCAGGCGTTCCGCCGGTTATTCAGTTGGGAACATGAGACAAAAGAACTGTTGAGTCTTTATACGACACTTGTCACGACTGAACCACATGCTCGCGATAGGTACTCGCATTGGGCAGCTTAGGATGCAATCTGCATCAGAACAAAGCGGCCGGTGTCTCCAGAACATATGAGGTCACTCTCAACTGTCATTGGGCATCTCTTTACAGGGAAGGATTGGCGCTATGAGCCGTGATTTCGAAATCGCACAGGCTGGCTTGGCGGCTACTCCCGGGACTTCTGCGCGCCTGCTGAATGGTTCCGAACAGCTTCAACCCAATAGCATCCCGGTGAAAGAGTCGCCACTGGCAGTGTACTTGCAGACGCTGTGGAACCGCAAATGGATGATCTTATGTGTGACGGCACTCGGTACAGCAGCGATGGCTCTTTTTTCTGCTCTGCAACAGCCGGTGTATGAAGGCGTCGCCCAGATCGGAATTTACAAAGATAGCCCAGGGGCACTCAATGTGAAGCAGGAGATGCCAGCTGGCACCACGGAAGAATCCGATTATACGGTCGCGTTGGATACGCAGGCGAAAATCATCGAAGGCGACGGAATCGCAAGCGAGGTAATTGCAAATCTGGGCCTGGAGCATAACCCGCACTTTATAAAAAAAGCTGCTACCGCGGTCAATTCGCAGAATGGAACAAATTACAAAGTGGCACTGCTGAAATTCCACAATAGTCTCCGTGTGATAAAGGTCCCGCATACACGTCTGCTGGAACTTCGTTTTTCTAGCACGGATCCAAAGCTTGCAGCAGACGTTGCGAATGCGTTGGCTGACGCCTATATTGACCACACCTTTGACGTGCAGCGCGAAACCACAATCCAGGCAACCAAACGCCTTTCCCAAGAGCTTGCGACGCTGGAAGAGGCTACCAAGCAGTCAGAAGCGAAACTGGTTGCATATCAGCAGACTCACAGGATGGTCGGCTCCACCGACCTGGTTGCAGCCAGGCTGGCCGAGCTCAACAAGAATCTTACCGAAGTCGAGACACAAAAGACGCAAAAAGAAGCCGAGTATCGGCTGATTATGGCGGCGAAACAGCCCGACATCGTTCAGACAGTTCAGCCGAACGGGTTACTGGAGCAGCTGCGAAATCGCGAGAGTCAGCTCAGCACGGAATATGCGAAACTTTCGGCCTCCCTCGGTCCTGCACATCCGCAGCTAATCGGAGTTAAAAACCAGCTCGATGACGTCCGCGCATCCATTCAGAATGAACTAAGGAGGATGGTTCGCAGGGCGGAAAACGATTATGGATCGCTAAACCAACGCGAGGCTTGGTTACGGAACGCGCTGGCAGCAGAGGAGCATAACAGTGCGCAGCAAAACCAGGACGCGATCGAATACAACAATCTCAAGAGGGATGCAGATAGCAATCGCCAGGTCTTCACCGATCTACAGCTGAGACTGAAGGAAGCACAACTTGCTGCCGGGTTGCGAGCGGATAATATCCGGATTGAGGCGCCAGCTACGATACCGCAAAGGCCTTCCAAACCGGACATTCCGGTGAACCTTGGGCTTGGCTTTTTTGCAAGCCTTGCGATTGGGATAGGGTTGGTGCTTGTACTGGAAGACCTTGATACCAGCATCCGTAGCGCGGAAGAAGCACAGAGTATCTCGGGTGCAATGGCCCTAGGTGTGATCCCAAATGCTTCCAAGCTCAATCGTACGGCTGTGAACTCAAGCGGGCTGATAGCGCCGGCGGCGTCGCAGTGCGCTGGTCTGGTGCCACATGATGCTGAGCCGTATCGGGCACTAAGGAGCCTGCTTCTCCTCTCTTACGCTTCCCCTCGTGTCCTATTGGTCACCAGTTCCTTGCCCGGGGAAGGGAAAACCACGACGGCGATCAATATGGCGACAACCTTTGCGCAAAGCGGCCGGCGTGTCCTGCTGATCGATGCCGATATGCGCAAAGCAGCGATGGATAAGAATTTCCCTTATCAGGAAGGACTCAGCGAGGTACTGCGTGGTGAACTGGATGCGGCACAAGTCATCGTGCGCTCTCCAAACACGGCGGAGAAGTTGTTTGTGTTGACGGCAGGCACACCCGTTTCGGACACAACGGATCTGCTCGGCGGATCACGCCTGCAACAGCTGCTGCAGGTTGTGAAGGCACAGTTCGACCATGTGATAATCGATACACCTCCGGTCCTGGGCGTAACCGATACGCTGCTCATGACGAGCTGCTCAGATGCGGTGTTGCTGGTCGTGAGGCAGTCGATCACGCCAAGGCAAGCTCTTGCTCGTACCCGCGAGCTATTGGCGAGAGCCAATGCCATCAACGTGAGCGTGGTACTCAACGGAGTTACGGGTATGAATCTGCCGGGCTACGGTTACGGATCCTCGTACCGTTATCACAGCTCGCGGATCCGGTCGCAATGGTCGTAATATGAGACTCAGATTACTGTTGTGCGCTCTTGTCTATCTGATCGCGCTTCATGTCTCTTACCTGACTCTTATAGCACCATACTTTGGATATCACGGACTAGACTATAATCCGGCGTCCACAGCAATTGTGGTTTGGGCGTGGATTATCTCGCTGCTTCCGGTTCTCTGGTTGTCCGTGACTCTAACGCGACCTTCTCTGGTGGTGTATTACTTCATTTATGCATTCGTTTTTGTCCCAGGATGCATGGTGCCGGCGTACACAGGTCAATTGCAAACGCCGGAGCTGCTAAGGTTACAGCTCGCATTGCTGGCTTGCTTCGCGCTTCTCGGATTCATATATCAGATCCCCACCGGACAACTATTGCGAGCCCCGCTCTCACGCTCATGGTTCTTCGGGAGTATTGCGCTGTTTTCGTTTGCCACTTATGCGACCATCGTGTTTTATTTTGGAATTCACTTCCGCTTTCCAGATCCAACAAATCCATACGACGCTCGCAGTGATTTCGCAGACGCCTCCGAACTTATTAACAGTCTGTGGGTGGATTACTGTATTCACTGGCAAGGCTTGGTGATAAATCCATTTCTTATGGCATACGGCGTGATTGCAAAGAAGTATCGTTGGGTTGTCGTAGCGTTTACTGGAGAGCTGGTGATTTATTCCCTCGGTGGGCTGAAGCAGGTACTATTCGGGATAGGCTTAATCGTTGGACTTTACCTGGTGATGAAGTTCAGGAATTTCGGTCCTGCTCTCCTGACAGGTTTGGCCCTCTTCGTGTTGGTATGCCTTATAAGCGACAAGTTCATTTTTCATACCACGCTCGGAATGACTAGCTTCTTTACGCGAAGGCTCGTATTCCTTCCTGGCCAACTGACCGGACTTTATTTCGATTTCTTTTCGAACAACCACTATGCGCTCCTGAGTCAGAGCATTCTACGCGGCTTCGTGGGGACAATTTATTCGCTGCCTCTTCCTAATCTTATTGGCGCAGCGTATTTCGGGAGTGACAAGATGCATGCCAATGGCAATATCTGGGCCGATGGGTATGCAAACTTTGGCTACTTCGGCATGCTCGCAGCAACACTAATCCTTGGCGCAGTACTCTGGCTGGTGGACAGTATCGGCGAACATCGCAATACTCTGTTGATTGTGTTGACGCTTGGGGTTCCGGCCTTCGAATTTTCTAACAGTGCCGCCCTTACCGTGATCGCAAACCACGGCGTCGGAATTCTGGTCTTGCTGTTGTTCCTGACACCACGAGACTTGCTCGTCAATGAACATCAACCTATGGATCTGCATGAGGCGCAACCACTCCAGTCAGCTATAAACAATGTAATGGATTCGCGCATAGAGCATTCTCCGCGGCCATGGGAGTACTACAGATGACCCGAAAAGCACAGACACTCTTTTCTCGAGTCTGTGCTTGTATGCTGTTCCTGTTGCTTGCAAGCCCTCTGAGTGGCGCAGAGGTACGTGAGTACTATGTCTCTCCAAGGGGAAGGGATACGCACAACGGGACACGCACGAGGCCGTGGCGTACGCTTCAGCACGCAGCGGAATCGGCCAGCCTCGGAAGCTCTGGAACAGTCATCCATGTCGCGCCGGGAGACTATTACGATATGGGTTACTGTTCGGTTTCGAGCCTGGTCAACACTACGGCCATGGTCTGCATGCAGCGTTCGGGATCACCAACTCGTCCGATCACATTTGAATCCGAGCAGAAATGGCAGGCTCACCTGCGTTGTTCCAAGAGTTCCGCGATGTTCGTCTTGATGGCCTCATATATCAGGATAGTCGGCTTCGACATGAGCTGCCCCGCCGGAGGAAGTTTTGCAGGCGCGACCTATGGTGATAATGGGCACAACGAGTTTGTGAATAATTATCTCCATGACTTTGACGTTCTGAGTTGCTCTCAACTGGGTGTCTTGAACGGTACTATCGGTGCTCAACCAGGATCTACGAATATTGGCTATCACTTGGTATCGGGCAATATTATTCGCCACGCGGGGGCTCCGGCTGGAGCGGCCTTCAACTGCAACAAAGAGCACGGACTCTACTTCAGCGATCCCTATGACATTCTCACAAACAACATTATCTCCGGCATGATCGGCGTTGGTATTCATAGCTATGGCGGTGGAATCTGCCACCAGGTCATTTCAAATAACACCATCTTCAACAACTCTCAAGGTGGCGTCATCATTGAAAACATCGCCGCGAAAGATAGCAAGTACTGGGATGAATGTGAAAATGGCGGACGGTCCGACTACAACACGGTGACCAACAACATCATTGTCCATAATGGTATCGGACAGTATTACAAGGGAAACTATGGTGGCATCGACGGACGCGGCTTGTCGGGTGGGGGACACAATGTGTTTTCCAATAATCTGATTGTTGAGAATTACCCCTATGAGACGGCACTGGTTGCGCCGGATGCCTCCCGGAACCAGCTCTCTGGGAAACTGGATTCCATATTCGAAAATTTTCAGCCCGACCCGAACTGGGCACCCGCATCGCCATACGATTTCCGAAATTACGCTTTAAAGAGTGGCAGTGTGGCGATTGACGCAGGCACCGGATTGTGCGCTCCCGACCGGGCTCAGTGCTCTCCCGTCAAGGACGTTGCCGGCACCCAACGTCCGCAGGGTAAGGCCAATGATGCCGGGGCATTCGAGTTTGTGCCCTCCTCACTCCGTGGTCTTTTCTACGATTCTCGACAAGGAGGTAATTGTGACCCTAACCCAGGAAGACAATTGAAACCCATCACCCAACGCTGTTGGTGGAAGTGACCTCTTCCGTCACGACAGAATATCTCTGCAAAGAAATGAACTATCGGGTACCTATCGACACCACACCAGCCAACAAACTATTTATGCACGCTTCTCACTCTGCTGCACTGCCAACTTTCGTAGAAAACGTCACGAACTCGAACGCGCAGACATCATAGTGGGGCACAGTAAGTTCCCATCAATGATGTTGTCGATAACCAATGAGGGCTGGGTTGTACTGACCAGCAGCGTAGAGTAACTTTGCAGGGTTGACGAAGGCCGGCGCAAAAAAGGCGAC
>Ga0181505_10199463_pt1 | contig 14684 bp, 14 predicted proteins | sample PEATcosm2014_Bin_5_FD_127743 | JGI IMG/M metagenome (GOLD analysis project Ga0181505, IMG submission 127743) | Metatranscriptome of peatland microbial communities from MTU Mesocosm Facility, Houghton, MI, USA - PEATcosm2014_Bin05_30_metaT... | ecosystem: Environmental > Terrestrial > Soil >...
CGTACTACCATTTAGGTAACGTCATGCTCACATTTCTACTTTGGTGCATCCTGCTGATTTTCTCCTGGCCGCTGGCGCTGGTTTTTCTGGTGCTCTACCCCATCGTTTGGCTGATCCTGTTGCCGTTCCGCATATTGGGGATTGCCGTTGAGGGCGTTTTGGAGCTGCTGAAGGCAATCATCTTTCTGCCAGCGCGAATCCTTCGTGGCCCACGGCGGGCGTGGTAACACGCCAGGACAGGTCCGGGGCAAAAAGAACAGCGGACCCGGAGGTCCGCTTTCTTCAGCCCGATGTCGAAGGATAGGCTTGCGGTCTGAGGTTTATCCCACTTTTACTGCTGTCTTTTCGTCCTGTGTCACTGGAAACTTACGATGATCGATTCCAGTGTAGATCTGGCGTGGACGCGCGATCTTCTGTTCCGGGTCCTGCACCATTTCGTTCCACTGCGCCAGCCAGCCGGCCGCGCGGGGAATGGCAAACAGCACAGTAAACATCTCCGGCTGAAAGCCCATGGCCTGGTAAATGATTCCTGAGTAGAAATCCACGTTGGGATACAGCTTGCGGGTAACGAAGTAGTCGTCCTGCAGCGCGATGCGTTCCAGCTCCAGGGCAGTGTCGAGCCGTTCGTTGCGGCCCGTCACCTCGAACACCTCTTCGGCGACCTGCTTGATGATGCGAGCTCGCGGATCGTAGTTCTTGTAGACCCGGTGCCCGAAGCCCATCAGCTTGATTTCACCTTCTTTGACGCGCTTGATGTAGGCGGGAATGTTCTTCACCGAACCGATTTCGTCCAACATGCGCAACACTTCTTCGTTCGCGCCGCCATGCAAGGGCCCGGCCAGCGCCGAGGCTGCTCCCGCCATGGAAAGATAAGGATCGGTCTGCGCGCTCCCAATGACACGCATGGTGGTAGAGCTGCAATTCTGCTCGTGATCAGCGTGCAGGATGAACAGCACGTCCAGCGCACGTGCTATCACGGGGCTGGCGACGTATTTTGGCTCAGTCATCCTCCATAGCATGTTCATGAAGTTTTCTGGATAGCTGAGTTCGTTGTCGGGATACACGTACGGATGCCCACGGCGGTGACGGTAGGAATAAGCCGCCAGCGTGGCCATCTTGGCGATCAGGCGAATGATCTGCTTTTCCCGATTCACTGGGTCGTGGATGTTCTTAGCTTCGGGATAGACGGTGGAGAGAGCCGCCAAGGTGCTTACCAGAATGCCCATGGGATGAGCATCGTAACGGAAGCCGTCGATAAAGTGCTTGGTGCTCTCGTGCAGCATGGTGTGATGGGTGATCTCCCAGGTCCAGTCCTTGTCCTGTTGCGGGTTCGGCAATTCGCCGAAGAGCAGCAGGTAGGCAACCTGGAGATAGGTGCAATGCTCGGCCAGCGTCTCGATATCGTAACCGCGGTAGCGAAGGATACCTTTGTCGCCGTCAATGTAGGTGATGCTGCTTTTGCAAGAAACCGTATTGGTGAATGCGGGATCGTAGGTCATCAGACCGAAGTCCTCAGGACCCGTCTTGATCTTTCGCAGATCCATGGCCCGGATGGTGCCGAGCTCGACCGGCGTCTCATAAGTTTTATCGGTGCGTTGGTCGGTGATGGTCAAAGTATCCTTCGACATGACCGGTACCTCCTTGGAAAGTGAACGTATGAATTCGACAGAGCCGAGTTGCGAACGAGTGTTCGAACGAGATCAATTTTAACCCTTCGATGTCCGGCAACCTAGCATTAACAGAGGGATAAGAGACCAAGATCACATACATCTGTGACGTCCGAACATGGGTCAACAAACCCTGACGGTCGGTTGGCGCCGCTATTTCTTGCCGGCTGGCTGGTCTGAGGTGGAGCTACCTTTGTCCCCGCCAGAGGTGTCCTTGCTCTTGGAATCAGCCGACCCCTTGGAATCATTCGATTTGCCGTCCGACGAAGACGCCGCAACCGAACCGTTGCCGCTCTTGCCACTATCTTTTGGGGAGCCCTTGGCGTAGTCGGTGACGTACCATCCCGAACCCTTGAACTGCACGGTAGGCGCCGAGATTAGTTGCTCCAATTCGCCTCCGAAATGGGGACAGGTCGTCAATGGAGCATCAGAAAACTTCTGGATCCGCTCCATCAGGCTATGGCACTTCCGGCACTGATACTCGTAAAGAGGCAAAGCGGGCACCCCACGATTCGTTCTAAGTTATTGATTCTATTTTCCGCGACTAGTTGCGGTCAATTAGCGTCCCTATCGTATTTCAACGAGAACAGCGCTTCTCCCTTGCCAAGTGACGCTTCTCGCCTTGAAACTAACCGGGTGAAAGCTATCGCTATTATTCCAGCGCGGCTCGCGTCAACTCGCCTGCCGCGCAAAGTGCTGCGCGAGATTGCCGGTCGTCCCATGCTCGCCTACGTGTACGAAGCGGCGCGGGCCTGCTCCCGGCTGCAAGAGGTCATGGTCGCTACCGACTCTGACGAGATCGCTGTGGTTTGCCGGCAGAATAACTGGGCCTATCGAATGACTTCACGGGAGCATCGCAGCGGAACGGATCGGGTGTATGAGGTCGCCCAGACGGGCGACGCTGACGTGTACGTCAATGTTCAGGGCGATGAACCGCTGGCGCGACGTGAACATCTGGATGTGCTGCTTGAACTCATGCAGTGTGACGCGATCAACGTAGGCACGCTGAAGACGCCGTGTTCGCCGGAAGACGTGAACAATCCCAACGCCGTGAAAGTTGTTACTGCACTAGATGGGAAGGCGCTCTACTTCTCGCGGGCGACGATTCCCTTCGACCGGGACGGTACTGAAACAGCACATTACTACAAGCACCTGGGCTTCTATGCCTACCGCAAGGGGGCGCTAGACAGCTTCTGCAACTGGCCAGAGTCAGAACTGGAACGCAACGAACGGTTGGAACAGCTGCGCTTTCTCGACAACGGCATTGCGATTCACGTAGCGGAAACACCTTTCGATACAGTGGGAGTCGATACGGAAGACGACGTAAGAAGGGTGGAGGCTATCCTGCTCCAGCGCGAACGTCAGACCAGGGGCTGAACTTCCGCCTGCGGCTGTTTACTCGCCCACGCCTCGGCCGCTGCAACTCGCTTCCCAATCGACGGGTGGGAGTGGAACAGCCACTCGATGAACTTGTTGGGCTCGCGCTCGGCAAGATTCTGATCGGCCAGCTTCTGCATGGAGGTAATGAACGGCGCGATGGCAGGCGTATTCTCCCAGGCGTATTGATCCGCCTGGCGCTCATGGTGGCGCGAGATCGCATTCAACGCCGGCATCAGAACGAATCCAAGGATGGTTGCGACCAGGACGATAAGCGGAAGGTTGGCGAAGTCGTAGAGCCGAGGATCAAGCACCGGGAACCAGTTTTTCGCAATCACAAAGCGCAGCACCAGGTTGATCAGCCAGAAGCCGAAGAAGGTGATGGCGACCTGGGTGAAGATGGCCTTCAGGATGTGCTTGTGCACATGATGGCCGAGTTCGTGCGCCAGGATGGCCTCGATCTCGTCATCGCTGTAATTTTGCAACAAGGTGTCGGAAAGGATGATGCGCCGGGTGGATCCCATGCCGGTGAGCGCGGCATTCGCCTTGTTCGACTTTTCCGACAGCTTCCACTCATAGACGCCGCGGACGCGCGTTCCGGCGCGTTCACCGAGTTTGGTCAGTCGCTCGCGCAGGCTGTCATTGGCCAGCGGCTCGAATTTGTAGAAGATCGGCATCAGTATGACCGGCGCAAGCTGCGCCATCAGCAAGAACAATCCGACAAAGACGGCCCACGCGATGATCCACCAGCGCTGTGGCGCGAGGCGAATGATGCCGTAAACCAGTTCGACCATGATGGTACCCAGAACCAGCGAAACCAGCCAGCCCTTGCACTCATCCCAAAGCCAGCTGCGCAGCTTCTGGTTGGAGAGGTGATACTGGTGCTCGAGCCGGAAGCCAATGAAGTCTAATGGCGCGTTCAGCACCTTGGCGATCACCGAAAACATCAAAACGTAGAAAAAGACGGCAAGAAAATAGTGCTGCTTTGAGCCCAGGTAGGACCAGTCGCGCAGCTTGCCGGTCCAGCCGGTCACCAGCAACACGACCAGCAAGGCAAAACCAATCACCGCGTCAGCCATGCTCAGCCAGCGCCGGACACGGTTATAGCGGCGTACCTCCGGCGAGTCCGCCGGTTGCGGATTTGCAGTTGTTGCCATCCTGGATTTGAAGGAGCGAACGGCTTAGGGCCGTTCGCTGCGTGCGTCCAGTATAAAGCAGAGGGCGCTGCGCGGGCGACTGGCGAGCGGGTTGGCCGGCCGTTCGATCTTCTGGCGCGAGATAGTTATTTGCACTGGGCAGATGAGCGCCTTGGCTTTATTCCTGTGCGACAATCAGCACTTAGCTTTCATCAGGGAGGACGCATGCGCGAAGTGATCGCAACCGACGAGGCGCCTAAGGCCATTGGGCCGTACTCACAGGCCATCAAGGCCAACGGATTTGTATTCGTTTCAGGGCAGATCCCACTGGACCCGGCGACGCAGCAACTCGTCGACGGCGACGTGGCCGCGCAAACCGAACGCGTGCTGGAGAACCTGAGTGGCATTCTGAAGGCCGCAGGCAGCTCTTTGGAGCGCGTGGTGAAGGCCGGGGTGTTCCTGAAGAACATGTCTGATTTTGCCGCGATGAACGAAGTGTATGGCCGCTACTTCACGCAAAACGCCCCCGCGCGTGCGACTGTCGAAGTGGCGCGTCTTCCCAAGGATGTGCTTGTGGAGATTGACGTGATTGCCGTGGCATAGATCTCCGGAGGATCACTAACGGCAGTTCTTTTCCCGAGCGGAGAAGGTGTTAAACTTGTGCGTTTGCCCACCGTTTCTTGTTCCTATTGGGCAATATGCGCCGGGCACTTGCTGAGAAAGAGACTGCCGCTCGACGCGAAAGAGCCATCCTTATGTCGAATACTATGCTTGCCGTCGTAAAGGCGGAGCCCGCGCCGGGCACGGAAATTCGCGAAGTTCCCAAACCACAATTTGGATTAACAGACGTTCTGGTGAAGGTCGAGGTCGCTTCTATCTGCGGCACCGACCTGCATATTTACCAGTGGGACCAGTGGGCGCAACGCCGCATTCATCCACCGCTGATTCCTGGCCACGAGTTTTGCGGCACCGTGGAAGCCGTAGGCGACGAAGTTACCAGCGTCAAAGAGGGTGATTTCGTCTCCGCTGAAATGCACGTGGCCTGCGGAAAGTGCCTGCAATGCCGCATCGGTGAAGCGCACATCTGCCAGCACGTAAAGATCATCGGAGTTGACGCCAATGGCGCCTTCGCCGAATACGTCGTCATTCCTGAGTCCAATATCTGGAAGCTCGATGCATCCATCCCGCGGGAGTACGCGTCCATCCTCGACCCGCTGGGCAACGCGGTGCACACCGTACTCGCGGGCGACATCGCCGCCAAGAGTGTTGCCATCACCGGCTGCGGGCCGATCGGATTGTTTTCCATTGCCGTGGCGCGCGCCTGCGGAGCAACGCAGATTTTCGCGCTGGAGGTGAACGAACATCGACGCAAGATCGCGAAGCAGATGGGCCCGGACTTCGTGCTCGATCCGACCAAGGACGATGTGTATCAGATCGTGATGGACAACACCGGCGGCACTGGCGTCGATGTGGTGCTGGAGATGGCGGGACGAACCGAAGCCATCCGAACAGGGTTCAAGATCCTGCGACTCGGCGGGCGCATGTCGCTTCTCGGAATCCCCTCCAGACCGGTGGAACTGAACCTGGCCGAAGAGGTCATCTTCAAGGGCGCCACAGTGCAGGGCATCAACGGCCGCCGCATGTATCAAACTTGGTACCAGATGACCGCGCTGCTCAAGGCGGGCAAGCTGGATCTGCATCCGGTCATAACGAATCGCATCGCCATGAAGGATTTCGCCTCGGGGATGGAACTGCTGAAGACCGGCGAGGCCAGCAAGATTCTGGTGTACCCGAACGGGACGCGATAGGGCCCGAGGAGTTGAGGCGGGGACGAAATGGATAGTTTAGAGGAGAAGATCAGAACCATCGCAAAAGATGTTTATGGGGAACTAGGTTCAGGACAGAGCGAGGTTTATCAAAAAGCGATGGAAGTGGGGCTGCGTTTAGAACGTATTTCCTTCGAATCCCAAAAAGTCATTGAATTGCAATACAAGGCTCACTATGTTGGCGAGGAGTATCTTGATCTGCTTGTAACTGCCGAATCCGAGCGCCTAGTGGTCGAGCTCAAGGCAGTCCTTGGCGTCTCGCTCCCGGAGGAACAGCAACTCCGGAATTATCTCAACCATCTTGGCATTCAGAGAGGGTTGCTAATCAATTTCCCTCAACCTTCGTCAAGTAAGAAGAAACCAACGGAACCGGGAAAATTAGAACCGGAATTTCGATCGGTGAGCGGGAAAGCCGCCCTTGATGTTTCTTCCCAAACAGATTCGTCGGCACCGGCGAGCACTGCACTATAGATACCTTCGGAGCGTTTAATGGCTACCACGACCCACACGAATCCGCTCTCATTCCTTACCGATCAACTCAACCAACTGAAACAGAAGGGTACGTACTTCAAGCTGCGCGTGCTGGACGACGAGCAGGCTCCGGTGTGCACCTTCGACGGCAAGAAGGTCATCAACCTCGCGTCCAATAACTATCTTGGGCTGACGACGCACCCGAAGCTGCGCGAGGCCGCGCTCGAGGCCACGAAGAAATACGGCGTAGGTTCGGGCGCGGTGCGCACCATCGCCGGCACCATGAAGATCCACATGGAGCTGGAGGAGAAGATTGCCCGCTTCAAGAATGTCGAGGCCTGCGTGGTCTTTCAATCGGGCTTCACTGCTAATGCCGGCACAGTCTCGGCGATTCTCGGCAAAGAAGACTTCATCGTCTCCGACGAACTGAACCACGCCAGCATCATCGACGGCGCCCGGCTGTCACGCGCCAAGATTAAGGTCTTCCGGCACAAGGATGCCGCCCACGCCGAAGAGCTGCTGAACGAGATCAAGGACGAGCCCGGACACAAGCTGCTGATCACTGACGGCGTGTTCTCCATGGATGGCGACATCGGGGCGCTGCCGCAACTGACCGCGCTGGCGCAAAAATACGGCGCCATCATGATGGTTGACGACGCGCACGCGTCCGGCGTGCTGGGCCGCAACGGGCGCGGCACGGTCGATCATTTCAAGCTGCATGGCCGCGTCGATATTCAGGTAGGGACGCTGTCGAAGGCGCTTGGCGCGCTCGGCGGCTATGTCTGCGGCACGCGCGATCTCATCGAGTTTCTCTACCATCGTGGACGGCCGTTCCTGTTTTCCACATCGCACCCGCCGTCCGTGGCGGCGACATGCATCGCGGCGTTCGATGTGTTGGAGCAGGAGCCGGAGCGCATCGAGAAGCTGTGGGAGAACACACGCTACTGGAAGCAGGAGTTGGGAGCGCTCGGCTTCAATATTGGAGGAGTGAACACGCCAGCCAGCGAGACGCCGATCACGCCTATCATCGTCGGCGATGGCCGGCTGACCATGGACTTCTCGCGCGAGCTATTCAAGGAGGGCGTGATGGGGACGGGCATCGCGTTCCCGACGGTGCCGGAAGGCAAGGCGCGCATTCGGACCATCATGACGGCTACGCACACGAAGGATGAGATGGACCAGGCACTGGAAACGCTGAAGCGCGTGGGCAAGAGGATGGGGATCATTTCTTAGGCAGGCGCAAGCGGGGGCGATGTTTTGAAGGGGCACGCCTTCAGGCGTGCCGTAGAGATCCAATAACGTACCTGGCTTCAGCCGCTGAGGGAACTCGAAATCATCGGACTGCGCTGGCGACTTCAAAGGAGACTCTACGGAAAACGACGTCCCTCAGGGGCTAAAGCCCGCTTTTTTTGTGACCCTGCACGGCGCAGCTGAAGCTGCGCCCCTTCAAAACGCGACAACAGCGACTTGTTCGGCAGCGCATAAAGCTGCGCCCCTTCGAAGCGGGAGCAGCGGCAACCTCCTTTTCCCCTGGAACTGGTGGGTATTGGTTCCGATCGCTCTGATTGGCGCAGTGCTGGTTGTTCCGTATTTTCTGACACATGATTTTGGACCGGTTGGAGTCGCCCTCCAGCGCGGCTTCGCGGTCGTCTGCCATCAGCGACCGGAACGGTGCTTCTGGATCTTCGGAATGCCGGTCGCCGTCTGCGCGAGATGTTTGGGAATTTATCTGGGAGCGACGGTTGGACTGCTAGTGCGGACGTCGCGGCGGATCGCGGTGCGGCTCTTGATTGCTGCGGCGGCGATCAATCTGCTGGATGCGTCGACGGAGTTGGCCGGATTGCACGGTAATTGGCTGGGGGTGCGATTTGCGTTGGGAATGGTGTTGGGAACTGCAGGAGCGCTGCTGATCTCGGCGTCGTTACCAATAAGTGCGAGGGCAAACGACGAATTCGACAATGGTCTGCGCTACTGGTCGTAGCGCTTCCATCCGTTCGGGAGCTCAATTGCCCGGCTGATAAATAAGGGGAACTTCTCCTGCCGGCACAAAGCCTTGACATTTTGCAAGAACTGCTTTTCCGCATCCGAGTAGGCATCCGGGTCAGTCACCACGATCCAGGCGCCATTCCTGTACTTCCCGGTTCTGCGCTCGAACGAACTGCACGAAGTCTTGCGTGTTCTGAAATACGATTTCCTTTTGTTGCGGCTTCCAGTCGCCGGCGTGACTAACGACCAAGCCCCATTGCATGGGTCCCAAATCGGCGACGCGCTTGGGAAGCATGTGCATGGAGATGCCTTTTGCCCGGTTGGGAACAACAGGAGTCGGTTGCTCTTGGGCGCGGCTATGAATGGCCGAGCAGGTCAGGGTTAGCCAAGTGACAAGAACCAAGATCGCGTTGCGCCTGATGAATACCCGCACTCTAGGATGCAGCCTCATCCTTCGTAAGCCACCTTCCCTCCGACAATCGTCATGACTGCCCGCCCCGTGAAGTTCCACCCGTCGAAGGGTGTATTCCTGGACTTCGAAAATGACTGTGAGGCGTAGAAGGTCCACTTCTTTTTGGGATCGAAGATGGTGACGTCGGCTTGCGCGCCTTTGGCGAGCGTCCCGCGCCCGGTGAGGCTGAAGATTTTGGCGGGGTTGGACGCAAGCAGTTCAACGATGCGCCACAGCGGCAGTTTGAAGTGATGATGCAGCACGGTGAGGGCGATGGGCAGCGCCGTCTCCAGGCCGGTGATGCCGAAAGACGCGCGCTCGAACTCGACCTGCTTTTCGTGGAAGGCGTGAGGCGCGTGGTCGGTGGCGATGGCGTCAATGGTCCCGTCGAGGATCCCTGCGATCAGGGCGTCGCGGTCGGCTGCCGAGCGCAGCGGGGGATTCATCTTGTAGTGAGTGTCGAATTCGCCTACGTTCTCGTCGATCAGGGTGAAGTGGTGGGGCGTAACTTCCGCTGTTACGCGCAGCTTCGACTTTTTCGCACGATGCACGGCTTCCAGCGCCTCCCGCGTTGAGAGATGGGCGACATGCACGCGGCCCTTCGTCTCGCGTGCCAGGGTAATGTCGCGTTCCACCACGCTGTACTCGGCTGAGTTCGGCATGCCGTGCACGCCCAGCCGGAACGAGGTTGCGCCGTAGTTCATGGAACAGCCAACGGTAACGCGGGTGTCCTCCGCGTGTTGCACCACGGTCATATTGAGGCGGGCGGCCCTGCGCAGCGCATTACGCATGACTTGGTCATCGAGAATCGGCTTGCCGTCGTCGCTGATAGCTACAGCGCCAGCTTTTTTCAGAGCGGCAAAGTTGGTCAGCTTTTCACCCGAACTTCCGACGGTCGCGGCGGCAATTGGAAACACGTTTACCAATGCGCCGCGCTGAGGCGACAGCATCCAGCGCGTGATCTCGACCGAGTCATTCACCGGATGGGTGTTGGGCATCACGCAGACAGACGTAAATCCGCCGGCGGCGGCCGCGGCCGTCCCGGTTACCTTCGTTTCCTTATGCGAGTGTCCCGGCTCGCGCAGGTGGACGTGCATGTCGATAAGTCCGGGCGCAACGATGGCGCCGCGCACGTTCAAGGTTTGCGTCGCCTGACCACGCAGCTTGCCCGGAGGGGAGACGGCGGCGACGCGGCCGTCGCGCAGCAGCACATCCATCTCGTGATCGACGCCGCCGGATGGATCGATCACCCGCCCGCGTTGTATCAGCAGAGAGTCCATTTCAGCGTTTCGCTCCCAGAACCATGGCCAGAATCGCCATGCGCGTCTTTACGCCGTTGCGCACCTGTTCATGGATACACGACTGGGGGCCATCGGCGACTTCGCTGGCCAACTCCATGCCGCGGATGACCGGACCAGGATGCATCAGAATGGCGTCCGGTTTGGCCAGCATCATGCGCTGCGGCGTCACCTGGTAGTGTGCGACATAATCTTCAACGCTGTGATGCCTTCCAGCGAGCCGCTCTTTCTGGACGCGCAGAGCCATCACTACATCGGCACCCTGCAAAGCGGCATTCAGATCGTGGCTGACCGACACTCCTGGCGCTAAAGTCGCCGCGATCTCGGGCACAAAGTCCCGGGGGCCGCAGAAGATGACTTCTGCGCCGAAGCGCGAGAGCAGTTCCGCATTGGAGCGCGCCACGCGGCTGTGATACACATCGCCCACGATGACCACGCGTAATCCCCGCAGTCGTTTCTTGTGATTCAGAATGGTCAGCGCGTCCAGCAGGGCCTGCGAGGGATGCTGATGCATTCCGTCGCCGGCATTCACGATGGGCACTGACATATAGCGCGCGAGCAACTGGGCCGAGCCGCTGTTAGGATGCCGCATGACGATCACGTCGGCCCCAATGGACTGTATGGTCCAGCCGGTGTCGATGAGCGACTCTCCCTTCTCGATGCTGGAGGAGGTTGTAGTCACCAGCGTAGTCATGGCGCCCAGCGCTTTGGCGGCGAAATCAAACGAGGCGCGGGTGCGGGTGGAGGCCTCGTAGAACAGCAGAACCACGCGCTTGCCGTGCAGCAATCGGGAAGGACGATTCGGGTCCATGCGCCGAGCCAGCGCCAGAATGGCTTCAATCTGCTCGGTCGTAAGCTGTTCGATGCTCAGCAGCGAACCCAGTGATGGCTTCATTTTCCTTGCGGCACCTGCTCCATCAGCAGCACCTTGTCGGCCTCGTCGCTCTCCTGCAGTTTGACTTCGATGAACTCGTTTGGTGTGGTCTGGATTTTGCGGCCGACAGAGCTGGCCTCGATGGGCAACTCGCGATGGCCGCGATCGATGAGCACGCAGAACTGAATGCGCCGCGGGCGGCCGTGATCGAACAGGGCATCGAGAGCGGCGCGAGCAGTACGACCGGTATAGAGCACGTCGTCCACCAGCACGATGTCTTTGTCCCGGATGTCGAACTCCATCGTGCTCTTTTTCACTTCCGGCCGATGACCCACAGTGGATAGGTCGTCGCGATAGAGGGTGATGTCGAGCGTGCCCACCGGGACCGGCGTCTTCTCGATACGGCCCAGGATCTTCGCCAGCCGGTGCGCCAGCGGCACGCCACGCCGCATGATCCCAACCAGTCCGAGGTTGGCGGTGCCGTTGTTCTTCTCGACAATCTCGTGCGCCAGGCGGACGAGCGTTCGCTCAATCTCTGAGCCGGAAAGGATTTGCGATTTTTCGCGGAGCTTCGAGGAGTCAGCGGAGGCCTTCGTCATGCCGCTCGAATCATACGCAAAGCGGGAGGCGTGGGGCAACTGGGGCAGCAACGGCGGTCTCGCAAGTAGGGCCAGCATAGCGGATGATCGGCTGCAGCTCGTAGCAGGATTGCTAATGCAATGGACTGTTCTCGGAAGGTAAACTGCGAACCGCTAACTTCCGGTTAGCCCGTCGACCGCTCACGAACTGCGCGCGGGTGAACGGCTGGTCGTCTTTCGACTGCTTGCAACAGTGCGGGCGAGTGTCTCACCACAATCCCTCGTACGCTTTCCGAATCACGCCAGGAATCTGCTACCATGAGCGGGTTCGCTGAGGTGGCCATGGCCCAATATGTCATAGAGCGGGAGATCCCGGGCGCGGGGAATTTGTCCGATGCCGAGTTGCAGGAAGTCGCCCGAAAATCGGTGAACGTGCTGAAGGGGATGGGCCCCGAGATCAAGTGGCTGCACAGCTACGTCACCGGCGATAAAGTCTATTGCGTCTACCTTGCGCCGGACGAGGAAACCATTCGCGAGCATGCCCGCCGCGTAGGTTTACCGGCCAACCGCATCTCGGCGGTGCGGCGGTTGATGGATACCAGCACCGCAGAGTGAATCAAGCGTCGCTTCCAGGGCGAAGAGTGGGCCCTGCGCCCGGGCCCATCGCTTCCTGAATAGCCTGTTCTACGGGCAGGGCCCAACCTTCCATCCAAGCCGTCATGCCCGCAGCATTGCCCAGGGTTCGACGCGCGAATTCCAGTACCTTCTCCAGTTTATGTTGCTCGGCGGGCGTCAGCGGCGTGCCCAATCGCTCGCGCAGTGCCGCCGCAGCCCCGGCGAAGCGCAGCGCTTGCACCGCGCTGGATTGCGCCGCGGCGTTTGCGGCAAGGCACCCCAGCACCCTGGCGATGCCGCGCTTGTGGCCCAGATTCTGAAACATCTGGATGCTTTCACCGTACAGCCGTCGGGCCTCGTCACTGTCACCCTGGTCCCAACTCAGGCCGGCTAGATCGGACAGGGCGCTGGCGATTCCCCATCCATCGCGCGAAAGGCTGAAGGCCGCCAGGCTCTGCTCGTAGAAGGAACGGGCCGCGGCCACATCGTTGCCTTCGCGGGCAACATCTCCCTGGTAGTTCAACGTCCAGGCGATACCTGCCACGTCGCCCACTTTGCGGAAAATCGCCAGACATTCATCATAGAGCGAAGCGGCGCGCGCCGCTTCGCCTTGCAGCTTGGTCACATTCGCCAGATTGCTGAGAGCGCGAGCAACGTCCGCCGGATCTCCCTCGTCCCGCCAAATCGCCACACATTGTTCAAACAGCAGGGAAGAGGTGGCGAGTTCGCCGCGATCGCGGGCATTTACGGCCAGCGCGTTCAGCGCAACCGCAACCCCGCGCTTATCGTTCAGCTCCAGACAGGTCTCAAGACTCTCGTCGAACAATCGCTGCGCGGAAGTGTAATCGCCCTGCTCGCCCGCCAGGACCGCGGCAGAAAACAGCAGGCGCGAGCGCAATTTCGGACGCGCGGCAGCTCCTTCCAACGCGAGCAGCCTGGCGATGCGGCTGCGGCCCTCGGTGAGATATTCGCGCGTCTCCCAAAAGTGAAACAGCGCCGAACCCAGGCGAAGTCCCCAGTCGGCGTCGCCGGTTTTGGTGAGGTATTCCAGCGCGGCGCGGAAGTTGTCATGCTCAACCTCCAGGCGATCGAGCCATTCGGGATGAGCGGCCGCTTCCGCCGCGCCCTCTTCGGCGAGCACCAGATAATACGCGGCGTGGGAGCGGCGAGTGGCGGCTACATCGTTGCTCGCGGCCAGGCGTTCCAGCGCGTATTCCCGGATGGTTGTGAGCATGACGAAGCGGGTTTCGCCGGCTGCCTCTTCCACCTGCTGCGCCAGGCTCTTGTCCACCATGGAGGTCATGCCGTCAAGCACGTCGAGCCCCAGATCGCCCGCGGTATCGCAGACCGCCTCCACCGCTTCCAGCGTGCAACCGCCGCTGAATACGGAAAGCCGGCGGAAGAGAGTTTGCTCGGCAGGATTCAGCAGACCGTAACTCCAGTCGACGGTGCCGCGAAGGGTGCGCTGACGCGCTGGCAGGTCACGGGCGCCGCCGGTCAGAAGGTTCAGGCAGCTTTCCAGGCGCATCAGCATGGCAGCCGGCGAGAGCAGCTTGATGCGCGCTGCCGCCAGTTCGATAGCAAGCGGCAGACCGTCGAGGCGAGCGCAGACGGCAGCGACGGCGGATGCGTTTTCATTGCTCAGGACGAAGTCGTGCTTCACGGCGCGCGCGCGTTCCACAAAAAGCGCAATCGCGGGGAGACGCGAGAGCGCACCCAGAGGCAGCAGCGACTTCGGATCGGGAAGCGCCAGCGGCGGCAGGGGAAATTCGTGTTCGCCGTAAACGTGCAGCGGCGACTGGCTGGTGACTACGATCTTGAGCCTGGGTCCGGCCGAGAGCAACTCCGATATGGCCGGGGCGGCGGAGACCAGGTGCTCAAAGTTGTCGAGCAGCAGAAGCATCGGCTGATCCAGCCCGCCAAGGTACTCCTTCAGGCCCTCCTGCGCCGACTGATTGCCGGTCTCGCGTACTCCCACCGCCTGTGCGATGGTGGAAGCGATCAATCCGGGCTCGCCCACCACCGACAGCGCAACGAACCACACGCCGGAGGGGAATTGGTCCCCGATTTCGCGTGCCGCCTGCAAAGCCAGCCGCGTCTTGCCGATGCCGCCAGGACCGGTAAGGGTCACAAGCCGTACATCGTCGCGGCCCAGGAGCAGGCGGAGCGCGGCCGCCTCGTGCTCGCGTCCGATGGAAGCGGTACGCGGCACTGGAAGGTTGCTGGGGCGCGGCTCCGCATGGCTGACGTGCGCATCGGCCAGCCGGTCGCGCACTGCGGCCAGGTCGCGGGCCAAATCCCGGGTGGATGCGTAACGTTGCTGCGGATCCTTGGCAAGACAACGCTCCACAATCCAAATGAACGGAGCGGGCGCTTGCAGCATTCGGGAAACAATCCGCTCCGGC
>Ga0181505_11209071_pt1 | contig 14683 bp, 28 predicted proteins | sample PEATcosm2014_Bin_5_FD_127743 | JGI IMG/M metagenome (GOLD analysis project Ga0181505, IMG submission 127743) | Metatranscriptome of peatland microbial communities from MTU Mesocosm Facility, Houghton, MI, USA - PEATcosm2014_Bin05_30_metaT... | ecosystem: Environmental > Terrestrial > Soil >...
GGGCATCAGATCACAGAGTCTTTGACAGAAAGAACGCGGTGAACGGTGCACCAAGTAGCCGTCAGTAATCTGTGATCGGGCAGGGTTCAAATCCCTGAGTGTCCACCAAGTTAAGTCGGGGCAGAAAGACCCGCGAGATGTACCAGTACAGAGATTCACCGCATGAGGAAGTTGAGCAATGCACGTGGAATAGAAATCATTCGCCAAGGGGCACAGCAGTACATGGCGATGTTCGAACAATCAGCGAACCCCTTTAAGGCAGGGACTGTAGAAAACAAATTATGGGACAAAGGGTGGTTAGAGGCCCGCTTCAAATGGGAGAAGCCATTCCTCGACCGCAAGAAATTCGCTGCACGTAAGTTTGTGAAGCGACCATTTGTGAAACCGTCGTCAAAGACCTAGCCTATACACTTTGACGATGCTGAAGCGGCCCCGGCTGGGCTAGGTCGGGAGCTATTGCCGAAGAAGAATAGCGGCAGGCGGGAGTAGGGCGACGTATGTAGCTGGCAGATTTTCGCTATTTCTCTGCCGCGAATTCTGCATACGGCGCCACTCCCAAATTTACTTGACAAGTAGTTGCGGTACGTGTACAGTGGTTGGGAGGAGCAAGAATGGCACAGACGAAGACAGACTATCTCACGCTGCATCAAGATGACTTCAAGGTCGTTGGTCAGGCGTTAAACGCGGTCAACTACATTGAAGTAGACGAAGACGCAGTTCAGCGCAGGTCGCTTGCTCTCCTTCAGGAGAACATCGCGGCCAGCAGAAAGGCTGGTCGAATTTGAAAATTGCATTTGTTGAGGCGACACTCCCGCAGATGAAAATCCCGAAGATGTATCAGTCAGGACGGGGCGAGGGCTGCAACGCCCCTGCTGCGATTTCTCGTGCCATGAAAGACATGCTGCGGAAAGTCAAGGGCAAGCGGGTCAGTGTCATCAAGTGCACTATCACATTGACAGAGAAGGCCGACAACGAAGTCCTAATCATGGAGGAATCCGATGCTGAACAATCATGACCTACGGACGGCGAACCATATCGCCGCGATAATCGAGAAGCACCCAGACCTTTACGAATCCTCAGCCGCGTTCAAGGCGATGGTCGATTCCACCGTCCTGTTCACGGATGACGAACGGCACGAAAGTGAACGAGTTATCGGCGGGCAGTATGCGGGTGATGGACGTTTTGTAAATCTATAGAAAGGCCACAGTGGGAATCGAAATTTACGCGGCTGGGACTGACCCGGCCTGCCCGGTCTTTAGTTTTTACCATGACACGGTTCGACTGAAATTCGTAGAATCTGAGTGGCGGTATTACAAAATTTGCCCGAACGGAGTGTTAGAGCCGCAAGACGGAGTGACCAGTGTGGTCAAACTGGCGACTCCTGCGAAGCCACTTATGGTTTGGGCCGTGCGTGTGGCGTTAGCCCGCGTAAAGCAATTGCTCATGGACGGCGGGTACGTAGGCGCAGACCCGAAGAAACTATTCGAGTCTGTGCTGGACGAGATTCTCAAACGTGCAGCAAAAGAAGACGATAATCTGCTCGTCGAAGCGGGCGATGTCGGCCATCAGGCCCACGCGCATGTAGAGTCGATTATCAAGGCCATCCTGTCGAAGAACGAAGACAGGTTGCTCGAACTACTGGCAAAATTCCCAGAAGACGAGCGGGCCGCGAACGGGTCTATTGCCGCGATACATTGGATGGTCGCGCATAGGGTTCGTTGGGTAAGTACTGAGCGCAAGGCTTATAGCCGTGACCATCATTTCGCAGGAACGTGTGACGGTATCGCTTATGTCTGCTCATGTGATGACCGAAATTGTTGCCCGGTGCCGTGGGGAGGCGAGAGACTTTCGCTCATCGACTGGAAGACTTCTAACGCGCTTCGCATCTCGTACTTATGGCAAGCCGCGGCTTATCAGCATTGCGTGGAATCCGAAGACGAAATCGAGATTCTTGATCGCTGGGTGCTGAGGCTTGACAAGAAGACGGGCGAATTTGACCCGTGGTATCGCAGTGGGCGGGCCGCATTCGAGGAGGACTTCGCGGGATTTCTGAGCGCACTGAATATGTACCGGGCAATGGGCAAGGCTGAAGATTGGGTAAGCGAAGTCAAGGCCGCAAAGACGGCCACGCGCCGAAAGATTGCTAAGGAACTGAGAGATGCGGAGTACGCAATCAAGTGCCTCGAAGCGGAAGATTACAAGGGAAAGAGACGTAAGAAGGGCTGTAATGGCATGGACAAAATGTGTGAATTTTGCACAAAAACTTACCTTGACAACCACCCGGAAGTTTGATAGAGTGTATATGTACAGAGGAGAGTGCTATGGCGAAGACTGAGCAGACGAAGTGGGTAAAGACGGAAGCAGCGGTCGAGCAGGTTGACACGGGCGACATTCTGAATCCGTTGCGATGTGTGCAGGCTCGATACCTCGACCGGGCCGCAAAGCATGAGGCCGCAGGGAAACCCGAGCGGGCCACTTACTACCATGAGCAGGCAATCAATGTGGGCCGCTTGCTGGGCGATTCACTCGCGCTGGAACTGAGAGGATAACATGGAACCAATTTTTCGACCATTTTCGAAGATTGCCCGGTACTCTCGTCTCTGTACGATTACAGAGAAGATTGACGGGACGAACGCGTCCATTTGGATTGACGACCTAGGCACAGAATTTAGAACTGCCAGCCGGACAAAGTGGATTACGCCGACTGACGACAATATGGGATTCTCCCGCTGGGCGCACGAACACAAAGAAGAATTGATGCAACTAGGGCCGGGACATCACTTTGGTGAGTGGTGGGGTCAAGGCATCCAAAGAAAATACGGCCAGACGCGGAAGCGTTTCTCGTTATTCAATACGTTCCTCTGGGGGCTAAATCGGCCCGCATGTTGTGATGTTGTCCCTGTCCTGTATGAAGGCATGTTCGAACAGGTGGCAATCGAAGCCGCTATCGAAACACTACGAACCGAGGGTAGTAAAGCCGCACCAGGGTTCATGAATCCCGAGGGCGTCATCATCTACCATCAGGCAGCGAAGTTGTACCTCAAGAAGACTCTCGTCGGTGACGAGAAGCCAAAAGGTTCCACGGAGGCGGCATGACGTTCGAATCATATGCAAACCGACTGACGAAGCACTTCAACCAACTGATGAACCGTGTGACCGGGCCGCGACCGACGGGCACGATTGACCTTACACCAAGGGTTCCGAAGTTGTCTTTCCTGCAAGGGAAGCAGTTCCGGCAGGGTAACGGCGGACGTAAGAATCGGTCGGGCCACAGCCTTGAACACGCGCAAGCGAACGGGGACAACCGCAACCCGTATAAGGGCGAAGACGGCAAGTGGTACTACTATGACGAAACGGAACAGTCGTGCGAGACGGGGTATGTCACCCGCGAGCAGGCAGAAATTGCACTGAACGATTACGTGAAGTGGCTCAATCACCCGAAGGAAATCGTGGCCGAACCAATGCCTGTTTCAATCGGTGGCGTACCAGAAGTGGGGTTAGTGGAAGGAAACGATTTGCTCTAGATCACCGCTGGGCAAGCTTCGCTGGCGATTGAGAAGATGAAAGTCAAAGGAGAAAAATAATGTCACGAACAATCAAAGATATTCTCGCATTATTCCCGAGTACGACTGAGCAGGACTGGAAACAACACGACAACGGCAAAGGCTGGATACAGAATACTGCACATGCTGACACCTCTGCGTTTATTGAAGGCATTGTGTACGACAATGCGCGAGTGTATGGCAATGCGCAGGTGTCCGGCAATGCGCAGGTGTCCGGCAGTGCGCGAGTGTACGACAATGCGTGGGTGTACGGCAATGCGCAGGTGTACGACAATGCGCAGGTGTCCGGCAGTGCGCGAGTGTCCGGCAATGCGGGGGTGTACGGCAATGCGCGGGTGTCCGGCGATGCGTGGGTGTACGGCAACGCGCAGGTGTCCGGCAATGCGCGAGTGTATGGCAATGCGCAGGTGTCCGGCAATGCGCAGGTGTCCGGCAGTGCGCGAGTGTCCGGCAATGCGTGGGTGTACGGCAATGCGCGGGTGTCCGGCGATGCGTGGGTGTACGACAATGCTCGGGTGTACGGCAATGCGTGGGTGTCCGGCGATGCGTGGGAAACCTCTCCGCTTTACATTCAAGGCAGCAAACACTGCGCTACAAATGTGAAGCACGGCAGCATAGCAATCGGCTGTGAAGTCTACACCTTTGCTGAGTGGCTCAAGAATTACAAAGCCATAGGCAAAGCTGCTGGGTACACGCCAGCGCAGATCAAAGAATACAAGGCAATTATTGATCTGTTTGTGAAGATCGGACGCTGAGACAGTTTTAAACCATCACCGTGGTCTAGAAATTGGAGGCATCCATGAAAATCTGGGATTATCGTATCCGGCAAGGAAAATTATGAACGAAGTGCCTGTAGCAATTGTAGGAGAAGCAGTTGCGGGCGAAGCCGCCCAGACTCTTAAACAAGTGAAGCAGTTGGTCAAGAACATTTCAGTCAACACCTTCGATTTAGCCGAAGCACTCTACAAGGTGAAGAAGAACAAGTTCTACCAGCCGAAGTTTGCAACTTTCGCAGAATATGCGAATAGCCTTGATATCAAACTCAGTAAACTCTATTATCTTACCAAGATGGTGGAAGTTCTTGAGCACTGCGGAATCGACCGATCTGTATATGAACAAGTGGGGTTATCCAAACTTCGCATCATCACACGAGTGAAAGTGATTGACGAAGGCAAAGACACGCTGTTCGAGGGTGTGCCGACGAAGTTGTTAGTGAAAGACCTAGTCGAGAACGCGAACAAGTGGGAGCCGGACGCACTGGAACTGCGAGTCAAAGAGATTCAGGGTCTGGTAGGCGACAACGCGAGCGCGGGCTGGGTAAACTTTCCCGTGACATACGCGCAGCGGGCCGCTTGGGAGAAAGCCGTAGCTCTGGCTCAATTAGGGATAGGGTCAGTTGGCAAAGACGAGAACACAGGTCAATACAAGGATGCTTCAGTAGGTTCTTGCGCCGAAGTAATCGCCATCTCGTTCATCCAAGACCCCAACAACAGTCCAGAAGGGGAGTGCCATGCCGAGCAGGGTGACTCATCTACCGAAGTGCCATCCGGATAGATGGCCGTGCGTAAAAGGCATGTGTATGCCGTGCTATCAGCGGTCAACTAGAAATCAGAACACGGAGATACGTGCCAAGAATAGAAATGCGAAATCGACTCGAAAAATCCATATAAAGTGTAACTACGGTCTTTCAGTGGATTTTATTGACGCGATATTCAATGCCCAAAGAGGGAGATGTACCATCTGCGACCGTGTAATGAGGTTGCTGTCGTCTAGTAGACTCGGAGATGCGGCGTGTATAGACCACGACCATCAATGTTGTCCGGGTAGAAAATCTTGTGGACTATGCTTTCGTGGTTTGATATGCTCGACGTGTAACAAGGGCTTAGGCTATTTTGATGACGACCCGATTGTTCTGTTGAAGGCCATTGAATACTTGCTCAAAATCTCATTTCAAGAATAGGTGATGTATGCGTACAATCAACACTGATCTTCGTGGTGAGCAGGTTCGCAAGCTACTTCGCAAGTTCTCCCATCTGATCGTGGGCCAAGACGAAGCCATCGAAAAGATCACAAATCTCCTCGAACGTTTTCTGGGCGGCTTGTCTGACGCTGAACGACCGTTTGGGTCCGCGTTGTTTCTCGGGCCGACAGGTGTAGGCAAGACAGCGGTAGTCGAGGCACTGTGCGAAGGACTGTACGGCGACCCGAACCACATGATCAAAGTCGATTGTGCGGAGTTCCAGCATTCGCACGAAATTGCCAAGTTGATCGGTTCTCCCCCCGGATATCTCGGACACAAAGAGACGCCCGCGAGATTCAAACAGGAAACGGTCACGAAGTTGTACACTGAAGACGTTCCCTTCGGTATCATCCTGTTCGATGAGATCGAGAAGGCAGCGGATGACGTGTGGCAACTCATGCTGGGCGTGCTCGACCGTGGGTATCTTACGCTAGGCGACAACAGCCGGACAGATTTTCGCAAGTGCTTCGTCTTCCTGACAAGCAACTGCGGAGCCCGCGAGATCATGGAAGGTCACGTCGGATTCAATAGGCCGAACAGCGAGGAAATTTCACAGGAGGAGATTGCCGACAGTTCTCTTTCCGCGGCCCGGTCAAAGTTCACGCCTGAGTTCCTGAATCGGCTGGACGAGATTTGCGTCTTCAACACGCTAGACCGTGCGTCTATCGAAAAGATTATGCACATGGAGTGCTACAAGTGCAAGGCCAAGCTGAAAGTCAAGGCGGGCGTTGAACTGGTAGTCAGCCCTGCCGCGTTCGCGGAACTGCTCTCTCGTGGCTTCGATAAGAAGTACAACGCGAGAGGGATTCGGCGCACGTTGGAAAAAGAAATCATGACGCCGATGGCCCGCGCAGTCAGTTCGTTGGAAGTCACTTGGTACGACAATGTGGTCATGGATTATCGTGACGCGAAATTCAGCTTCTACTCTATGAAGCAGAAGGTAGGCACGGATGGCGTTCTCCGCGACAACGCGCAAAGCAATTTATCGGCGGGACAACTACCACTGTCGAAGCTGTAATAACGCGCGTGGTCTGCATCCGCACCACATAGTTTACGCGAGTGCGGGCGGGCCTGACACGCTGGATAATGGGATTACGTTATGCTGGATTTGCCACCGGGCCGTGCATGACGGTTTTCTCAAGGTGCACGTCGAAGAAGTCTGTTCGAAGTTCGCAGGCTCGTACACGATTCGGTTCGAAAGATTGAAAGGATGGAAACCGTGAGCATGTACCGCGAAGAGAAGGATTCGCTTCGTAAGAGATTCCCGTACATCATCAACGGGAAATTTGAAGATGGTACGCCTGTCACACAGGAGCGCATCAATTCGATATTGAGGGACGCGGGTTACTCAATCGCGCAGATTAGGGACAGGGCATTTCAAGTTCTAACGGAGGAAACTAATGGCCGAGCGTAGAGGAAAGAAAACGAATCACAACAAGAATTTCGTCGCGGCGAAAGACTTCGCGGCGGGCAAGCGAGTTGGCCGCAAAAAGCAGATTTGGGTGTGGGATGTATTGCCTGAATCGCCTGTCGGCGTGACCGCTGCGATAAAAGCAGGACTAGGGCATTGGGAGAAGATATGAGCGAGCCTTTGATTGAGCCAAACATTGACATCACCGCGCAAGTGACAGAGAACGTAGTCGTCGCAGCGAAAGGCGGCTATGAAGCGCATCCGGATTCCTATTCGCCGCGAGTCTTCGTGTACGTAAAGAGTATCGACATCCACTACGAAATTCTGCGGACGGGCGAAGCCGTGCCATGGGTGACGAAGAAGCCCGAGGGTCGTCTGTTTTGGATTTTTGACTGTGAGCGGTTGTCCGACATCGGGATACATCGTGAATAGAATGTCTGATTGCCATCCCGACAGAAAATACTTCGCAAAAGGTAAATGTGAAGAATGCTATGCTGCTGATTATCTGAAAGAGAATCGGGAGCGGCGTCGGTTGAACAGCGAGAGATATAATCGCGCCCACGTGGATAAGGCGATAGTAAGCAATCATCTCTGGCATCGAGCCAACGCGGAGATAGTGCACCTGAAACATATTCAGGCTCAATACAAACTTTCACCTGAAGCGTATCGAGAATTATATGCGGCGGGTTGTTGGCTGTGTGGCGAACCTTTCAACCCAGAGAAACGTCGTCCCTCAGTTGACCACGACCATCAGTGCTGTCCGGGTTCGAAGTGTTGTGGTGAATGCGTGCGGGGTTTAGCCCACCACATTTGCAACACTATCATCGCCCGAGAAGACCCAGAGTTCCTACGCAGAATCGCGGATAACTTGGAGCAATATTTATGCAGTTAAGACCCTATCAAGAATCCGCCATCAATGCAATCTGTGCCGCGTACGATCAAAACTGGCGGCACCAGATTCTGTCCATGGCGACCGGATGTGGTAAGACTGTCGTCTTCTCAAATCTCTACGAGAAGTTGAAGTCTCGTCTTCCGGGCAAGATGCTGATCCTAGCACATACTGAAGAATTGATCGACCAATCCATCGCCACGATGCAGGCCGTCAACCCAACGCTCCGTATCGACAAAGAAATGGCCGAGCACAAGTCTGATCCATCGCAGGCGGATGTCATCGTCGCGTCTGTAGCAACCCTTGGCCGATTGAATACGAGCAGACTGGATAAATTCAAAGCCGAGAATATTGACAAGATCATTGTGGACGAGGCACAACACACTCCCGCCCAAAGCTATTTGAACGTGCTGGACGCACTCCAGATTCGAGACGTTGATACTTCGAAGCTGTTGCTGGGTGTGACCGCTACCCCGAGCCGCACCGATGGGAAAGCACTAGGCGAGATTTACAAGAAAATGACGTATGTGTACAGCCTGCGCCAAGCCATCGAAGACGGATATCTGGTCGAGGTCCGGGGCTATAAGGTGTCCACCGGCACCTCTCTGGCCGACGTATCGACGGCGGGCGGCGATTTCAACAAGGTCGAACTGGAAGCCGCAATCAACACGCCAGAGCGAAATAAGGCGATTATAGGGGCTTGGCAGGAAAAAGGGGACTCACGGTCAACCGTGGCCTTCGTCGCTGGTATAGCTCACGCCAAGGCGCTTTCTGAGGCATTTAACGCGGCGGGCGTGTTTGCGGCGGCTGTTTGGGGCGATGATCCCGACCGAACGGCCAAATTACAGGCTTTTCGGGAGGGCGGCATCACGGTGCTGGTCAACTGCAACGTGCTCACCGAGGGCGTGGACATCCCGCGCATCGGGTGTGTAATTATTGCACGGCCTACCCGGAGTTCGGTTCTGTTCACCCAGATGTGCGGGCGTGGAACACGGCTCGCACCCGGCAAGGCGGACTGTATCATTTTAGATATAGTAGATTGCTCCGCAGGCAATTCTCTGTGTACGTTACCATTGCTTATGGGTCTTCCGGGCGGAATAGATATGCGCGGCCATGGGTTGTGGGAATCTGTTAAGTTGATGGAAGCGGCTCAGGAAGAAAACCCTAGTATTGATTTTGGGAAATTGAAAACTATCGACAACCTAAAGCAGTTCATCGCTGAGGTCAATCTGTTCGAGATTCGATTCCCGGCAGAGGTCGAGGCGAATAGCGACTTCATTTGGTCGAAGGCCATTGACGGCGGCTATGTCATGCGCGTGCCTTTGCAGAAGAACGACAGCACTGGCAACAAGCCCGGACTTGTACGTATACATCAAAATCTGCTTGACAAATGGGACATAGACGGGTACATTAACTGTAGGGTATTCCACGGCGAGCGCGGCAGCGTCGAAGAAGCCTTCGCGTGCGCCGACCAGCAAATCAGAGAACGCGCCCCCGCGTCAGTCGTATTAGTCAATCGCAAAGCGAGTTGGATGACCAAGCCCGCGACGAAGGGGCAGATGAATCTACTCTCGCGCCTGTACGGGAAAGCACGAGCGTGGCCCGAGGATTTCACACAAGGCCAAGCGAGTTTTTGGATTAACAAACGAATCGGAGGGAAGAAATGAATTTCGAAGAATACGGAAAATTTGTGGAATCCATGTGGTTTAGTGGGGACTCACGAGAATTGGGCGAACGAGACATCGCAATCATGGGGCTAGGCATCGGTGGCGAAATGGCCGAAGTGCTTGAGAAAGCTATCATCGCGGCGGGCCGCGTTCAGGAACTAATCAAGAAAGAAATCAGGGATAAGACGCCTGCACGCTCGCCTGAGTTGCTTAAAGAATTAGGCGATGTGTACTATTACACGACTCGTATTGGTCAATATTTCGGCTACACACCGACGGAAATTGTCAAGGCGAACGTGGAGAAGCTAACGAGCCGCAGGGAACGCGGCACGGAAAGAGGAAGTGGGGACCACCGATGAGACCTGAAAACTGGTTCGAAGAAACGACTGCCGAAGTCATCGCGGGATTCATCTGGCGTGCGGAGAGATACATCATCGAACGCCGCCCGCACGAGTTGGCGACCATCGCCATTCTCAACGAGAAAGCGTACGACGTGATTGACGCGGAGAACGGGGCACTGAGGGCAAAGAGCATCAATTGACATCCGCCGAGAAAGCGAAAGACAAACGCCTGCAACAGATTTACAAAATGACATTGGAGGAACAGAATGTTACCCGAAAGGAACAGAACAATTCGTGTGCTATCTGCGGACGGGACTTCAATCACTACACGGCGTTCCAAGACCACCTTCACGACTGTTGTCCGAGGCGGCTTAAGGAATTCTGTGGAAAATGCAACCGGGGCCTCCTTTGCTACCCGTGCAACAAATTCGTCGTCGGCATCGTAGAGCGGCAGAGCATCAACAAGGTAAAGGTAGACCCGATTAAGTTCATCAAGTCTATGCTGGCTTACTTCGAGAAGTGGGTTCCTATCATGAAGGCGAAAGGTTGTTACGATGAAAAGCCGAAAGTCAAAGCCCCAACACGCCGAACGAAAAAAAGCATTTGACGATGTTTTAGAATCTTATCGACAGGCACACGACACTGGCGGCATGGGTGCGATAGTCATTGGGGATGGCGGTAAGGGCGTATCCAACCCTGTCCGGCCAAGTCTAACAGACTTTCGTTGTGATTGTGAAAATATTTTTGGCCGCTGTCTCAAAGGGCCAGATGCGTGGAAGAATTTCTACCTCGCGTACGTCGTATACGACAGCGAGGACGTGATTGACATGGAGATGCACGCCCAAAAGATTCTGGGCGACGGCAGGCACGGTCTCGAACAAGGGATGGGCGCACTGTTCATCAAGCACGGTATTTACCCGCTGCACGGCAAGGGCGGTTACTTTCACTGCATCCGGCAACCTAGGGGGAACGTATGAGAACACCGAAGCTGTCTGAGTACAATGACTACGCTACTTGGGTGACCTTCGAGGTCATGGCAAACTATCAGGTTCGTGTAGTCTTGACGAACGACTTGCTCAAATCCGCCGAGGGGCGGTTGGGTTCCGGCCCCGGTGAAGAGGCCGATGCGTTCTGCTATCACGTCAAAGGCGCGGGGCGGTCGTATATCTTTCTACCGATGGACGCACCCGAAAGCACCGTTGCCCACGAGTGCTGGCACATCATCCACCGAGTAATGACGTATTGTCATGTGGTAGACATGGACGACGAAATCATCGCGTACCATCTTGACCACATGGTCGAACAAGTTTACAAGTTCAAAAATGCAATTAAATCCAGCACCAAGAAAGAGGTCAGCGATGACCAATCAAAGCGTAGAGCAAGCAGTACGAAGCGCCATTAAACTCGAAATAGGTGACGACGAGAGCATCACCTTCAAACAAAAGAATATTCTAGGGCAAAAATTTGGATTAACTGCCCCTGTTATTTCCGCAGAAGAGATTGCATATTGGGAGATGCGCGAGAAAGTTGGAGACAACTATGTCCGAAGATAGTATCGAGAATCTTACGGAGCATCTCACCACGCAACCGCAAAAGCAATTGACGGAGGCACAGTTTCGCAAACTTCGTGGACAATATTTCACAATTCGTCACCATCGTGTCCGTCCTTGCAATCATTTACTCGATCAGATAAATGAACCCACTTTTCGCAATTGCCAAAGTTGTTGGTTTTGTTTTTTCTCCAGCCACGGAGAATTGGTACAAGTGACGGACAAGGCGATGCAAGAACAGGGTGCACCATTCCTCGATAAAATGAGAGGGCGTACCTACCGAAAAATGTTTTGCGCGTATATGAGCACGCTAGCAAGACTGAAAAGGGAGAGCGATGAACAAGCAAGAGAAATTCAAAGCGGTGGAGGCCTTGGGCAAAGCGATGGACAAGGAGAACGAGGGGTCGATGACCTTTCAAAGACAAGGGAATCGAGTGAACCAGCCGGTCCCTTCAATTTCGACGGGTCTAATCTCGCTGGATAACGAAGTGTTAGGTTGCGGGGGATTCCCCCGTGGCCGGATTATTGAAGTTTACGGCCCCGAATCCGCGGGAAAGACTGCGATCTGTCTCCATCTTGCTGGCGAGTGCCAAAAGGCGGGCGGGGTAGTTGCATTGGTAGACGCTGAGCACGCCCTATCCCCAAGTTTCGCTAATACTCTGGGCGTCGATATGACCGAGCTAATAATTAGCCAGCCGAACTGTGGTGAAGAAGCCCTAGAAATTGTCGAAGGATTAGTAGACGCAGGCGTTGACCTTATCGTCGTGGATTCGGTGGCTGCACTCACACCCCGAGCCGAAATTGATGGGGATATGGGGGATTCGCATATGGGGCTGATGGCGCGTCTCCTCAGTCAAGCTATGCGGAAGCTATGTGGGAAGACTTCCAAAGCCGGGACTGTTATTGTCTTCGTTAATCAAGTACGGGACAAAATAGGAATGGTGTTCGGTAATCCTGAGACGACGACTGGTGGCAGAGCCTTGAAGTTCTATGCCAGTGTACGGCTAGAAGTCCGCCGTGTAGCTGGATCAAAAGGGGGAGTTCTGAAAGATGGTGAGACTATCATCGGTCATCGAGTAAATGTATCCGCAAAAAAGAACAAAGTTGCAATGCCGTTCCGTGAGAGCATCATCGATTTGCTATACGAATCCGGATTTGATAAAGTAGACGATGCGATCCGCTACGCCGAGAAATTGGGCGTAATCACTGGCTCCGCGTGGCTGGTTTTTAAGGGAGAAAAATATCGTCGGGAGGATTTATCTGCGCGATACTCTGAAATTGTAGCCGAGATTAAAAAATTTCAGGAGAGCAAATGAGGGGGCGTTGTAAGCAGGAACCAAATGCCCCGTTTCGTTTTCTATGTGGTCATGAATGTATACTCCCTAATGTGGGGATATCGACCTCGAAAGTGATTTGGGCGAAAAGAACAAAGAATAAGAATATTCGAGGCGGGCATTGGATATGTAAACCGTGCCAAACGAAAGCACATCATCGGTGTAATAGAGGGTTAGGACCGAGCGGATTATTGGGTCGTATGAGATGCTTGATACGCCAGAGCAAATATGATGCGGCCCTTAGACATCATTTACCAGTTGACATAAGCCCAGAAGATGCGGTACAGTCGTGGATAGAACAAAACAATAAATGCAAAGCGTGTACACGGGTTTTTTGTAATAATGCAGCCCTCGATCACGATCATAAAACAGGAAGATTTCGAGGGTTCATCCATTCGTATTGTAATCGAGCTGAGGGACTCTTGAAACACTTAAATGACCAAGAGTTAGAAAATTTTATTCTCTACCTAAAAAGTATACGATCTAAGATGGAGGAATCCAATGAAGAAGCAGACGAAGAAAGCACCCCCGACGTTAAAGGGTGAGCCGAAGTTCATATACGTGTCTGGGTGCTGCGGAGCGCAGGCGACGAAGACACCTTGCGTGAAGGTAGACAAGAAGACTGCGGAGACGCAGGGTCTTGGCTCATGGCGTTGCCCAACGTGTAGGAAAAACTGTAAGGTAGGAAGGACAAAATGCAAGGAAAACATATCTGGAGGTTCTGATGCTACGTGAGATATCCGCGTGGGTAATCCTTTTGGCGGCACTCGCCTTTGCTCTGGCCGTAGGCAGAGCCTTCGGCATTCCTACGGCGGGCCAATCGCGGTAGAGTTTACTGAGCGGCGGGATAAAGGCTGGCATCACAACGCAGCCTAGGCCCGCACCGAGGGCGGCGGCAATCCGCCCGAGAATTTGGAGGACACATGGACGAAGCGTGCTGCATATTCACGGCCCTTGTACTTGTATTTGTGGGGTGGATATTGTTCGCCGTGTTCGCTGTGGTTGCTGTGGCCCGATGAGATCGTCCGGCACATTGCCGAGTGGGTTTGTCTGTACATGCGGGAAGGACTTCAGGTTCTCCCCGTACGTGTACGCCCATTGGCACATTCTACTGACAGCCAAGTGCGACTGCGGGCGAGAGTTCGAAATCGAAGCTGGCAACGTCTATGAAGTCGTGACACCGGAGGGGTTAGTGACAAACGACACGATTATCCCTTACACACAGGAATCTCCTGTAGGAGGCGCAAATGATAAATAAAAAAGTGGCAGCGTGGTTGGTCATTGGCACGGCGGTGATATTCGCGTTAGCTGTGGCCCGAGCCTTCGGCATTCCTACGGCGGGCAATCGCCCGAACAGCGTAGGGGTTTCCGAGACGTATCAGAGCCCCGTGACCTATCTCTTCGACCTACCCATAGACGGCCAGATTCTTGACGACAGGTACACCAACATTCGCTTCAAGCCGTATGCGACCGTGGCACTCTATGACCAAACCGTTCTCTTCTGCGGCGATGTCACTGGTCAGTTCGACGGCAAGACCGGCCCTGTAGTCGTGACGTACTATACACAGGCGTCCGGCAGACATGACGGTATCGGATGTCATGATCTAGTCTCCGTCTTCACGGTGGGCCAATGACGCCGGACAACGCCATCCTCGAATTCATGTTCGCTGGGCTGACAGTCATCGGCCTGTTCCTGATCACTGCCGCTGCGATATGCGTAATGATCTGGATAGCAGGCAAGCTATCATGAGCATATCTCACTGGTGGTACGATCCGCTGAAGCGTAAGTACGTCGAAGTCTCTGAGACTGAGGCGTGGGACTTGGAAGAACAGAGCGGCACGATCCCCGGAACAACCGCACCGACAGAGGCGGACAAGATCAAAGCACGTGGAGGTCACATGATCGAC
>Ga0181505_10130600_pt1 | contig 14317 bp, 15 predicted proteins | sample PEATcosm2014_Bin_5_FD_127743 | JGI IMG/M metagenome (GOLD analysis project Ga0181505, IMG submission 127743) | Metatranscriptome of peatland microbial communities from MTU Mesocosm Facility, Houghton, MI, USA - PEATcosm2014_Bin05_30_metaT... | ecosystem: Environmental > Terrestrial > Soil >...
ACAGATTTATCTTTGCGGGCAGTATTCAGAAACGAATCCTGAATGTTCTGTGCTGGCTTGCTTTCCATAGGTCCCTCTCCGCCAACCTGCAAAAAACAGCACAGTCCCAGAGTTCGCGGCCCCACACGAACCAAGGGTCTGTCGGGATAACCGCCTTTCGGCGTACGCTCTGGGTAAGAACGACAACGAAAGGTACATGGGCGCCACTCTACGATAAGCTGCCCAGGGGCCGATTTCAACTGCAACCCGCACACACCAAAGTGATGTAGAATTCGCCCAAATCCCGAAATGGGAATCTTGCGCTCGGAGAAATCCGGCCGCACAGTTTGGAGACCGCTATGATCGCTCCCTGGGTAACTCGGATGGCTTCGCAAGTCGATTTTCCCGGGGGCGAACAGGCCATGCTGATGGTGCTACGCTGGATACACCTGGTGGCCGGGATCACCTGGGTGGGGCTGCTCTACTTTTTCAACCTGGTCAACACGCCATTTTTGCAGGAACTGGACTCGCAGCAGCGAGGCGTCGTAGTTCCAAAGCTGATGCCGAGAGCGCTGTGGTGGTTCCGCTGGAGCTCGGTTGTGACCGTGCTTGTGGGTTTTGCCTATTGGAACCACATGGTCGCCGAGAATGCCCGCGCCGCAATTTCCGCCGGGGAAACCGCATCAGCCGGTCGCGTTATCGGCAGCTTCGTTCTGATCTGGACGTTGGCTTTCGCGGTGGAAATGGGAGTGCTGATGTCGCCGGCCGAAGTGCTGCGCAAAGGCATGGTGCTGGGGATCATCATGGCCGTGGTGATCATAGCTGCCTCCTATATCTTTCTCAGCCTGAACGAACAGGGATGGGAGAGCAATGGCGTCCTGGCAATCGGCATTGGCGGCGGACTGGGTTGGTTCATGATGCTGAATGTGTGGGGCATCATCTGGCGCATGCAGAAGAAAATCATCCGCTGGACCGAAGAGAGCGTTGCCAAGGGCACGGCGCTGCCAGCGGAGGCGGCCAAGGTTGCGAGGTTGAGCTTCCTGTGTTCGCGGGTGAACTTCTGGCTGTCGTTTCCGATGCTGTTCTTCATGGGAGCGGCCAGCCATTACATGATGTTTGTGGCTCGCTGAGCACAACATGCAAGTCATAGTCAATGCCGGAACTCATAGGGTGAAGGGTTGCGGTTCGTATCAGGGCGTGACTTGAGTCGCGCCGAACAGAGCAGGAAAATAAGCTCGGGCTTTTAGCCCCTGCAGAGACCGAGCAGGAGCTAAAGCCCAATTATTCCGGAGATAGTGCGGCACGGCTGAAGCCGTGCCCTGACACAAAGCTGTTGAGCCCGCGCCCTTCCACCATTGCCTGCAGACATTTCTCTTGCCGGCATCGAATCGCGCCTATGTCCACCTCCGCTGCTAGAATCGAGATGGAACCATGTCTGTGAATACCATTCGCGACTCCGCCGTTTCCGCTGACTCCAGCCACGCCGCGCCTGTCCCCATGCTTGATCTGAAACGGCAGTGCGAGAGCATCAAGGGCGAAATTGCCACTGCCATCGAGCGCGTGCTGACATCGCAGCATTTCATCGGCGGTCCGGAGCTGGAAGGGTTCGAGCGGGAGTCGGCGGAATACCTGGGTGTGCGCGCCAGCGTTGGCTGCGCTTCCGGAACCGATGCGCTGTGGCTCGCGCTGCGGGCCTGCGGAATGGAGGAGAACACCAGCGTCATTACGACTCCCTTCAGCTTTTTCGCGTCGGTGAGCTCGATTGTCCGTTGCGGGGCAACGCCGATACTGGCGGACATCGATCCGGGCACGCTGAACCTCGATCCGGCCAGAGTTGAGGCTGCTCTGAAACGTGGACGCGGACAGAATGTTCGCGCCGTGATGCCGGTACACCTGTACGGGCAGTGCGCCGACATGGAGCGCTTTGGCCAGATCGCACAAGCGTATGGGGTCGCAATGGTCGAAGACGCGGCGCAGGCCTTTGGCGCGGCGTGGAAAGGGAAGAAGGCTGGGACGCTGGGCAAGGCCGCGGGTTTCAGCTTTTATCCCACGAAAAATCTGAGCGCCTATGGCGACGCCGGATGCGTCACCACCGACGATGAAGGACTGGCGGCGCATGTGCGGCGCCTGGGGACCCACGGCAGCCGGCGGCGCTATTATCACGAAGAGATTGGCTGGAACAGCCGGCTGGATGCGATGCAGGCGGCGGTGCTGCGCGTCAAGCTGAAGCACATTGAGGACTGGAACCAGCGGCGGAGAATCGTCGCTTGCCGCTATCACGGATTGTTTGCGGGCGCTGGGCTGGTGCAGGCGGACGCGCGCAGCGTCACTCAGCAGGCCCCGATCGCACTGCTGTCATCGCTGCCGGAGGCGCATCACATCTATCATCAGTTCGTGGTCCGTGCCTGGCGACGGAATGAGTTGCGCAGTTTCTTGAGCCAGGAAGGCATTGGAAGCGAGGTTTACTACCCCGTTCCACTACATCTGCAAGAGTGCTTTGCCTACCTGGGATACCGGGCCGGCGATCTGCCGGAATCGGAGCGCGCGGCGAAAGAGGTGTTGGCGCTGCCCATTTTTCCGGAGCTGCGCGAGGACGAGCAGCAACGGGTGGTTGGCGCGATCGCGGAGTTCTACAGTAAGTAGAACGCGATGGTGTCAGGGCATGATCTTTAGTCGTGCCGAAGGGGAGCGCGAATCGGAGTGTACAATTCTAGGCGAGATGGCCAAGAGAGAGCAGTAGGAGGAGCTTTATGAGCAACCCTCACAGAGACTTTTTTTTGTTCAATATCTTCGAGGGTCTGGAGGAGAGGGAGGATATTCCCGACCCCTTTGACGTAGAGGCCTTTGGTGAAAAGGTCGAATTGGCAAAGAGCGCCAACATTGATCCCGTGGCCTTCTTCGAGGGGTGCCATAAGAAAGGCCTCTCGATGAAGGACTCCCTCGCCGCCTTTGACGAGGAGATAGCCAAGATTCCACCTAAACCTTGATTTTGCGCGAGTTTCGCTGGGCTGAAGCCCAACACTTCCACCGTCCCACGTTGTAGGATGTATCGAACCAACGACCGCGAAGCCCATCCTGCTCGCAAAGCCCATCTCGCTATTGATGCTTGTGGTGTTTGTGGGCGGGCGGCTGATTAGGACGCTGAGCGCGGTTGGCGCTGATCTCTTTCATCCGGGCGGCGAGAGCGGCCTGGTGCTGCGCCTTTTCGGCAGCCTCCTCTTCGGGAGTGAGCACGCGGCGCACAATGGGCCCGTTCAGCTTGTACGTAGCTTCGACGATTTGCCCGTTGTCATACTTCTTGCGAATGGTGAACGTAGGCAGGTCACCTTCCTTGCCGAAATCCTGATGCCCGACGCGCACCGGCAAGTAGCCTTCCAGGTTGTGCTCGCGGTAGGCTGTCTCATAACGATGCTTGGCGCGATTGCGGGTGAAGATGCGAATCTGGTTGTAGTCCCACGCCAGTCCGTCTTTGGGTTCGTTCAGCAGCACGAGGTATTGCGGCTGCGGTTTGCCATCCTCTTCGACCGTGTTGAGGACGAAATACCCCATGATGCGCTGACCCTCGGCGTACTGCGCAATGTCGAGTGGAACGTCGAGATCGACCATGCGCAGCAGCACCCAGCCGACATGCCCCGAAGAACTACGCACTAAGTACCAGTCTTCCATGATCGGCTTGGGCGGTGGAGGCGGTGGCTCGCCCGGCTTTTGCGCGGCCGCGCCCGGCGTCTGCGTCGCCGCACTGGGAGTCGCTGCGGTCGTCGCGGTCGGTGCTGTAGATTGCGGCTTGCTGGCTTGCGGAGATGCGCCGGCTTTCGGCGGCGTTGTCGCCCTCTTCTTCTGAGGCGAGGCCGTGGATTGCGCCGGCTTTGCAGGCTTGGGCGGATTCTTCTCGGCTGTCGCGCGCCTCAGGACTTCGACCTTCTCGCCATCCTTGAGCTGGTAAAGGTGCTCGGCATCGCGCGCGGGAGTGACGTGCATGTTGAGCTCGGCGCGCGTGGTGCCGTGGGCCTGCACGGGAGTGTCGGCGTTGTCCTGCGCCAGCTTCTGGAAGCCGTCGTAGACATCCTGCGGGATCAGGCTGCGCTCCTCGATCCAGCCTTCCTGACCGCTGTCCGTGCGCACGCGGACGAACCGCCGCTCCTTCTCCAGCACCTCGACGCGATCGCCGTTGTGCACCGTGCCCATCTTGTTGTAGATGGTGGCCACGCGATCGCGGAGACTGGTCTCGGCCGCGGAAACGTACATGTACTCGTGATGCGTCATGTTCTGACGTTTGCAAGCCGCACTGAAGGCAAGCAACAGCAACACGACCGCCAGCAGAGTTCGGTTGGGATGGGAACGAAGGGATTTCACTGCGCCACAGAACACTATAAACCAGTTGTCAGTTGCCAGTGGCCAGTGGGCAGTTGCAAATCGGATGCGTGCATTTTCCGAACTCTCCCGTTATTCTCTAGCGTTCCTCCAACTATTCTCACTATGCTCCGCCGCTTTCATCATGCTCTTGTCCTATTGGCAGTTCTTACTCTCGCTGTAACCGCGACACGGGCGCAGGACGCATCCTCGGTCGGAAACCTGCCTCTTCCTGAGTTGCAGAAACTGGCTGACAGGGGCGATCCTGCCGCGCAGAACGAGCTTGGCTTGCGATATCGGCTGGGCTTCGATGTTGAGAAGGATCCGGCAAAAGCGATTCCCTGGTTCCTGAAGGCTGCTCGGCAAGGTTACGTGAAGGCTTATTTCAATCTCGGCGCGGCATACTACAACGGCGATGGTGTTCCCAGGAACGACCAGGATTCCTGCGTTTGGTTCATGCTGTCCGCCGATGCAGGTGATCCGAGAGGACAAGAAGCCGTCGAGCGCACTCGGCGGGAAGAATCGCCCCGCCGACTGGCGGAATGTGAGGTCACAACGGGGACCGCTTACGTTACTGGCGACATGATAAAGCAGGATTACGCCAAGGCAATGCAGTGGTACCTGAAGGCAGCGAATGCCGGAGACGGCATCGCATGTGAGAAAATCGCGCACCTTTATGATCGAGGACTTGGAGTTCCGCAAGACAAACAGCAGAGCTTTAGTTGGTTGAAGCGTTCGGCTGATCTCGGGTATGGGGTCGCAATCTTAGGACTGGGAAGGGCGTATGAAATCGGGGATGGCGTGCCGCAGGACGTTTCGAAGGCAAAGAAGCTGTACGAGCAGGCCTCGGCAAACGGTCAACCCGAGGCATTGATTGCGTTGGGAAATATGTATGCCGAGGGGCATTGAGCCAAGTTGGAACGCGAGAAGGCGCTCACGTACTACATTGTGGCAGCGAACTACGGCAACCCAGAGGGGAAACGTCTCGCCGGGGAGCTTGCAACCCAGTCGTCACCGAAACAGGTTGCAGCGGCAAAGGAGGACGCTCACAGGTTTGAGGTCAGCACCAAGCGGCCGCTGGTCCTTGTTGCCAAATAGTTGATCGCCCCCGCGGCCTCGCATGTTGTCGCGCGCGGCCATCCTCCCGTATAGTGTTCTCACTTACCGAATTCTTACGTGGGGTGAATAATGGAATTGCAAGCTTTCTTGACGGCGCTGGAGCAGCGCATTGCCCGCTACGATCTTCTGTGCCATCCCTATTACAAGGCGTGGACCGCCGGGGAGTTGACGCGCGACGATCTGCGCGAGTACGCCGGCGATTACTACCATCATGTCGCGGCGTTTCCGGCGTACTTGAGCGCGTTGCATTCCCGCCTCGACGATGGCGAGCTGCGCCGCGCTGTGCTGCGCAACCTTTGCGGCGAGGAAATTGAAGGCCGTCCACATAGCGAGCTGTGGCTCGACTTCGCCGACGGCATGGGCGCTGACCGTGATGAAGTCCGCAGACGCGATCCGCTGCCGGAGATTCGCGAACTGGTCGACGGCTTCCGCCGCATCGCGCGGGAAGGTTCCACCGCCGAGGCTCTGGCCGCCTTCTACGCCTATGAGTCGCAGGTGCCGCGCGTCGCCAAAGCCAAAGCCGAAGGCCTGGCCGAGCGCTACGGCGCCGATGCGAAGACCTGCGTCTACTTCAAGCTGCATCAGGTCGCCGACGTCGAGCACTCCCACGTTTGGCGAGAGCTATTGAGCGCGGAGATCGCGTCGTATCCCGATCAAGCCGAGGCCGCGCTGGATGCCGCCGAGACTGCGGCGCAGTCGCTGTGGCACGCCCTCGATGGAATGGAAGCGCGTCGGACGGCTGTGGCGGCGTAGAGGATAAAATCTTACCAGTAAGATTTGCGCCCTGAATCTTACTGGTAAGACGTCTTACTAGTAAGAAAATCGGCGGCCTCAGCTGTCCGATCCGTCGGATATCCGCTAACCTCAAGTCTCGCATATCGCTGCAACCATTTAGGCACGCTCGAATGCGTGTTTCAGATGCAACTCTTCCAGCGCGTGGTCCTTCGCAGCCACAAACTCTTCGCGCCGCGCCAGCAGCCCGTCGCCGGCGCGCGCGTATTCGCCCGCCAGCTCAATCATCCCGCGGCTAGCCAACTCCTTGGCAGCAGCCATCAGCTTGTCCACCATGTTAGGATCGGCAGCGCCGAGGTACAGCGCATCGCAGGGGTCGGCGACCAGCACCGGCTGGCGCTCGCTGCCGCTTCCCCAGAACACCTTGCGCGCCACGAACTCCGCCACCTGCTGCGGGGTCGCGGCCGCAAACGTGAACTGCTGCCGCCGGATGCTGTAGCAGCGGCTCGACACCGCGACGGGTTGCCGCTTGCCTGACTTCAGCAGCTCCAGGTCCATGTCGTCCAGGGTCTTGCGCGCGGTGTTGACCCCAACCCAGAAGGCAAGATCGCCGTCGAGCGATGGCAGCGCCTCTCTGACGGTCTGCGCCAGGTTGAGCGCCAGATCGGCGTGCAGCGGGCCACCATCAACCAAGCGCAGCGTGCCGTGCACGACATACCAGTCGCTGCCGCCCTCCGATCGATGAAAGGGCCATTGCAGCTCAATGCGCACGGGCATTCCGTGCAGCGTAACGCCGGTAAAGACTCTTTCCATAGCAGCAGTTGGCAATCAGCAGTTAGCAATTAGCAATTAGCAATTAGCCAAACCCAACCCAGAGCCATCGTTAAAGGCCAAGTGCCAATTGCTAAATGCCAAGTGCTAACTGCTAATTGCTACCTTTACCATCTTCTTCCCCGCCCGCAGCGTGAACTCCGCACCCAGCTTCACGGCAACGACGACTTCCGTCTTCAGTTCGCCGTCCACCTTCACCGCGTTCTGCTTCACTTTGCGCAGGCCGTCGGTGACTGACGTCGCCAGTCCCGTCCGCGCCAGCAGCTTATCCAGCTTCACCTGCACATCGCCATCGACGCTCGCGGCATTCGGCGCGGCCACTTCCTCAAAGCGCACGCTGACCACCGGCAAATCTTCCGGCACCTCATCCTTTTGGAACATGCGCGACCAATCCTGCGCTGCCTGTTCCGCCGCTTCGCGCGAATGAAAATCGGCGAGGATGCGCTTGCCCAGCTCCTGTTTCAGTTTCATGGGATGCGCCGCGCCGCTGGCTACATCGCGTTTCATACGCTCGATGTCGGCCACGCTGACGTCGGTCACCAGCTCGTAATAACGCCACATCAGTTCGTCGGAGATCGACATTACTTTGCCGAACATCTCCGTCGGCGCTTCGGTGATCCCAATGTAATTGCCGTACGACTTCGACATCTTCTGCACGCCGTCGGTGCCCTCCAGCAGCGGCGTGGTCAGCACAATCTGCGGCGGCTGCCCGTAATGGCGTTGCAGCTCGCGGCCCATCAGCAGATTGAATTTCTGGTCGGTGCCTCCGAGCTCGACGTCGGCCTCCAGCGCCACCGAGTCATACCCCTGAGCAATCGGATACAGCAGCTCATGCATCGCGATGGGCTTCTCTTCCATGAAGCGCTTGTGGAAGTCCTCGCGCTCCAGCATTTGCGAGACGGTGAACTTCGCCGCCAGCCGGATGAATCCTTCGTATCCCAGCTTGTCGAGCCACTCGCTGTTGAAGCGCACTTCGGTTTTTTCGCGATCGAGAATCTTGAAGACTTGCGCCTTGTAGGTCTCGGCGTTCTCATCGATCTGCGCGCGCGACAGCGGCGGCCGCGTGGCCGAACGGCCCGATGGGTCGCCGATCAGTCCGGTGAAGTCGCCGATGAGGAAGATCACCGTGTGACCCATGTCCTGAAAGTGTTTCAGCTTGCGCATGAGGACGGTGTGGCCCAGGTGCAGGTCGGGCGCGGTCGGATCGAAACCGGCCTTTACCCGCATGGGCTTGCCCGACGCGCGCGACTTCTCCAGCCGCTCGCGCAGGTCGCTCTCGCGAATGATCTCCGCCGCGCCCTTGCGTAAGTACGCAATCTGCTCATCGACCTCGGGGAATGAAGGCATAAGACTTGATTATAGGAGGTCCGAGTTTCAAGTTCCGAGTTTCAAGCAAGGGCGGTGTACCGGACTAAAATCAGAGTTCTCCGGGGCTAAAGCCCAAAGTTCTCATGATCTGTTTTCGGCACGGCTGGAACCAATTTTATGTCCGGGCGCAAGATTCAAATGAGCAGCTAGGACCGCGGTTCCGGAACCCTGGAGCGAAAACAAGTGCTTTATGAATCCCTTTTAAGTGACATGGCTCCAATGCACTAAGCGCTGTACTTTTTGGAAACTGGGTACTGGCTACTGAACCATGCAAACTCGCATTTCCTTTATCGCCATCGCGCTTGCCCTGATCATCGCCGGGATCTGGGCCTACCTTCATGATGACAACCTGCGTAAGAATTCTGCTCAAGTGAATCTCGGCGACTCCCGTCAGGTAGTGCGCGAGTTGCTCGGCGACCCCACCATCGACGGCCCATGCGGCTCATTGACTCCAATTCCTACGGGCTGCAGCAGCGAGTACGTTTATCGCTACTGGTATTCCATCTTTCAACCGCACTATTTGGTGGTCTGGTTCGACAAGTCCGGGAACGTACTGGGCGAGCAGCACGTAAAGTCACCGTTCTAGCTGTCCCGCGCGGGAGCGCGTTACTCTGCTGGCGCGGGATCTCAGCGTGCGACAACGTGGAAAGCCTCATCCATCACGGCTTTCAGCTGATCGAGCGTTTCTTCCACGGTCAGCGCGTACATCTCGCGGCCGTTGTCCTCGCCCGATTCGATCGCCCACTTCAAATAGTGACCGGCAATCTGCACCGCCATGGGATCGGAGATGGCTTTTCCCGTTTGCCGGTTGTATTCCACCCATGCGACATGAGGAAGCGCAATCCATACCGGGCGTTCGTCCACCAGGAACTTGATGTCGACTGCGTCGGCATGACGCGTCGCAATAGCGACCATCAATGCCTGATAGCGGCAATGTACGCGCTTGCCGGTCCAGCGGTCGACGGCATGGAATTCGTCATACATAGTCAAGAATCATATCCGACAGCCGAGTACACCGGCAATTTAGCGCACGACTAAAGGTCGTGCCCTGATACAAACCTGAATGACCTCTGCAATGGATCCTATTTTTCAGCAGGCCCCTAAGCCCGTTCGTGGGCTTCGCCCAGCACGACCTGCACATTCATCTTTTTTCGCCCACGATAAAAGGTCACGCTTACGGTGTCGCCGGAGCGATGCTTGTTCATCGCATTGGCCAGGTCCTGCTGATCGCCAATCGTATCCCCGTCGATCGCCACGATGAGGTCGCCGCCGATCATGATGGCCGTCGCCCCTAGGTAGGCGCGCTCGTTGCCGCCTTTCAATCCGGCGCGATCCGCAGCGCCGCCCGGAACCACGCGCACGATCAGCACGCCGTAATCCGCCGGCAGGCCCATCTCCTGCGCCATCTCCGGGCCAATCGGCAGCGAGACAATGCCCAGCGAAGGACGTCGCACCGTTCCCAGCGTGATCAGATCGCTCAGCACCGCCTTGGCGGTGTTAATCGGGATCGCGAATCCGATGCCCGCACTCTGATTGGAGCCGCCTGTCGCGATCATGCTGTTGATCCCGATTACCTCGCCGTGCGAATTCAGCAGCGGGCCGCCGGAATTGCCGGGGTTGATCGCCGCATCAGTCTGGATGGCTTCTTCGATGAGCCCACCCTGAGGACTGCGGATGGGCCGCAGTGAACTGATGATCCCGCGCGTCATTGTCCCAGCCAGTCCAAATGGATTGCCGATAGCAAACACCTTTTGGCCGACCTGCAAGTTCTTGGACTCACCCAGCACCACGGGCACTAGGTCCGGCGCCTTGATCTGGACCACGGCTAGATCATGCCCGCGATCACGCCCAATGACCGTCGCCTTATAGCTTTTCTTGTTATGCAGCGTGACGTCTACCTGGTTGGCGTCTCCCACAACGTGGTAGTTGGTGAGGATGTGCCCATCCTTATCGATGATGAACCCCGAGCCTTGACCCTCCTCCGGCACTGGTCCGAAGAAGAGGTCGTAAGCGACCGTCCTGGTGGTGATGTTGACCACCGAAGGAATCACCCGGTGATAGACCTCGATGTTGTTCTGTTCTTCCGCATCAAGCTTTTCCGGGCCAGCGGCTTCGCTAATCTCGACGTGGGTGGGCCGCGAAATCACCTCGGCGACAGGGTTCGTGCCCTGGTGGTGGGTGGTGAACCAGTAGAACACACCAGCCAAAATCGCACCCAGGATGAACGGTCTTACGAATCTCATGCCTTTATGATTGTCCGATCAGTTAAGAGTTTCTCGACGGGAAATAGACGTCTTCCCAATTGAAGTGTAACGAAACAGAAGAGCTTCGCGCATCTCGCCGGGAGGCGTTCAACTTCAACCGCCGGCCAGAGTTTGCAGTTTGTTCCAGATCTCTTCCACCTGGCGCTCCGTATCCTCTACCGCGCCGGAATTTTCGATCACGTAGTCGGCGTGTCGCACTTTTTCCTCATCCGGCAACTGCGCTGCGCTGCGCCGCCCCACCTCGGAGAGTGCAGCGGCCAGCGAGATCCCGGAGCGCTGCGCGTAGCGTTCGACTCTGTGCTCGAAATCGCAGGTCACGACGATGATCTTGTCGAAATCTCTGGCGACTTCCGCCTCGATGATCAGCGCGGCTTCGACCACGGCGATGCCGTGGGGGTTCTTGCGTGCAACCTCAGCCATCCACTGATTCTGGGCCTTGATCACGGCGGGATGCACAATGGCGTTCAGCTCCCCAATGCGATTGGGGAAAGCGACTCTGGCCAGCGAGGCGCGATTGATCGTCCCATCGTCATTGAGAATTTCTCGGCCAAAATGACGCACCACTTCGTCATACACCTCGGCTCCCGGCGCATACAACTGGTGCGCCAGCAGGTCCGCTTGGAGGAGTTGCGCGCTCCGCCTGACCAGCATCTCGCCGACGGTCGATTTGCCACACGCGATCCCGCCGGTGAGCCCTACTCGAAGCACGCTTCACCAGAGCCTGCACAGGACGTTGGTAATTGGAGTGACATGGAACGGTTGAAACCTCACGCAGTATATAGGGCCCCGCGCCCTCAATGAATAATTTCAGGCGGACGCACCTGCTGCTCTACGGGCGCTGTCATCGAATAGTCCAGCACCCGCTGGCCAATGTCGTCAGTGAATTCTGTTGAATTGGAGAGCACGACCACACCAGCCTTCCGGCGCGGCTCGAAGCCGACATACGCATGGTAGCCATTGGTGCCGCCGTTGTGACATACAACGCCATTGCAAATGTGCCAGCCCAATGCAATCTGGACGCCGGGCGACACCGCCCTGTGAATGCTTAACATCTTCTTCATCGCCAGGCGCAGCGGGGTTTGGATCAGTCCCATGTTTGCCGCCAGAAAGATCAGCATGTCATCCACATTGGAGCGAATCGCACCCGCGGCCTTCAATGCCGAAATTTCGATGCTGGGAGCCGTACTTCCTCCCCGGTAGCCGGGAATGAGGTTGGCTGTCATCTCCGGGGTCAATTGCATGGCCGTATGATTCATCCCCAGCGGCTCCGTAATCCGGTCGTGCAGGAGCGTTTCGTAATCGGTGCCCGCTCGCAAAGCCAACACCTGACCGAGCAGGCCGCCGCCAAAATTGGAGTATTCATACTTCGCTCCGGGATCGCGCGTCAGCGTGTAATGCGAGAGGAAGTCGTACATCTGTTCGACGCTGTACTCCCCATTGTAATTATTTGGCATACGGGGCAGCCCGGAGTAATGCGTCGCCAGGTCCAGCAGCGTGATCTGTTTGCCATTGCGCTCCGGCACGTGCACCGCAGCGGGTAGATACTTCGAGACCGGATCGGTGAGATTCACCTCTCCACTCAGCGCCATGTCAGACAACAGCAGCGCGGTGAATACCTTGGTGACGGAGCCGATTTCGAAGATAGTTTCGCCATCCGGCACGCGGGAATCAGCGCTGCCGAACTTGCCGTAGCTGATCACCTCCTGGCCGTGCTTGGTGACGACGCCCACGACGATGGCCCCTGCCTTGTGCTGCACGTCGACGAACTGCACCAGCATGTCGCGAATTTCTTTCGGTGTCGCCAGGTGGGTTGGCAGCGTCTGTGCGCCCAACGGGAGCGCCAGGCAACAAAAGCAAACGAAAACAGCCGATATTCTCCGGCCAGCCAGTGGGAGCTTAGGCAGCATAGCCTGACCAGCCTACCATCCCGCCGAAGCTGGGCAGGGATACGACAGATTACCTTGTATGAGGTTTAGCAATCAGGACAATGCCCAACCCCTCGGCGAGACTCATGCGCCCGGAATCCGTTACTATATCTACGCTGTCTCCCTGCTGTTCTGGCCGGCCTGCTTCCGGCGCAAAAGGAAAGTTCTGGAATGAAAAGATCGTCTCTCGTGCAGTTTGTCTCGGCCGTGGTCCTGCTGCTGGCCAGCACTTTGGCGTGGTCTGCCGATACCTCCATGCTGCGGCCTCCAAAGGGATCGAAGGTTGCCATCATCGTCTTTGAGGACCTCGAGTGTCCGCAGTGCTCCAAGGCCGCGCCTCTGTTACACGACGCCGCCAAGAAGTACAACATTCCGCTGGTACAACACGATTTTCCTCTGCCGCAGCATCCCTGGTCCTTCGAGGCGGCGGTGAACGCCTGCTATTTCGACACCCAGTCGCTGAAGCTGGGTGACGAGTATCGCCTCTACATCTTCCAAAATCAGAACTACATTACCAAGCAGAATCTGCGCGGAGTCACGGAAAAATGGGCTGAGGACCACAAGGTCGTGCTGCCTTTCGTGGTCGATCCCTCCGGCAGCCTGACGGCCAAGGTCACGGCTGACCGTGATCTTGGCAGGCGCATTCCTCTCGACCACACGCCGACCATCTATATCGTCAGTGACTCAGGGCACGGCGCCACGGTCACGGAGGTCCCCGACCTCACCCAGCTCTACACAAAGCTGGACGAGGTAATGAAAGAAGCGGGGGCCGGTACGCAAGCACACAAGACCGGGAGCCCCCACTAAGATAAGGTCAAGCGCCGGCCAGCTTGTCCACTTCCGGGTGCTGTTCCAGAATGTACGCAACTTCCCGGTAGTCGTTGGGTTGCTATCACCGGGATAGGATTATGCCGGATACTACACCTGACAGTACCGCCGTTGAAGCCATGCCCTCCGTGTCCTCGCACGATCGCATCCTGCGCGCGGCAAAGCGTTTGTTCGCCCGCAACGGATACGAAAATACCAGTACCGTGGCCATTGCCCGCGAGGCCGGCACCAGCGAATCGCAACTGATGAAGCACTTCGGCAGCAAACAAGGCCTGCTGCTGGCCATCTTCGATCGCGGCTGGGCCGGCATCATAGAACGCGTGCAAGCCTTGCATCGCACGGCCTCCCCCGCTAACCGCCTGTTGGGCGTGCTACAGGCGATGATCATCGAGGTGGACAACGACTCTGACCTGAAGGAGTTGATGGCGCTGGAGGCCCGCCGCGTCCGCAAGGACAATCGCGATGTGCTGATGAGCCGCGGCTACCAGCAGTTCGCCGAGATAGTCCATAGCCTGCTGAGCGAAATGCGCGATCGGGGCCACATTCACCCGGATGTCAACCTGGACGCGGTCCGCGCCGCCATCCTGGGCATGACCGAGGGGTTGCTGCGCGACCAGGTGGTGGCGAAGCGCTCGGAATGCCGCGCCGACTATAAGTTCGACGACATCCGCAAGATACTGGAGATCATGCTCCCGGCGCTGAGCAGCGAAGCTGCGCAGCCGCTCAAAGCGGTCAACCGATAGAAGACAGTTCCAACGTGCCCGTTGGCCAGACGCTGGGTGATAAACTATTGTTGACCTCGAAACCTCGCCGGTCCGCACGGATCGGATTGCTCACTCAGTCGGGACGTGGCTCAGCCTGGTAGAGCACTCGCTTGGGGTGCGAGGGGTCGGCAGTTCAAATCTGCCCGTCCCGACCAAT
>Ga0181505_10548477_pt1 | contig 14317 bp, 5 predicted proteins | sample PEATcosm2014_Bin_5_FD_127743 | JGI IMG/M metagenome (GOLD analysis project Ga0181505, IMG submission 127743) | Metatranscriptome of peatland microbial communities from MTU Mesocosm Facility, Houghton, MI, USA - PEATcosm2014_Bin05_30_metaT... | ecosystem: Environmental > Terrestrial > Soil >...
GATGACGACAACGCTCTCGCGCAAGGCTCGCTGCAAACGGGAAATCGCCTCTTTCCGGTTCTGGCCGTAAGCTATGATCTTGGCGATCATCGAGTCGAACTCAGCTGGAATGGCTTCGCCTTCCGTCACTCCGGTGTCAACGCGCACCCCTGGCGATGGCGGAATCCTGAAGCGCTCAATAACGCCCGGCGCCGGAGCAAAACCATTCTCCGGATCTTCCGCATTCAGTCGCACCTCAATGGCGTGACCGGTGGTGCGCGGCGGTTCGCCTTCCAGGCGGCCACCACGCGCGACGTGTATCTGAAGTTTTACGAGATCGATTCCGGTGGTGCATTCGGTCACTGGATGTTCAACCTGCAACCGCGTGTTCATTTCCATGAACGAGAAGTGGTTGATTTCCGGTTGGTACAGGAATTCGACAGTGCCCGCGTTGCGATAGCCGGCTGCTTGACTCAAGCACACCGCCGCTTCGCGCAGCGCCTGATCTTGCTCCGGAGAAAGCGCCGGCGAGGGTGCTTCTTCCAGGATTTTCTGGTGACGGCGCTGGATGGTGCAGTCACGCACGCCGGCGGCCCATGTCGTCCCGTAGTGGTCGGCAATAATCTGGACTTCGACGTGGCGCGCGCCTTGCACCTGTTGCTCGAGAAAAACGGTCGGGTCGCCAAAGGCCTTGAACGCCTCGTTCCGGGCGCTCTCAAAGGCTTGCGAGAGTTGGGCCGCCGATCCCACCTGGCGAATTCCTCGACCGCCGCCTCCGGCGGTGGCTTTAATAAGGAGCGGATAACCCAGGCGCTCGGCATGGCCACGGGCGTCGGCGAGTGTTTCCACCGGCCCATTGCTCCATGGCACTCGCGGTATCAGCGCCTGCTCGGCCAGTCGCTTGGAGGCAATCTTGTCGCCCACCCGGCGCATCACATCGCCATCCGGACCGATGAATACGACTCCCAATTCGCGGCAAAGATCGGCGAACTCCGCGTGCTCAGCCACGAAGCCCCATCCCACCCAGACTGCGTCCGCGCGTGCCACCGCCAGCGCGCGTTGGAGCCGACCATAGTCGAGGTAGCTGCTCTTGGGCTGCTGCGTGTTTGGATCGAGGACCTGAGCGGGACCGAGACACACTGCTTCGTCGGCCTCACGCACGAACATGCTACGGCGGTCAGGCTCGGTGAAAAGCGCGATCGTGCGCAACATCGCGCCTGACGACGTGCCTGACGACGTGCCGTATTCCTGATTGAAATCGCGGGCCGCGTGGATGAAACGCATGGCGGCTTCGCCGCGATTGACAATAGCCACGCGTTGGAATTCGTTTTTCATAAGTCCCCCAATCAGCAGATCGTCGGGACAAAATCGTCAGAACAACGAAGGCATGTTGTTCACGCGGCGACAGTTTCCAGTGACATCGCAGCCTGCAATGTCTTCAACCGCTCCGCGTCCACCGTGCTCGGAACCACTACCGTGCGGTAGCCGCGAAGCTGCAGGTAGCCGTTTCCTTTCGCATCCACAACTTCTGCATCGAAGCTGCCGTGATCCCGGCCGGAAGTGACCACGGCGTACAAAGTGCCGTCGGCGGGCTTCGGGACTCGTAATAACAATGATGAAACGCAATCAATGTGCTGCGGCAGACCCATGCTGCCCTGCGCACTCATCTCCCAGAGCCCCGCAGTTTGGAAGCAAAGCTCAATCAGACGCGGTGCTGTAAGCGTCGGCAGTTCCGACGGCAGATGGTTTGCCGGCAAGCCTTTGGCCATCAGCCCGATAATCCGGTGGCCGTCCCACCACGCCCGCTCCACGACCCGGTATGCGGGTCCGTGGAAGTAGAGGCGATAGATATCGGCGGCTTCGATGATGCGCCCGTCGAGATGTTGGTCCGGCAAGCCCAACGCCGGTACGGTCACCGCTGCGGGCAGCTGTTTTGTGAGCAGCACCCGGGCAGTGAAGTGTGTTGTGACTCGAGGCTCGGTCTGGTTGGGAAGAGACCGCCTACCGGTTAAGCGACAATCAGCAACCAAGGTTAAGTTGCCGATTTGCGGACAGCTGTCCCACTCCGGATGGATAGAGGCTTGGACCGTCACGGGGCGTGGCTCATTTCGATAGAACTTGAACGGCGCCAGGAAGTTCACGTCTTCGATGGCCGCGACATGCCAGCCGGGAAGCAGGCACAGCGCAGCTTCAGCGAACGCCTCGATGCCCATGACTCCGGGCAGCACTGGCGTGCCGTCGATTTGATGATCGTGGAGAAACGGCTGAATCGCCGGGTCCAGCGTCGTCTCGATAGTGATGCCACTTTGCAGGCCCACGCTTGCGATCTTGCCGATCATTGGGCCGGGTCCCGGTGCTGGTCCTGCTGCCAGTGAGGTCTTCGAGGCCTCTGTCGCGGATGCATCCAGACCGCCGGTGGCATCCCACTCGTTCAGTAGAACGCCGAGACGCTGGCCGATGACAATTTCACCTTTGGTGCCTCCCACAGTAAGTTCGCGGCGAGTCAAGGGAATCCCCGCCTCCGGTGGCAGCATGTCGATGCCTGCCAGTTCCATCATCTTCGGGATGGAGCCGCGCGTGGCCATGCCAATGCCGCCCCATGCCGTCCAGTCGACGACGATGCCGCGTGTACCCGGCCGTGTGGTGCGGAAGCTCGACGTGATCTTGCACAATAGATCGTTGGCTGAGCTGTAATCCGTTTGCCCGGCGTTGCCGAAGCGTCCTGCAATCGAGCTGAAGGCCACCGTTGCCCCGAGGGGCATATCGCCGATGGCATGCAGAAGATTGAACCAGCCGTCGCTCTTGACGTCGAAGACCAGATCGAATTCGCGCGCATCCTTCTCAGGTAGGAAGTGACTGCGTTCCACGCCGGCGGCGTGCAGCAGCACGTCGACGTGTCCGCTGCGCTCCCGCACTTGCTGGATGATCTTGGTTACGGCGTCTGCATCGGTGAGGTTGACGCTGAAGTAATGCGCCGTACCGCCAGCGGCTCGCACCGTGGCGATTGCACTGCACGCAGCCTGCGCTCGCTCCAACGCTGCCAGCTCTTTTTCCACCAGGGCGGGCGTGGCCCGTTCGCCGCGCGCCTGAATGCGTGCGAACAGATCACGCTTGAGCCCGTCTTTATCACTGTCACTCACCAAGCTGCTGGCGAAGCGCTTGAGATCGGGATTTTCCGGATCAGGCTCGGGCACCAGATCGAGCAGGTAGAACGTGCCCCCGGAGGCCGTCGCCAAATCGGCCGTAATGGCCGAGACTATACTTCCGGCGGCGCCGGTGACGAGAAACACGGAGTTGCTATCCAAGGTCAAACCCGGCTTGCCATCGGCGGCGAGCTGTTCCTGAAGGCCAACCGTCCAGCGCAAACTTTCCTTGTAGCCGATTTCGACAGCGCCAGGATCGCGCAGAGTTTCTTCAATCAAGATGTCGGCGACTTCGGATGGCTTTCTATCCACTTCAAAGTCGACCGCCTTGACCAGAGCATCTAACCTCTCTCGTTTATAGGTTTTGGAAAACCCGGTGACCGCGCCACCTAACGGCGCCGTCGCTCCGGCCTCATCGTAGCCGTGCTGTCCACCCAGTCGCGTCGCCGACACGAGAAACGTGCCCGGCGCCGCAATCTGCTCGTACAGAATGCGCATGGTGACATATAGCGACTTGACGCGCACCCGCAGGGCTTCATGCCAGCTGGCGAGGTTCATAGCAGTGAGGTCACCCTCGTTGTCCAGCGCGGGCAGCCAGTAGATGCCGTGTACCGGACCGGCGGCCAGCCAGTTCTTGAGGCGACTGGTCAATGCTTCTGCCTCTGCCTCTGCATCGATCGTCTGCTCGATGCGTAGAACTTCCACACCCAAAGTCCGCAGCCGTTGTGTTAGCGCGTCGGCTACCCCAGACTTGTCCGGCATAATAACGACTCGCCTACCGGACCCGAGCGCCACACCAGTTAGCTTGCAAAGGGCAAGCGGCGGACGCAGGTTGGGAACAGGCACGCGGCGTGGAATACGATTGGCGGCCTCGAAGCTGACGGGGATCGGACGCGCAGTCGGTATCGGTTTTGGAGCGGGAGATGCAGATATCGCCGGTTTTTTCTGCGCCGGTTCTAGCTCCTCCGGCGTGGCGAAAGCGCCTACAGCAAGCGCTCTAGCCGACCCGGGCTGACGGTCGTGAGCGAACTTGATCACGCTGGCCAGGGTAGGGAAGTCGCGTAGCTTTAGATTCTCATCGCGAGGAATCTTGTACGCCGCTCGCACAGCGGCAAACATTTCCGCCTGTTTCACGGTGTCGACTCCGAGGTCGGCTTCCAGATCGAGATCCAGATCGAGCATGTCTTTCGGATAGCCGGTTTTCTCGGCCACGATCTCCAGCACCTTCTCTTTAATTGCATCGTCGGTTGCCGCTTGGGCCACGACTGCGAGGGGAGTAGGCACTGTTGGCTCGCTGATACTTGGCGAGGACGGAGTCGCAGGCGCCCCCGCCAGGTCGGGGCGCTTCTCATACACGAAACGGATCACGTGCGCTAACGTTGGATAGTCGCGCAGCTTGCGGTTCTCGTCGCGCGGAATGTCATACGTGGTTCGGATGGCGGCAAACATCTCCGCTTGCTTTACGGTATCGACGCCGAGGTCGGCTTCGAGATCGAGATCCAGGTCCAGCATGTCTTTCGGGTAGCCAGTCTTCTCTACCACCAATGCGAGAAGGCGTTCCTTGACGGCATCGTGTGCGGAAACCGGCGCCGATGTCGCAATCGGCGCCGGCTCCTCAGCGGCTACAGCGGTCTTCCCCGCGGCGGGTTTGACGTCCTCCGCAACCGCCGTGGCTGCTGCCAGGTCTGGCCGCTTCTCATACACGAAACGGATCACGTGCGCCAATGTTGGGTAGTCGCGCAGCTTGCGGTTCTCGTCGCGTGGAATGTTGTAGATCTCACGGACGGCCGCGAACAATTCGGCCTGTTTGACGGTATCGACGCCGAGGTCGGCTTCGAGATCGAGATCCAGGTCGAGCATGTCTTTCGGATAACCGGTCTTCTCTACCACCAGCGCGAGAATGCGTTCCTTCACGGAATCGCCGGCGACGACTTGGGCGGATGTCGCGGTGGGCACCGGTTTCTCAACTACCACGGCGATTGTTGGCGTTGCAAGTTTGACTTCTTCTTTCGCAACCGCCGGGACTGCAGCCAGGTCTGGCCGCTTTTCATACACGAAACGGATGACGTGCGCCAACGTTGGATAGTCGCGCAACTTGCGGTTCTCATCGCGCGGAATGTTGTACGCCTCGCGGATCGAGGCAAAGACCTCCGCCTGTTTGACGGTGTCGACGCCCAGATCGGCCTCGAGATCGAGATCCAGATCGAGCATGTCAACCGGATAGCCGGTTTTCTCGGCGACCAGAGCTAACACCTTGTCTTTCACTGGATCGCCCTTCTTCGCCGGTTCTGTTCGTGCGACAGGCGCGGCAGTCGTGACTGGAACGTGGGGTGCCGCTTCAGCGACCACATTGAGCGGCAGTGGATCTGGTTTTGCGACGACTGGCGTGGGCGGCGGTGCTTGCGGCGTGCGGGTCGTTACCGTTACTGTTGCCGTTCGTAACTCCAGAGCGTCTGCGGAGACTCGCGCTGCCGCCGCCTGATCTCGCACTCGCAGCGTGCGATGGACCACTTCCAGATCGGCGGCCGGATGCCCCGCGATGCTACTAAGCCATGTACCCCAGGCGGTGGCATCGGCGATGCGGTAGGAATATCCCAGAGCGTTCGGGCTGCGCCGGATTCCGTCTTTCGTCTTTATCCAATGCAGCAGCATCATGCTGATCTGCGAACCGAAGCCCGCTCCCAGGTGCAACGCGTATTCGACGGGATAGACGCCGCCTTTCGACAGGTTCAGCTGTCCCAGCTCCGGATCAACTTCCTTAAAGTTGGCGACCGGAGGCACGCAGCCGGTTTCGAGCGCCTTGACCGCAACGACATCTTCGATGCCGGTGGCCATGGCGTGACCAGTGAAGCCCTTGGTGTTGGCGATTACGATGCGGTCTGCCACGTCGCCGAAAACGCGACGAAGCGCGTGGATCTCGGCAGAGGCGCTGCCGCCGCGCGCCGGTGTGTAGGTTTCATGGGAAACAAAAACTGTTTGCGGCGCGATCTGGTGACGCGAAATGCCGCTGCCCGCTTCGGCTTTGGCCACCAGTGTTTCCATCACTTGGCCGATGTGCTGGACATCGAGACGAGTACCGTGGAAAGCGCTATTGCCCGTCATGGTGGACAACACTTCGCAAATGGGCTGAATTCCCCGTTCGCGAGCGGCGGCTGCACTCTCTACCACCAGAGCCGCGGCGCCCATGCCAATGATCATGCCGTGTCGCCGCCGGTCGAAGGGAACGGCGGCATCCGCGACCACTTCGTCGGTGGCCGCCGCACCACTGGCCAGGAAACCAGCGCCCATCCAATCGATCAGATGGTCGGAGGTCACGTCGTCAGCCGAGATGACAATCACGCGACTGCACCGCCCAGCGTAGATCCAGTCTTGCGCCAGCGACACGCCTTGCGTCGTGCTGGCACAAGCAGCGTTGATCTGTGTATTGGGACCGCGGGCACCGATGAATTCGGCGAATTGCGAATGTCCCATGGACAACACTCGGAGCAGGAACCGCCGGTTAAAGACATACGGTTCTTTGTCCATGGTGGCGCGCAATTCGTCGATGCGACGGTTTATTTCCTGCAGCAGAGCGGAATGGCCATTCGCTTCAACCGAACGGGCAAGCAAGCCCTCGAGCGTGGCCAACTGTTGGCGGCGTCCGTGATCAGCGTAGTAGCGCGTCATCTCATCGGCGAACGAGTCTAACCCAGGGAAGGCGGAAGCAAAAATCACGCCGGTATCGTCGCGCAAGGCCTCGGGCAATCCCCAGCGCTCTGGTAATTGCGTGCCTTTGGTTGTGGTCTTATAGCGCATGACCAGCGGAATGCCGGCATCGCGCAAGGCGTCGAGGCCGGCGGCCATGGCCAGTTGCGTGACGCGGTCGAGTGCGCCCACGCGTTCAGAAGAAATTCCAAATTCGTTTTCCAGATCGAACGCGCCCCCGCGTCCTGCCAGCTTGATGACGTCAGCGACATTGCTGATGGTCTCAAACCGGGGTTCTCCGTTCTCACTCTTCACCAGACGCGTGATGTGCTTGTCGAGCATGGCGTTCCGGAAGCGCGTGGGGATCGAATCAATGAACTGATCGCCGCGCAGAATGCGGCCGATGTTGGCGTCATCAAAGATGCGCTCGGTCCCGGGCAGGCCTAACGCCGCACCCGTGATGACCACGGGCTCAGAGGTGGGACGCCTATTCTTGCCGTGGTAGAGTTCGTAGCCGCGATCGAGAACAACGGCGAATAAACGGCCGAGTTCGTTGTAGCGATCGCCGTTAGACGGTGCGGTTTGCGCGGCTCGTGCAGGGGAGGGCGCCGTATCGGCGACTGGCGCGGCCGCCACCGCGGGGATTGGTTTAAAAGTCTCTGCTGGTGAAGAAATGACCGTCACCGAGGGCGCGCCCAAGGCGTCCGCAGTTCCACGGCCCAGTCCCGCCGCATAAAGGCCGCACAGCGCCTGGTTGAACGCGACGATATCGCCGACCTTCGGATGATTGGTAAACAGCGAAACCACATCGCTGTGGCCGCCTAGCACATCCTCGGCAAATCCCTGCAACGCCTTCTTCGGTCCGACTTCAACAAACATGCGAGCGCCGGCATCGTAGAGAGTGCACAGGCCCTTAACGAATTGGACGGGAGAAGCTACCTGTCGCGTAAGAATGTCCAGCATGTTCGGCACGGCATCGGGCCCGGTGGGATAAAAGTCGCCGTTGGTGTTGGCGACGATTGGCAAACGCGGAGATTCGAGATGCAGGCGTTCCAGCACTCGCCGCAGCGGCTCGCTGGCTCCCGCAACAATCGATGTGTGGAAGGCGTGGCTGACAGTTAACGGGGCTACATCGTATCCAGCTTTCTGGAAGGCTTCCGTGGCCTGCTCGACTGCCTTGCTCGCGCCTCCGATGACTCCCTGACGGTTGCTGTTGACGTTGGCGATCACCACGTAGCCGGTAATCGTCTTCAGAATTCGCTCGATTTCTTCCAGCGGAGCAAACACTGCGGCCATGCGGCCGTTGTCATCCATAGCCACCTGGGTCATTCCCCGGCCGCGAGCGCTGACGGCTTCGAGCGAATCAATAAAGGGGAGACCGCCAGCCGCAACCAGCGCTCCGTATTCGCCCAGGCTGTGCCCCATCGTGAAGTTGGGTTCGATGCCATAAGCGGCCAGGAGCCGGGTCAGCGCGAGGTCGGTCGCGAGAACGGCGGGCTGAGTAATCGCGGTTTGCCGCAGATCGTCTTCGGCCTTAGCAACGGCCGCGGGGTCAGCCTGGTCAATGAAGATGAATTTGCTGAGCGGCTTGCCCAGCAAAGGTGTCATGACGCGATCAGCTTCGGCAAAGGTTTCGGCCACAATCGGCTCCGTCGCGCGGAGCACCTCCAGCATGTTTACGTACTGCGAGCCTTGACCGGTATATAGGAACGCCACCTTGGGCGCCGGACCGTGACCACGGAAGATGCCTTGCGCGCGCAGAGCCTTCCATATCGCGGGTTGATTGGCTGCCAACGCTTTGAGGGCACTGCCCACTTTGTCCGCCAGTTCGGCGGCGTTAGCGTAGTCGATCACCAGACGCTCGGGCGCGCGCAGGTCGGATTCAGCCGGAGGAATTGGCGCCGGCGCCAGGCCCGCTTTAGCGTCCTTTTCTACCGCGCGCAAACGCTCGATGATCGCGGCTTCAGACGGAGCGCCGATCACCAATGCTCCGCGTAACGGAGCTTTGCAGAAAAAAAAGCTGGGAGTGCCGGAAAAAGAAGTGCTGGAAACACTTTCCACATTCATAATTGGCTCTTTCGCTTGCGGCGGTATCTCGCTGACCGCCACTGACCGCTTTCCGTTTCCGTTCAGCCGGTGCGGGATGTATTCCTCGAGCACCGCATGGAAATTGGTGCCGCCGAAACCAAATGCGCTCAGTCCCGCACGGCGCACGCCATCTTCGGGCATCGTCCAAGGTTTCAGTTCGGTATTGACGTAGAGCGGAGAGTGGGCAAAGTCGATGTTCGGATTGAGATGCTCGCAGTGCACGCTTGGTGGCAGCACCTTGTCGCGGAGCGCGAGTGCGGTTTTGAGCAGTCCGGCAGCGCCGGCCGCTCCTTTGAGGTGCCCGAAGTTCGACTTGACCGAACCAAGTGCCACAGAGTGCGACGGAAGATGAGAATTGCTGAGCACGTCAATCATACTCCGCACTTCGACCACGTCGCCCACGGCGGTGGACGTGCCATGGCCCTCGATCAGAGTCACAGTGGCGGGCGATAACCCGGCATTCTCCCAGGCCCGCTCGATGGCGAACTTTTGGCCGATCGGATTGGGCGCGGTAATGCCCTTGCCCTTGCCATCGCTCGATCCGCCCATGCCGCGCAGCACCGCATATACTTTGTCTCCATCATGCTCGGCGTCGGCGAGGCGCTTCAGCAGAAAAATCGCAGTGCCTTCGCCCATGACGAAGCCATCGGCTCCGTCGGCGTAGGGACGAGTGCCGGTCGCCGAGAGCGCGCCAATCTTGCAGAACTTGACGAAGGTCGAGGCGCCCATGTTGCGGTCAATGCCGCCGGTGACCGCCAAGTCGAAATCGTGTGCTATCAGACCTTCCGCAGCGGAGCTGATCGCCGCCATTGCCGAAGCGCAAGCGGCATCGCAAACGTAGTTTGGACCGTGGAAGTTGAAGACGTTCGCGATCCGGCCGGCAATGCAGTTGGCCAATTCGCCCGGCATGCTGTCTTCCGTAATTCCTGGCAGCAGGCTCCCCATCCGGTCGTGCAATTCGCGCGTAACGTCGTCGCGGACCGACTCCGGCAACCGGGCGAAAGTAGCGCTCCCGGCCAGTTCGCGCGCGTATTCCGGAAAGAGCACGCGCAACACCGTGAAATAGTGTTTTTCACCAGCCATCGCATTGCCCAGGATCACCGCCGTGCGATCGGTATTCAGCGGACGCTTCGGGTAGCCGTAGTCTTCCAACGCCTCGCGGGTGCAGGCGATGGCCCACTTTTGCGACTCGTCCATGGCATCGACCACACGCGGCGGAATTGGCAAACGCCACTTAACCGGATCCCACACGTACTTGCGCGCCCATCCACCGATCTTGGAATAAGTCTTGTCCGGCGCACTGTGATCCGGATCGTAGTAGAGCGCGGGATCCCAGCGCTCCGGCTGAACCTCAGAGATGCTGTAACGGCCGTTCTTCACGTTTTCCCAAAATTCCGAAACGTTGGCGGCGTCGGGCAGAATGGCTCCCGCTCCCACAATTGCTATCGCACGATAAGAAGTGTTTTCCATGACGAGACTCCTAGATAAGAGAAAGAACTGAAGCGTCAGCTTTCCTCTGTGCTCCTCTGTGTTCCCTGTGGTTGGGCTTCTTGCCCGTAGCCACAGCGGACGCAACAAGCTCATCCCTCCAACGCTATGCGGCCACCATCGTGGTCTTGGCCACGCGGCCGTACAGTACATCTGCGACGCAATCCAGATCCGAAACCAGGCCCGATTGCGCGCGATGAATGGCGGGCAATCCCAAACTTGTTTCAAACGCGGCGACCTCGGAATCGCTGACGCCGCCAGCTCCGATCACCCAGCGCAAACCTTCTTCGCCCACCTTGAGCGCGGCATCGCGGGCAAAGATTCGGCTGATCGCCGCCAGCCCGGTCGCATCGAAGCGCCGGTTCGCTTTTTCGTTAAGCTTGTCTTCCGCCATGAGGGCGGCGCGCCGCGACAAACTCCCCGCGCACTCCGCATATGCGATCAACTCGCCCAGGCGCAGGAGGATGTGTTGAAAGCGAGTGAGACGCGCCACCCGCGCTTTTTCCATAATCTCAGCCAGCGCGTGCAGAGCCAGCGCGGCGATGTCAGCACCGACATCCGCATGGCGGGCGTGCAACGCCTCAAATTCTCTCGCGCGCTCGTGATAATGCTGCCCGCGGGTTTTGAGATGAGACTGCCAACGGTCGCGGCTGATCGTCATCTCCATGATCTCGGACGTGCCTTCATAGATCGTGGTGATGCGAACGTCGCGACTGATCTTCTCTACCATGTACTCGTGCGTGTAACCGTAGCCACCAAGCGCCTGGATGCTGGCCTCCGCAGCCGCATTGCCGGCCTCCGTCGCCATGTACTTGGCGATCGCGCCCTCTGTGTTCAAGCTGCCCTCGGTGCCGGCGTCGATACGCTCCGCGGTTTCTTCGATGTAAGCGCGGGCAGCCTCAAGACGCGCGACGTGCGGCACGATCAGCTTGTGGGTGTATCCTTGCTTTTGCGAGAGCGGCGCCCCAGCCTGGATGCGCTTGGTGGAATAAGGAATGGCACGGTCGAGTGCAGACCATCCGGCCCCGAGGCCAAACGCCGCCACCATCAGGCGCGTATAGCCGAACACAGCCTGCGCTCATTCAATCCCTGGCCTTCGACGCCGCCAACAAGCCGGTCAGCGTCGACATAAACGTCGTTGAACGCAAGGGCCGCCGTGTTGCTCAGGCGGATACCGTGCTTATCTTCCGGTTCGTCGTGGGTGAAACCCTTCGCGCCTTTTTCCACGATGAACCAGCTCGGCCCGCTGGGCGTGTTAGCCAAGACCGTGTAAGCATCGGCGATTCCGCCATTGCTGATCCACTGCTTGTTGCCATTGATCTTGTAACCGATGACGCGGCCGTCCTCAACGACTGGGTCGGCTGTAGTGCGAAGCGCTCCCAAATCGCTGCCTGCTTCCGGTTCGGTGGCGCCGTAGGCGAATAAAATTCCTTCGTCCGCGATACGTGTCAGCCAGATTTTCTTTTGCTCGGGAGTCGCGCCCACCGTGATCGGATCGCTGCCCAGAAACGTGGCCAGCACCGCCGTAGCGACGCCCAGATCGATGTGCGCCATCTCCTCGCAGACGCAATACACATCGAAGGCGCCGCCGCCCATGCCTCCAAATTCTTCGGGAATGAACAGCAGCTGAATGCCCAGTTTGTCTGGACTGCACATGTGACGAACGATTTCAAGCGGACATTCATCGCGCTCATCCAGCTCGCGGAGCACTTCGTCCGGCAGACGTTTCTTGGCGAAGTCCTTGAGCGACTTCAAACTTAACTTGAGAGTTTTGCTTGCGATCATTGGCGACTCCTCACTTTGCTGCGACGCTGCGCAGTTCAAGAACTTTGTTGGTCAATTCCGGCAAGAACTCCAGGATGTCGTCGACAATTCCGACGTCCGCCACCTGAAAGATCGGAGCCTTCGGATTCTTGTTGATGGCGATCAGGAAGGGACTACCTTTAATGCCCGCCAGATGCTGGAAGGCGCCACTGATGCCGCATGCCAGATAAACCTTGGGCTTGACGGTTTTTCCGGATGAACCCACCTGGCGTGACTTCTCCATCCACTTGGCGTCGACCACAGGTCTCGAGCAGCTCACCGCGGCGCCCAGAGCGTCGGCCAGTTCCTGAGCAATAGTTACATTGTCCTTTTCCATGATGCCGCGGCCGATAGACACCAGGACGTTGTACTTGGTGATGTCGACATCGCCCGCCTCGGCGGCAACTGTCTCCAGGTAGCGACGGCCCGCTGCCAGCGTCCCTATGTCGGTTGATTTGTCGACGACGCTGCCGCTGATCGCAGCACCTTCCAGCGGTTTGAATGCACCCGGACGTATCGTCACCACCGCGCCCGATGAAATATCGCAACCAACGTGCGCGCTCACCTGTCCGCCAAATTCCTGGCGGACAACTCTAAGGGTGGTGCCCTCAACCCCCGCGATCTCCAACACGTCGGAGACGAAAGCTGAATTCGTCTTAATGGAAAGACCCGGCGCCAGATCGATTCCGAAATGCTGATGAGCAACCAGCACAATGCTGTCGCTCGGCAACACCTTTAGAAGGGCTTTGCGAACCAGTTCAGCATTGGGGTAAGAGAGAGCTTCGTTGGCGATTTTCCAAACCTCAGTGTAAGAAGCGGCGACTGCCTTGCACGCGGCATCGAGATCGGCGCCCGAACCGGTAAGAATAGCCGTCGGCGCAGCTGCCGGATCGATCTTGCGCGCAGCGGCCGCCAATTCGAACGCGGAATCGTCGGGCACGCCGGCTTTGTGCACGATGTAACAGAAGATGCGAGCCATTATTTCAACCCTCCTTTGGCTGCCACGAACTCCAGAACTTTGTCGACGTTCTCTTCCCGGCTGCCGCGCAGAATCTCGGCGCCCTTGCCCAGCGCAGGCACGAAGTAGTCCACCCGTTTCACTTTTGCGGCAGTTTCTCCGACCGCGCCCGGATCAACGCCAAGGTCGGAAACGCCGAAAGTTGGAATGGGAACTGAAGCCACTTGGCGGATGCCTCGCATGCCGACATAACGCGGTTCATTGATTCCGGTCTGAATCGAAAGCACGCAAGGCAGATCAATCTCATTCATTTCTTTGTTGCCGCCTTCGATTTCCCGGCTGACCTTCAGCTTCTTGCCGTCCAGGACCTCGATGGAATTGACCAGGGAGGCAAACGGGTAGTCGAGCAGCGCTGCCAGCATTCCGCCGACCTGAGCCGCACCGTCCTCGGCCTGAACACCGGTCAAGATCAGGTCGTAATGCCCCTTTTGTACGAAAGCTCTCAGGATCGTCGCGATGCCTTTGCCGTCCGACCCACTAAATGCTTCATCTGTGATCAGCACGCCACGGTTCGCTCCCATGGCCATCTCCCGGCGAAGAACTTCCTCGTCGTCTTCACCACCAACTGTGGCGACGGTAACGGTTCCACCGACTCGGGCGACAATCTGAAGTGCTTCTTCAACCGCGTAGTTGTCCGCTTCGTTGATCGAATAGACCAACTCGTCACGCTCGATGTCGTTTCCGACACTGTTAAGCTGAATCTCGTTTTCCGAAGTGTCAGGTACTCTTCTTGCACAAACTAGAATCTCCACATTCACCTCCAGAACTTTTCACGCCACTTTCTGACTTGCGCGCGCGATTTGTTGGTCCACCAATTCCGCCAGATCGATGGCGGTCATCTTTCCTTCCAGCCCCGCGACCTTGATCGCGTCTTCCATATTGACCATGCAAAACGGACATGCGGTCACGATCACATTGGCTCCGGCCTCGGCCGCCATCTGCACTCGTTTCACGCCCATTCGTTGATCTTCTTTCGGCTCGTAGAACAGCATCAGCGATGATGAATCCTGTCTGTCCGCGAACTTTGCATCCTCGGCTTGCACCGCGGATGAATCTTCGTGTCCAATCAGGCTTCGCATTTCCTGCCTGACCCTCGATGCCTTCTCAATCTCAC
>Ga0181505_10984077_pt1 | contig 13857 bp, 10 predicted proteins | sample PEATcosm2014_Bin_5_FD_127743 | JGI IMG/M metagenome (GOLD analysis project Ga0181505, IMG submission 127743) | Metatranscriptome of peatland microbial communities from MTU Mesocosm Facility, Houghton, MI, USA - PEATcosm2014_Bin05_30_metaT... | ecosystem: Environmental > Terrestrial > Soil >...
CTCCGACCACTACGCGAGTTTTGAATTCCAGTCTGGCGCAGAGGATCATGAGCGCCGAAGAAGCGGCGGCTCTGATTAAGTCCGGCGACCAGATCGGCATGAGCGGATTCACCGGGTCCGGTTATCCGAAGGCGGTTCCGATTGAGCTGGCGCGCCGCATTGCGGAAGCGAATTTCCGCGGGCAGAAGTTTCAGGTCAGCGTCTTTACCGGCGCTTCCACTGGCCCTGAACTGGATGGAGCGCTGGCCATGGCGGGAGGCATCCACCTGCGCCTTCCTTATCAGTCCGATCCGGAAACCCGCAAGCGCATCAACGCGGGCGAGATGGAGTACATGGACATTCACCTCAGCCATGTCGCGCAGTTCGTCGAATATGGCTTTCTCGGCAAGCTCGATGTCGCGCTCATCGAAGTCACGGCTGTGCTGGAGGACGGGCGGCTGGTGCCGAGTTCATCGGTCGGCAACAACAAGACCTGGCTCGATCAGGCGGAGCGCGTGATCCTCGAGGTCAACTCGTGGCAGCCGATGGCGTTGGAGGGCATGCACGACATCTACTACGGTCTCGAGCCGCCGCCGAATCGCAAACCGATTCCACTCCTGCGAACTGGCCAGCGCATCGGCACGCCGTATTTCGAAGTTCCCGCGGAGAAAGTCGTTGCCATCGTGCTCACCGATTCTCCCGACCGCAATACCGCTTTCAAAGCGCCGGATGCAGCTTCCAAGCGCATCGCCGGCCACATCCTCGAATTCCTCGGCTGGGAAGTGAAGAAGGGCCGGATGCCGGCGAATCTGCTGCCGCTGCAATCCGGCGTCGGCAACATTGCCAACGCGGTTCTGTTTGGGCTGGAGGAAGGCCCCTTTGAAGGGCTGACCTCCTACACTGAGGTCATTCAGGACGGCATGATTCGCCTGCTGAAGTCGGGCAAGTTAACCGCGGCCTCGGCCACGGCATTCTCACTGGGCCCGGAGATGACGAACGAAGTGAATGCCAACATGGACCGCTACCGCGAAACTATCGTTCTGCGCTCGCAGCAGATCTCCAATAATCCCGGGATCATTCGGCGGCTCGGCGTGATTGCCATGAACGGCATGATCGAGGCCGACATTTACGGCAACGTCAACTCGACCCATGTCATGGGATCGCGCATCCAGAACGGCATTGGCGGGTCCGGCGACTTCGCCCGCAATGGATATGTCTCGATTTTCATGGCCCCGTCGACGGCGCAGAAGGGAACCATCTCGACCATCGTTCCCATGGTTTCGCATGTGGACCACACCGAGCATGACGTGCAGGTCATTGTCACCGAGAACGGACTGGCCGATTTACGCGGACTGTCGCCGCGTCAGCGGGCCCACGTCATCATCGAGAACTGCTCCAGTCCAGACTACAAGCCGCTGCTCCTCGACTATCTCAATCGGGCGGAGCGGCTGTCGTACGGCAAACATACGCCACACCTGCTGACCGAATCGCTGAGCTGGCACAGCCGTTATCTGCGGACTGGAAAGATGCGTCCGCAGGAAGAGAATTGAGAGCGAGTGAGCGAGAAGGATCGAGATCGTGAACTGGGTATGAAGCGTGAGATTACCCGTCGCGATTTCCTGAATGGAATCAGCATCGCCGTGGGAACGTCCCTGGTGGCAAATTCCACCTGGCTCGAAGCCTTTGGAGTGCCACAATCCCCGTTGGCTCTGGAGAAAGATCCCAGTTACTACCCGCCGGCTAGAACCGGCCTTCGCGGCAGCCACGACGGTTCCTGGGAAGTTGCGCACGATCTGCGTGATGGCAACAACAAAGCCTGGGCCGAGTCCGTCGACGACGGTGAGTCGTACGATCTGATCGTTGTCGGCGCTGGTTTAAGCGGCCTGGCGGCGGCATACTTCTACCGCAAGTTTGCCGGACCACAATCCAGGATCCTGGTCCTCGATAACCACGACGATTTCGGCGGGCACGCCAAGCGCAATGAATTCCAGGCCGGCAAGCGAACACTCCTCGGATACGGTGGGACCCAATCGATCGAGGCGCCGGGCAATTACAGCAAGGAGTCGATTGGGTTGTTGAAAGAACTGGGAATCGACGTAAGGCGCTTTTACAAGTACTACGACCAGAAGCTGTTCGACTCGATGCACCTGATCGAAGCCGTGTTCTTCGATAAGGAAACCTTCGGCGCGGATCGCCTGGTGCCCCAGAAAGGTCTCCACTACTTCGGCCTCGACTTCGCAATGGAGGATGTCTCCCAGATTCCCATCGCAGAAGCCGCGCGCAAGGATCTTCTCCGCCTGCAGCACGCGCGCGTCGATTACCTGCCCGACCTAACGCCGGAGCGGAAAAAATCGAAGCTGATCAAAACCAGCTACAAGGATTTCCTGCTGCAATACGTCAAGGTTCACCCCGACGTGGTCAAAGTGTTGCAGAGCTCGACCCACGATTTATATGCCGTCGGGATCGATGCGGTTTCTGCATATAACTGCGCCGGGGAAGGGTTTCCAGGCTTCAAGGGAATGCGTCTCCCCAGGAGCCATGAGCCGAATGCCGAACTGGATGAGCCCTACATTTTCCATTTTCCGGACGGCAACGCCTCTCTTGCCAGAATGCTGGTGCGGTCGCTCGTGCCCGGCACTTTCTCCGGCCAAGCTCTTCCCGGCCATACTTTCCCCGGCCATACTATGGAGGACATCGTCACTGCCCGCGCCAACTATGCTCGTCTGGACGATGCTTCCTCCCCGGTTCGCATCCGCCTGAACAGCACCGCGGTGAAAGTCCGGCACATCGGAGATCCAAATCCAAATCCCTCGGCCGCGAAAGAAGTCGAAGTAACTTACGTTCGCGGCGGGCAGGCTCACCGCATCCACGGCGCGAATTGCATTCTCGCCTGTTACAACATGGTCATTCCCTATTTGTGTCCGGAGATGCCGGACAAACAAAAGGAAGCCCTGGCCTACGGCGTGAAGATGCCTCTCGTCTACACGAACGTGCAAATCGCCAACTGGAAGGCGTTTCAGAAGCTCGGGATTAGCGCGGTCTACGCTCCGGGAGCGTACTTCACCAACGTCACGTTGGATTTCCCGGTCTCGATGGGCGACTATCACTACCCCAGTTCGCCGGACGAATCCTGCCTGCTTCACCTTCTGCGCACGCCCTGCGAGCCGGGCCTGGATTGCAAGGACCAGTACCGGGCGGGACGGTTCGAACTCATCAACACGAAATTCGAAACCTTCGAGCGCAATATACGAGATCAGCTCGGCCGCACATTGTCAGACGGCGGCTTCGATCCGGCGCGCGACATTCAGGCAATCACGGTCAACCGCTGGCCTCACGGATATGCCTACGAATACAACGAATTGTTCGAACCTGTGGACCGGCCAGCGTCCGAACGTCCGTGTGTGATTGGCCGGCAGCCGTTCGGGAGAATCAAGATTGCGAACTCGGACGCCGACGGCCACGCCTACACCAATACCGCCATCGACCAGGCCTATCGCGCCGTGCGAGAGATCGTAGGAGCATGACGAGCCGCCGCGGAGCATGACGATCCCCTGCGAACACGCACCGACCCCAGTGACCGCCATCACTGCGGCCTGGGATGATCCGCCTCATGTTATACAAGGATGCATCCGCACTGGGCAGAGGCGCGCGCTTTTTGGGACCTGGCAGGGAACCTTTTGCTGTTCTTGCAAAGCTCACGAGACACCATCGAACTGACGGCGACGCGCTACCTTCTTCCGCTCACCTTCGTCGCCCTGGCGGTGATATTCATTGTGTGGCGGCTGCAGCGCCGCGAGTGGGAACGAGCTTGCGATGCTCTGCGGCAAGCGACCGAGCAGGAGCATCAGTTGGAGCGGGAGCGCAATCAGGCGCAAGCCGAAGTCTTTCGCCGCCTGCACGAAGATCGCGAGTTGAGCAAGGAGAAGTTCCAGTTCCAGGCCCAGCTTGCCGAGTACGAAAAATACTCCACCCTGGCGCAACTGGCCCTGGGTGCGGCGCACGGGATTAACAATCCGCTGCTTGGCATCCTGTCGCACCTGGAACTGGAGTTGAAGAGCGCCACCGATCCCGACCAGCGCTGGGAGATCGAACAGTGCATTGCCGGGACCAAGCGCATTTCGGCCACCTTGCGTGGGCTCGTCAATTACGCCCGTCCCGGGCCGCTGGCGTTGAGCAACCTCAGCCTGCATCGCCTGGTTACCGACACGCTCAGCTTTCTGGAAGGCCAGCCGGCGCTGCGCGGCAAACGCGCGGAAAATCAGGTTCCCGCTGATTTGCCCCACATACTGGTCGATTCCAACCAGCTGTCGCAGGTGCTGATGAATCTGCTGATCAATGCGGCCGAAGCGACCCCCGATGGCGGGCGCATTGAGATTTCCGCCAGTAAACTTACCACCGCGGACAGTATCGAAATCCGCGTCAGCGACACCGGCTGCGGCATCCCGCCCGATATTCTGCCTCACGTCTTTGAACCTTTTTTCACCACCAAGCCCGGCAAAGGCACCGGCCTTGGTCTTAGCATCAGTGCTACTTATGTGCGGAGAAACAAGGGAGAGATTCGAATCGACAGCGAGTTGAACCACGGCACGACCGTAACCATCACGCTACCCATACGGCAGGAGGAGCCGCACAAAACCAAAGGTCAAGAACAATCGGAAATTGTGGTTTGAAAATAGCTGCGAGCTTCGAGCTGCGAACTATGATTTACCGGGCATCCGGTTTGCTCGCGGCTCGCAGCTCGAAGCCCGACGCTCAGCAACTTAGCTGCCAAATCAATATGCCCTACTCGGCCCTGATCATCGACGACGAAGAGCTGACACTCCGTACCATCTCGCGCGGCCTGCGCCAGGAGGGATTCGAAGTGTTCACGGCGCTCTCGGGCGAGGATGGGCTGAAGCTCTTTCACGACGAGCAGCCGGACCTCATCCTGCTCGACATCGTCCTCCCCGGCATCGATGGCGTGGAAGTGCTGCGCCAGATCAAACAAGCGAACCCGAGCGCGATCGTGCTCATGATGAGCGCCTATCATCTGGTGGAGCGCGCCGTCGAAGCCATGAAGCTGGGCGCCTTCGACTATCTGGTCAAGCCCTTTCCCCTCGATGACATGATGCAGACCCTGCATCGCGCGGCCGAGATGCTGGCCTTGCGGGTGCGGGTGCGCGATTCCGTGGAATCGGAAAAGGGCCTCTACAATTTTGGACGCGTCGTCACGCACAATCCCGCCACCATCAAAATGTTAGAGATGGCCCGCAAGGCCGCCGAAGCCGACCACACCACGATTCTGATCCAGGGCGATAGCGGCACCGGCAAGGGCGTGCTCGCCAGAGCAATTCACTACGCCAGCCCGCGCGCCGCCATGCCCCTGCTCGAAATCAATTGCGCCGCCCTTCCCGACGCGCTTCTCGAGAGCGAACTCTTCGGCTACGAGCCGGGAGCGTTCACCGACGCTCGCCGCCGCAAGGAGGGCCTGCTGGAGCGGGCCAGCGGCGGCACGGTTTTTCTGGATGAAATCGGCAACATGTCGGCCAGCGTGCAAGCCAAGATCCTGCGCGTGCTTGAGGAAGGCACGTTCATGCGGCTGGGAGGAACGAACACGATCAAGGTCGATATCCGGCTGATCGCGGCCACGAACGACCAGCTAAGAAATGCCGTCAGTCAGGGGAGATTTCGCGAGGATCTTTACTACCGCGTGAATGTGGTGCAGCTCTTCATTCCTCCCTTGCGCGAGCGCAAGGAAGATATCGTGCCGCTGGCGCTCGAAATCCTGCAACAGTTCAACCGCGAGTTAAAAAAGAGTTTTACCGGATTCACCCCGGCCGCCGCCGATCTGCTGGGGCAGTATCCCTGGCCGGGCAACATCCGCGAATTGCGGAATGTGATCGAGCGCACCATGATTCTGAGCGAGGAAGGCGAGATTGACGCCAGTCATCTTCCCGAAGAGATACGCGACCAGCATGTGGAGAAGAAAAACAGCGAAGCGTTTTCCGAGGACGACATTTCTCCAACGGGAGACCAGTTCCTAACTCTGCGTGCGCTGGAAGATAACTACATCGAACACGTCCTGGCCGCCACCGGCAACAATAAGACGCAGGCGGCTCGGATTCTTGGCATTCATCCTACGTCGTTACAGCGGCGGCTCAAAGGCAAGGCGGCGGAGTAGGAACTCATCGCGCAACGTCAACGAACTATTGGCTGGAAGCCCTCTTGTCTCGCACATATTTCCAAATACCGCTGGCAGCAAACAGCCCGTAAGCTCCAATGGCCACCAGTCGATACGACTCGGGGATCGGGAGATGATCTGGTGCGAGTACGACAACTAGAAACATGATTGTGACCACTAGCGAGGACACGTTCTCGTGCCAATCAAAGCCCTTGCGCGCCCCGCACTTTGGACATGTCTGCATGTTGAATTCCAAGCGTATAAATCTTAGCCCTTTCGAATCTTGCTGTAAACACGTTAGCGCTCAGAACCCCGCTGTGAGTACCCCGACGACTCCGTTCTACGCGCTACACCAACGATCCCGAACGGCCACTTACGAGGCGCCTATGCCCGTTAGCCCGCGGCAGAATCGAAGCTGAAGCTCCACGCCAAAACAAAAAGCCCCGAGCTCGTCGCCCGGGGCTTTCAGTTAAAGCTCTGCAGTTACGCTTCGGCAGCCGGACTCGAAACCATCCACCGCTGCTGAGGCGGGTTCTTGGGCAAAATATCCAGATAGATTACGGCGTAGCGGAAGGCCACTGCCGCCGCCGCAATGGTCGCGAACGAGGCCGCGAACTCGGTCCACTTCGGCACATAGTACACGGCCGAGCTGGCTTGCAGCGCGGTGATGGAGACATTCAGCCGGTTCGTCATGAACCCCGCCACGATCACGGCGCAAGTCCAATACAAGTACATCGGGTTATTGCGCACCTTCTCCATGTTCAGCAGCACCAGGGGCACGACCACCAGCAGCGCGATCTCGACCCAGAACAGGAGCGTTTCCTCGCGCCACATCCATAGGTATTGAAGCGCATCCCGGTTGATCAGATCGACTACCCTAAACACGCCATAAATTGCCAACAACGGCGCGATTACGCGGCTTACATCTCTCAGAATACTCATATCGACCCGAGCATTCAGCGAGCGCACGCAGAGGTAGATCGCCATTATGGTTACGGCTAATCCGGCTGGAATCGCGGAAAGATAAAACATCGTGGTCAGGTAAGGTGTGTACCAGAGCGGATACAGCCGGCCCTTGGTGATTAAGAAAAGCCCGCCCAGAAACGACTGATGCATCGACGATAGCAGCGTGCCCGCGAGCACCAGCGCGATCAGGATGCTATGGTGCCAGCGCAGATAGAGTTCGCGCACTCGGACCCAGGGCAGTTTTTCCAGCAGCGCCGGTGAAAACTCCAGCGCCAGCACCGTGGTGTAGAGCATCACGCACCACGACACTTCGAATAACACCGAGTGCCGGTTCCACATCACGATGGGATGCCAGATTCTCCAGGGTAGCCCGAGTTCGTACAGCATGCCCACGCAGACCGTGCAGTATCCCAGGAAGGAGATGAGCACCGCGGTGCGCAGGATCGGCCGGTAGCGCTCCAAGCCCAAAAGATAGACCGCCGCTGCGATGGCAAACCCGCCCGCCGACAGGCCGACGCCGCACAGCGTTCCCAACCCGACCCATAGGCCCCAAGGTTGGGGATCGGTGAGGTTAGTGGAGGCTTGAAAGCCGAGCGCGAAGCGGGCATACATGGAATAAATTCCAGCGGCGAAAATCACCGCCACTACGGTGCGCCAGAAACTGATTTTCGGAAATCCTATGGCAGCCATGGCTCAGTTCCTTTCCTTTAAAGATTTCTCTTGAGCTTCGGCCAATGCGACCAGAGCCCGGCGTTGCGTGATCCAATACAGACCAGCGAGCAGAGAGCCGCCCACCAGGATCACCGTAGGTCCGTCGCCCAATGCGGTCGCAGTCAGCACCGGCATCGGCTGCTTGGGGGCGGCGACAAAGCCCAGTTTCTCGAAAGGCACGTCGGAGATGAAGAACACCGACGTTCCGCCCGCTTCCTCGCTGCCGTAAATGTGCTTCACGTACTTCGAATCGCTGGCGAGGATGCGGCGCAGCGCCTCTTCCAGAATCTCCTCGCGATTGCCTGAAATCGAAGCCTGCACCGGACAAGCCTCAACACAGGCGGGCGGCTGGCCTTTCGCCTGGCGCGCGGCGCACATATCGCATTTCTTCACGTAAGGCACGAGCTTCGTCCACTCGTAGCGGGGCACGCTGAACGGACACGCCACTAGACAGTAGCGGCAGCCGATGCATTTCGCCGCGTCATAAGTGACCGGTCCGGCATCGGTTTTCTTGAGCGCGCCCACCAGGCAGGCCGAAGCGCAGGCCGGATCCTGGCAATGCATGCACATGCGCCGCACGAAGCGGTCGCCGTGTTCTTCGACTATGGTGAGCGCGGTGGGCGAGAGTTTCTTCTCGGAATCCATGGGAAACCCGTGGATTTGTTTGCAAGCCTGTTCGCAGCTCCGGCATCCGATGCACTTCGTGATGTCGACCAGGATCGCTCTAGTATTTCCTTCCATAACTTTTCCCCTTTCCGTGGCAGAGCCCGGTTACGACAAGAAGAATTCTTCCACCACTTTCCGCCGCAACTCCGGAGTAAGCTGCGGAAGCAGACCACTGATCGGGCTGCCGCCGTCCTGGGCCAATGCCGGCGAGGGCGATAGCATCGCACTCAGCCGGGCCGCGGTGTTTTGCATCCAGGGCGCCACCATCGACCCTTGAATCAGGTTCCTCTGATTGATCTTGAGGTCGGGAGATTTCACCAGGGCGATCCAGCCGTTCTGGTAGGGATCCTTGGTGACCAGGCTCGGATCCTGCAACACATCGTCGTTGACCGCCGTAACTACTCCTTCCACCGGCGAGAGCAGATCCACGCTGGTGCCGCCGCTGGTGAGCGTGACGATCTTCTGTCCCTGGCGGACCCAGCGGTTGGCTCCGCATACGTCAATGCGATCGATCTTCCCCATCAGATTGGCGACGAATTTGTCGACCCCTACCCGCGCATCGTCGGCGCCTTCCGTCATTACCCAAGTGTGTCCTAGATGAAAGCAATAACCTTCCGGGATCTCAAACCCATACTCACGCTTCACGCGCGGGGATTGCGGCCTGGCGACGATTTCGGGTTCGAGAGCAGGTTGCGTTTTCGGTTCGATAAGGTATCTGACGCTGATGATCAGCAGGAACATCAGCAGGACAAACAGGATTGACATAGACCCTCCTCCAGGGTTCGATCCCGCAGCATCGCGATCCCGCGCCCTCGTTCGCGCCGGCGTGCAACCTTTATGTCAGTGCACGCAGCGGGCAAATTCGATTTGTGACGCTATTTGTTGCAGGGTATGGACTTGCAAGGAAAGATCAGGCGGGGAGGGCCCTTTGACCCACTGCATTTTGCAGCTACCCGAGCATCTTGCATCAGTTGCACTAAGGCCCAATGCTTGAACCTGCACGCCTTGCAGTCAGAGCAGGTCAGGCTTGCGTGTCCTCAGACGGCCAGCGCGTCGACGAAGCGATCGCAGAGCGTGGTCTCGAGGTTCCAGTAGCTCACCTCGACTGGTTTGGTCAGGAATGGCTTGAGGATGTCAACGACCTGGGGATAGAAGTCTCTCTCATAGCGCTCGGCATCCTGCCGGGTGGTCCACAAGGTGATGGTGAACACCTTTTCCGCTCTCGCCTTTTCGGCGAAAAATGGCAGAATCTCCAGGAAGCCGATCTGCTTTTTGAGGATGGGCAGGACCTGGTCGTCGACGACCTTGACGAATTCTTTTTTCTTTTCCGGCTGCACTTCGAAAGCAAGAATGCGGGCAAACATGGGAGTGCTCCTTTTCGTTGCGCGATGACTTAGACCTAGGGTCGCAGAGTTACTTCAAGGCTACGGTGATGAATATCACTTTTTCCAGTGATCGTGATCACTCAGGTTTGGAAGCAGATGAATATGTCATTTCAATTCAATCGTTTGCGCGGCCCGCCTTTACAGCCACGCAGGTTTCGACATAGATTAAGACACCTCCAGTTTTGAACAGCGGAGTTGTCATGGCGCAGTCTTCGTCTGATCGCAAGCGGCCCGCCCATTCGCTCTCTGCCAAATCTATGGCTGAAGCTCTTCTCTCCAGCGATCTGCTGGAGACCCTTCCCGACGCCATCGTAGCCGTCGATCGCGATGGAACCATTGTTCAAGTCAACTCACAGACACAGGAGCTCTTTGGCTACAGCCGCGACGAATTGATTGGCCAGAAAGTGGAAATGCTGGTGCCCGATCGTTATCGCAGCCAGCACCACCATCATCGTGAGAACTACGCCGAAACGCCGAAGACGCGGCGCATGGGAGCGGATCTGGATCTCTACGGAAGACGCCGCAATGGCTCCGAATTTCCGGTAGAGGTCAGCCTCAGTCCGGTCACGACCGAGAGTGGAACCTTCGTCTTGAGTGCGATCCGCGACATGAGCGATCGCAAAAGAATCGCGGAAGAACTGCGCCGGGCAAATGAAGAACTGTATCGCAGGACGGTCGAGCAACTCGGCGAATACCGGTCGAAGCTGGCCTTGATTATCGATTCTTCCGACGACGCCATCATTGGCAAAAACCTGGACGGCACCATTACCACTTGGAACAAGGGAGCCGAGCGCATCTATGGTTACACGCCAGAAGAGGCCGTCGGAAAGCACATATCTTTTCTCACTCCCAACGATCGTCACGACGAAGTCTCAGAGATTCTACAGAAAATTGCGCGAGGAGAAAGCGTCGAACATCACGAATCGGTGCGGGTGGCCAAGGACGGACGCCAGTTGAACGTCTCCATTTCCGTGTCTCCGTTGCGTGATGCGAAAGGCGACATTATAGGAGCGTCGGCGATTGCGCGTGACATCACCACCCAGAAACGGGCGGAGAGCCAGATTCATCAATCCCAGAAGATGGAAGCCATCGGGCGTCTGGCGGGAGGCGTCGCCCACGACTTTAACAATATTCTGGGGATCATCAATGCCTGCACGGAGTTTCTCCGCGACCGCGTCGATCCGGCCGCGGGCGCGTCGCTGTACGTGGATAACATCAAGAAGGCAACCGAGCGCGGCTCGTTGTTGACCCGGCAACTGCTGACCTTCAGCCGGAGCCCCGCAATCCAACCCTGCATCCTCGATTTGAACGAGCGCCTAAAGGAAATCAGCAAGCTCCTGCGTCCGCTCATGGGAGATGATGTCGAGGTTCTGGTTGTATCCAAATCGCCTACGGCCGTGGTCGAGGCCGACCCCGGCCAACTTGACCAGGTCCTGGTGAACCTCGCCGTCAACGCTCGCGACGCCATGCCCCGCGGCGGCAAGTTTATTCTGGAAACTCGCGCCGCCAGATTTGACGAGGCTTTCGCCGAGCAGCATCAGTCCATGGCAGCGGGAAAATATGTCCTGCTCGCGGTCAGCGATACTGGCAACGGCATGGACGAAGCCACCGCGTCGCGCATCTTCGAGCCCTTCTTTACTACCAAGGAAGTGGGCAAGGGAACCGGCCTTGGCCTGGCCACCGTCTATGGCATCGTCAAGCAAAGCGCAGGACACATCCTGGTCTACAGTGAACCGGGACACGGAACGACATTCAAAATATATCTCCCCAGTGCGGATCACAAAATCGGGCTAGGATCGAAGTCTGAAGTCGAGACCGTCGCTCCGAAACGCCAAGGGACTACAATCCTGCTGGTAGAAGACGACGAGATCATGCGCAGCCTGACTCGACAACTCCTGGAGGAACACGGCTACACCGTGGTTGAGGCGGATGACGGAAAGTCCGCGCTTGAACGGATGAAAGCTCATCCCGGTCCAATCGATCTGTTATTGACCGACGTAGTGATGCGCCGTATGAGCGGTCCCGAACTGGTGGAACGCCTCAGCGCAACTCACCCGGCCCTGAAAGTGGTATACATGTCGGGTTACACCGGTGAACTGATCGCGGAACGCGAAGTGTTGAAGCGCGGCATCATGCTCCTCGAAAAGCCCTTTACCCGCACCGCTCTGCTGAACACTATCCACGCCACATTGGGGTGAAAACTGATGACCCGAGGCCACAACCAGAGGGATGCGAATCGCAGTCTTTGGTCACATAACCATCGGGTTGGTGATGGAGATCACACATCGCTGTGGGAAAGGACGCACTTCCCGTCACAACGAGGGGTGGGCGGCGGGCCCGACCAAGTCTCGCGATATCAATCCAAGTCACTTATTTTATTAGGCTTAGACAAAGTTAGCTTAAGTCTCATCGCGCCGCCGAAGAGTGGCGAGGGACTTGCCGAAGTACCAGTGAGCGGAGGCAACAAATGGCCACACATATCGTAAACCATGCCCAGAAACTTATGCCGGTCGACAAGACTTTTTGCGATCTTCCCCCAGCCATAGCCGATGCCGTGGAGCAAGCGGCGTTAACCACCACCTACCCCACGGGAGCGGTTCTGTTCGCGGAAGCGCAAGCTCCGCGCGGCGTGTTCATCGTCCGCCGAGGCCGGGTAAAGCTCTCGATCTGCGGCAGCGACGGCCGCACCCTGATTCTCCGCATCGTCAACGCGGGCTGCCCCCTGGGAGTAGCCGCCGTAGTTTCCGGACGCCAATACGAAGCGACCGCCGAGACCCAGGAACCCTCCGAGATCAGCTTCCTGCGCCACACCGATCTAGTGCGCCTCATGCGCCTGCACGGAGAATTTGCCCTGTGGGTGACCCAGCACATCAGCGGGGATTATGCCTCGACTTGCCGCGAAATCCGCGACCTGATTCTTTCCGACTCAGCCAGTGAAAAGCTGGCCCGTCTGCTCGTCGGATGGCTCGACCAGAACACTGAATCCAAGAACCCCAGCCAGGTGAAGCTGGCCCTGACGCACGAAGAGATCGGACAGATGATCGGCTCCTCGCGCGAAACCGTGAGCCGCTTATTCGCGGGCTTCAAGAAGCAGCATTTAATCCAGCAGAACGGCTGCACGCTGGTGATTCCGAGCCGCCTCGCCCTGGAATCCCTGATCACAGCCTAGAAGGTTATTACGAAGCAGGGCGAGCCACTCGCAGGGGCCGGACATCCTCCACCGGCCCCTTTTCTTTTGCTACTCATGAAGGAATTGTCATCCGAGCGCAGCGAAAGGACGTGCTTTTGGCCCGCTGGGGGTGCGACGCTTCTCGCGCCGTCTACAATGGCCTCGGAAACATGAGATTCTAATCGCGTTTGGATAGGAGAACTTATATGTGGAGAATCACGAAAATAGGAATCATCTGTATCACTGCCGCCATAGTGCTGCTGACCGTCCCAGTCGCGGAAGCGAAAAAAGCGTCAGAACCGGCCCCGGCTCCGATACCCGTACAAATCCTCACCGGCAAAAAAGTGTTTATATCCAATGGGGAAAGCAACACAGCAACGGAAATTCCTAACCAGACTTATAACGAGTTCTACGCGTCCATGAAGAGTTGGGGAAAGTATGAGCTCGTGGAGGCTCCCGCCGACGCCGATTTGGTCTTCGAAATCCACTTTGTCACTTTCACTGGCAGGAAGGGGCCTTTTGGATACGGCAACCCGGTAGTGCTGCAGTTTCACTTGCTGATCCTGGATCCGAAGACGCGCATTGTGCTATGGGCATTCACCGAGGACGTGGAAGGGGCGATCCTGGAAGGGACGGCACGCAAGAACTTTGATCAAGCTATGGCCTATCTAGTGGACGACGTGAAGAGCGTGACCACCCCGCCTGCGGCCGTGCCCGATGCACCGGCTCCCGGCAAATAGGATTGCGGGTGCTCCATTCTTTTCGCTGCACTTTTTCGCTGCACTCTGCGAAAACGCTGGGTGATGAGATCGTCGTTTCGC
>Ga0181505_10859339_pt1 | contig 13504 bp, 10 predicted proteins | sample PEATcosm2014_Bin_5_FD_127743 | JGI IMG/M metagenome (GOLD analysis project Ga0181505, IMG submission 127743) | Metatranscriptome of peatland microbial communities from MTU Mesocosm Facility, Houghton, MI, USA - PEATcosm2014_Bin05_30_metaT... | ecosystem: Environmental > Terrestrial > Soil >...
CGCGCTCGTCCATCAAGCCGCATCCGCCCTCGATTTGCCGGCGCACATGCTGCCTGGCGGCGTCCAAACTCTGCCGCGCGGAAGTTGGTGGAAGTTGCTGCTGCCGGCCTTGGCGGTGCTGATTATCGCCGTGGCCATTGGGCACTTCTGGTGGAAGCGCAGCGCGGCGGCCGCGCCCGTCGCATCCTCAATCGCGGTGTTGCCATTTGTCGATATGAGTCCGGAGAAGAACCAGCAATACTTCTCCGACGGCCTGGCCGAAGAGCTGCTCAATCACCTGGCCAAAACTCCGGGATTGCGCGTCGCGGCGCGCACCTCGTCTTTCCAGTTGCGCGACAGGAGTGCCGATCTGCAGGCCATCGGAAAGAAACTGGATGTGGCAACCATTCTGGAAGGCAGCGTCCGCAAGGAAGGCAAGCGGGTGCGGATTGCAGCCGAACTGGTGAAGGCGGAGGACGGTTTTCAGCTTTGGTCGGGCACCTATGACCGCGACCTCAACGACGTTTTCGCCGTGCAGGACGATATTGCGCGCGCCATCACGGGCGAGCTCAAAGTGCGGTTGCTCAATGCGGGCACGGGTAGTGTCCCACAGCGTGGGATAAGTGCCGAGGCCTATAACGCGTACTTGCAGGGGCGATACTTCTACGAACGCCGCACGCGCGACGATCTGAGCCGGGCGTACGAATATTTCCAGCAGGCGGTGAAGCTCGATCCGAATTATGCGCGTGGCTGGTCGGCGCTGGCGTGGGTGCTGATCACGCGCGGCGAGGGCGCCGAGGGTTCGACGTTCGAACAAGGTTATCGCGACGGCAGGACGGCTGCGGAGCGAGCGCTGCAGTTGGACCCCGGTTTGGCCGAGGCGCACGCCGCCATTGGCCGCATCAAGCGCGGTTATGAGTGGGATTGGGCGGGCGCGGATGCAGCGTTCCAGAAAGCGCTGGCGCTGGAGCCGCAGAATTCTGTGGTGCTGTTAGGCGCGTCCAGTCTGCAGGCCAGCCTCGGCCATTTTGATGAGGCGGTGGCGCTGAATCGGCGAGCGGTGGAAATCGATCCCCTCAGCGTGATGGCACACGTCGCGCTGGGAATGCACGCCTACTACGCAGGCGAGCAGGAGTTGGCAGTTGACGCGTTCCAGAAAGCGTTGGCCATCAGTCCGGACGGGCCGGAGGCGCACTACTTATTAGGATTGGTCTATCTGGCGCAGGCAAAACCCCAGCAGGCGCTGGCCGAATTCGAAAAGAACCATCCCAACAGCGAGCGTTCAGTTGGGCAAGCCCTGGCTTACAGTGCGCTGGCTAGAAAGAAGGAAGCGGACGCGGCCTTGCAGCAACTCATCGACGACTACCGTGAGCAGGCTGCCTATCAGATCGCCGAAGTATATGCCTTTCGCGGAGAAGCGGACCACGCCTTCATGTGGTTTGGGATAGCCCGGGATCACAAAGATGCCGGACTGGCGGCCATTAAGGGCGATCCTCTGCTGAAGAATCTTTATGGCGATCCGCGGTTTGCGACATTCCTGCGAAAGATGGGTTTGCCCGCGTAAGGGGCCTAAGCATTGTTTGGGGCAGACCGCGGATATTTGACTTGGCGTAGCCACTTGGCGGAGAGGAACCACCAGATCAGCAACACCGCAATCTCCGGCCACCCCGCCTCCACCCCGAACGGCATCCCCGTAAGCCATGCGGGACCATGAAAGCTGCCATGGAACAACTGTCCGTGGCCCATCAACCCGCTACAGGGAATGCCATAGAAGTAGGCTTCGCCCCAGGTCCATCAGGCGTGCAGTCCAAGCGGCATCCACAGCTCGCCTGTCCTGCGCAGCAGGAAACATGCAATGAGCCCGAAGCCAACAACCGTGAGTAGACCCAGCACTGTCCAACCGGGATTGAGCACGTGGGCCGCGCCCATTAATGCCGAAGTCACCAGCGCGGCCGGCCAGAATCCGATTCCACCGGTCAGGGTGAATTGCAAGTAGCCACGGTAGAAGAATTCCTCAACAATCGCCGCTAAGATCATCAGCACAGCCCACAAGAAAGCGTTCTTCATGATCTCCGTGCCGTGTAGCTGCTGCGGTCCCATGGAGTAAGCTCGCGCCAGCCGCAAGAACAGGAGCAGCAGCGTCAGCGAAATGAAGCTGATCGCCCACGCCAGCCAGAATCGACCGCAAAACGCCCGTCGCCAGGGCAAGCCGTATTCGGCGATGCTGCGGCCTTCAAACTTCGCCATGATCCCTGCCGCCAGCAAGATGACCAACGATTCAAGTAAGAAGGCAACGATAGCCACCGCGGGATAACTGAAATCGTACTGTCTCCCATGCGACAGAGCGTCTACGATTTTGCTTGCGGCGTACCCGAACGAAGCGAGCAGCGCGAGGTAAATCAGCACGCGCCAGCCGGCGCGAAGGCCATTCGGTCCCTTCCAGATGTCGTGGCGCAATGCCTGGTCCTTTCGGCAAAAGACAGTATGGGGCCCAGTCATTCGACAACTTACTTGACAACCGCCCTGATCGCAAACATACTTGCGCCGTTCGATTTTAAGAGTCCAGGAACTGTTGTAGGGCCGCGGGTGGAGCACGCCTTCAGGCGTGCATGGACGAACGCAATAATCGGGTCCGCGCTTTAGCGCCTGAGGTTAGATTGCCTTACCGCAGCGGCTAAAGCCGGTTCAATTGTCGAATCTCTAGACTGCACCGCTGAAGCGGTGCTCCACCCAGCCAAGTTCTCCAGTGGTGATTGCATGAAGAAGAAGCCTGCCAAAAAGAAAGTCGTCGCGAAGAAGAAGAGCACAGTGCGTCCAGCGAAGCGCGCGACCGCGAAACCGGCTCGCACACAACTCAAGAAAGTTTCCGCGGCGAAAGTTCCCGCGGCTCCAGCGGACGAAGGGAAGCTCACCTTCAACCATGCCATGATCTACGTCAAAGATGTAGAGCGCGGGATGAACTTCTACCGCGACTGGCTGGGATTCAAGCTGATCGAAGATTTTCGCTATGAGGGCAGGCCAGTCTATGCCCGATTGCGCGCGCCGGGCGGCGATGGCACGATTGCTCTGCACCAGGCCGGCCCAGGCGCTTCCATCGCCAGCGAGGGCGTGCGCCTGTACTTCGAGGTGCGCGACCTCGACGACTTCTGTCAGAAGCTGAGAAAGAGAGGCTTCTATTTCACGCAACTGCCGCAGATGATGCCGTGGGGCTGGCGCCACGCCTATCTCAACGATCCCGAAGGGCACGAGATCAGCCTGTACTGGGCCGGCGAAAATCGCATGAAGAAGACGGTAATGAAAGCGGCGCGAGAAGCCGGTACCGCGTGATGCGATGAAATAACAAACGGAGTACCGGCCACGGCACTCCGTTCGCAAATCGCGCCAGTCAGGGCAACAACACGGCATCAATCACATGGACCACTCCGTTCGATTGATACACATTTGCCATCGTCACCATCGATATGCCGCCTTTTTCGTCGGTTAGAACAACATGCTTGCCTTGCATGGAAGCGGTAAGAGTTTCTCCGTTTGCCGTCTTGAGGGTTGCCTTTCCGCCGCCCTCCTTGATCTGTTTCATCAGATCGGCAGCGTTGATCCTGCCCGGCACCACGTGGTAGGTAAGGACCTTCACCAGTTGGTCCTTGTTCTCCGGCTTCAGCAGCATTTCAACCGTGCCTTCGGGCAGTTTGTTGAAGGCGTCGTTGGTGGGCGCAAATACGGTGAATGGTCCGGGACTCTCGAGCGTCTGGACCAGATCGGCGGCTTTCACCGCAGCCACCAGGGTGGTTAGATTGTCGGCCGTCGAGGCATTCTGAACGATGTTCTTGCTGGGATACATCGGCGCGCCGCCTACTACGGGATCGTTGGAGCCCGGCGCCGCCATGGCCGCAAAGGCCATCGTCATTACAAACAGCACTACCAAAATTTGCTTCTTCATATTCCTCATCCTCTGAGCGCATGGATTTGAATTTTGATCGCTCAGTGGGATTACGTGCAGAATGCAAGAACGGATTTAACGATCTTGGCCGGGGACTGCAGCCGTAAGTCCGGCGGTTTTGCCGCTGTAGAGTTGACCCGGCTGCGCACGCGGCCTACCATAACCGCGAGCGGGACCGAGGTCCTCAGGCATGGTCGGCGAGACAGTCTCCCACTATCACATCGTGGGGAAACTCGGCGGTGGTGGAATGGGGTTGGTGTATGACGCGGAAGACACGCGTCTGGGCCGCCACGTCGCGCTGAAGTTCATTCCTGAAAACCTGGTCAACGATCGCAAAGCGCTGGAGCGCTTTGAGCGCGAAGCCAAAGCCGCCTCGCAGTTAAACCACCCCGGCATCTGCACCATCTACGACATCGAAGACATGAACGGCCAGCCCTTCATCGTTATGGAGAAGCTGGAGGGGATGAGCCTGAAGGACCGGCTGCGCGGCGCACCGATGGATATCGATGAGATGCTCGACATCGCCATCCAGGTAGCCGACGCTCTGGCCGCGTGCCACGCCAAAGGGATCATTCATCGCGACATTAAGCCGGCGAACATCTTCATCACCCAGAGCGGGCAGGTCAAGATCCTGGACTTCGGGCTGGTCAAGTTGTCTCGCGACCTTTGGAGCGGCGAGCCTGTCAACCAGGATCTGTCGGAGGCTGGAGACATCTTCGGTACCGCGGTATACATGTCGCCGGAGCAGGCGCGTGGCGAAGAACTCGATGCTCGCAGCGATCTGTTCTCGCTTGGGGTTGTCCTCTACCAGATGGCGACTGGCCAGAAACCATTTGCGGGCGCCAACTCGGTGGTCACCCTGGAAGCGGTTCTCACCAAGAAACCTATCCCTCCGCTCAAGCTGAATCCCAAGCTCCCCCCCGATCTGGAGGGAATCATCGGCCACGCGATGGAGAAGAACCGCGCCAACCGATATCCCGACGCGCTGACCCTGAAGGCCGATCTGGTAGCCCTGAAGAGAGAGACCGACCCGAGTTTGACCGCCAGCGGTCGCATGCGTTCTCCGTTCCCGTATCGCATCGCGACCAGTACATTCCAGACTACGAGCCGCTGGCAGACCTATCTTCTGCTGGCGGTCAGCGCGGTGCTGGTAATGGTGCTCACGCTGGCGGGACTGTGGTGGTTCAAGCATCCTTCGGGAGCTGTCGGCGCCAAGAACACCATCGCCGTGCTGCCGCTACAGAATGTGAATGGCGACATCAGCGTGGACTTCCTGCGCTTCGCGCTGGCGGATGAGATCGCCAAAGTTCTTACTTATTCGCGCACGCTGGACGTGCGTCCGTCTTCCCTGACGCAAAGGTATGCCGCCAAAGACCCCGATCCCCAAAAAGTTGGGCGGGAGTTGCGCGTTGCCACGGTGTTGGCGGGACACTTCCTGAAACAAGGCGACAACCTGATGGTCACCCTGGAAGCGATTGATGTGCGCGACAACCGCTTGCTGTGGCAGTCGAGCTTTACCGCCCCGGAACAGGACCTGATCGCTTTGCAATCGAACATGGCCGCGCAGATACGCCAAGGTCTGCTGCCGACCCTGGGGGTGACGAGCGGCACAGTCGCAACCGGCACTCGTCCCAAGAACCCCGAGGCCTACGATCTCTACCTTCATGCCTTGGCACTGCCTCACGACCCCGGACCAAATAAAGATGCTATCGCGGTATTGCAGCACGTGGTGCAGATGGATCCCGACTACGCGCCGGCGTGGGAGGAATTGGGGCTGCGCGCTTACTGGGACACAACCTACTCCGATGGCGGAGAGACCGCGTTCCAGCTTTCCAACACGGCTTGCGAGCGGGCGCTGGCACTGGACCCCAATCTCACGATTGCCGCCGGTCAGTTGATCACCAACCGGGTCGAGCGTGGCGAACTAGGCAAGGCGTACGAGGCTGCGCAGGCGCTGGTGAAGCGGCGCCCGGAAAACGCTCAGGCCCACTTCGTGTTGAGCTATGTGTACCGTTACGCCGGAATGCTGGAGGAAGCCACCAACGAATGCAATACCGCGATCGGGCTCGATCCAGCCAATTACATTTTCCGCTCCTGCGCCTGGGCCTTCATGGAGCTGGGCAAGACCGATCGCGCCGCGGATTTCATCCGCCTGGACGCCGGTTCGGAGTGGGCTGCCTATGTTGAGCCATCACTGCTGTTGCGCGAGGGCAAGATACCGGAAGCGCGTGAAGCGGTGAAGCGCATGCCGACGGCGCCCCGCTATCATCGCGATTTGCTGGAATCGTGCCTGGGGCTGCGACCCGCGTCCGACCTGGATCGCATTGCTCATGACGCAGAGACCAGTTTTCCCGCCGATCCCGATCCCGAGACCTGGTACTACGAAGGAGCGCTGTTCGCCTACTGCGGAAAAACCCAGGCCGCTCTCCATCTCCTGCAGAGCGCCATCCAGAATAATTATTGTTCGTACTCCAACCTGTTGACCGATCCTCTGCTGGCAAAGTTCCGGGCCGACCCGGCCATCGACAAGCTGCTCACAGCCGCCCGCGAATGCCAGGAAGCGGTGCGAAACGCGGGTGCCGGGCCAGGGCAATAAAGCGGTTTGCATGCTATAATTCTTAGTGCTCCCCTGACGAGATAATATCCTTAGTTTGCAATGACTTGCAGATGATCCGCCGACATTCCGAAAAGGCAACGGCAATGCCGAATCTGCGCCGCAAATCCGAGCACATTCGCGCTCTTCAAGTGACGCCGATGCGACCACAAATTTCTGAATTGACCGCGTAAGGAGTTTAGGAAGGAACAAGCTCGAAGCTAGAGGCTCGAAGCTAGAAGCTAACATGGCAGACGATCCGAACCAGCAACTACCGCTCGACAACATCGGCCCCGGCGCGGCCAACGTGCAGCCCGTCAACATTGAAGACGAGATGCGCCGCTCGTATCTCGACTACTCGATGTCGGTGATCATCGGGCGCGCGCTGCCCGACATTCGCGATGGATTGAAGCCGGTGCACCGCCGCATTCTTTACGCGATGCACGACATGGGCGTGCTGCATAATCGCAAGCACATGAAGTGCGCCGGCGTCGTTGGCGAGTGTTTGAAGAAGTATCACCCTCATGGCGACAGCGCCGTGTACGACGCCATGGTGCGCCTGGCGCAGCCCTGGAGCCTGCGCTATCCGCTAATCGATGGTCAAGGCAATTTTGGTTCGGTCGATGGCGATCCGCCAGCGGCCTACCGGTACACCGAGTCGCGCCTTACCGAGATTGCCGAGGAGTTGCTGGCCGACATCGACAAGGACACCGTCGACTTCGTGGCCAATTTCGACGACACGACGGTCGAGCCGGTGGTGCTGCCTACCCGAATCCCGAATCTACTGGTGAACGGTTCGAACGGCATTGCAGTAGGCATGGCCACCAACATCCCGCCGCACAATCTGACGGAAATTGTAGACGGCGCCATCACGCTGGTGAACAATCCCCACGCCACGCTGGCCGATATCCTGAAGTTCGTTCAGGGCCCCGACTTCCCTACTGGCGGCTTCATTCACGGACGCAGCGGCATCATGGAGGCTTATCGCACCGGGCGCGGCCGCTTCATCATGCGCGCCAAAGCCGCCATCGAGCACGTCACCAAGGACAAAGACGCGATCATCGTCACCGAGATTCCCTACCAGGTCAACAAGGCGAACATGATCAAGCACATCGCCGAACTGGTAAACAACAAGGTGATCGACGAGATCAGCGACGTGCGCGACGAGAGCGACCGCGACGGCATGCGCATCGTTATCGAGTTGAAGCGCGGCTGCGAGCCGCAGATTGTGCTCAACCAGCTCTTCAAGCACACGTCGATGCAGGAAAGCTTCAGCATGATCTTCCTGGCCGTGGTTAACAACCAGCCCAAGGAGATGGGACTGGTGCAGGCCATCCAGCACTTCGTCGATCACCGCATCGACGTAGTGCGGCGCCGCACGGCCTATTTGCTGATGAAGGCGCGCGAGCGCGAACACGTTCTGGAGGGCTATCAGGTTGCACTGGATCGCGTCGACGACGTGATCCGCATCATTCGCGGCAGCGAGAATCGCGCCGATGCACGCATCAACCTGGTTGACTACTTCACCGGCAAAACGGTCAGCGTGTCGGAGGGAAAGTCGGCGAAGACGGCGACGCTCAAAGGCGTGACGCCCACCCAGCTCACCACACCGTTTGATACGCTGCAAGCCGATGCCATCCTGGAATTGCAACTCCATCGGCTGACGCGACTGTCGATCGATGAGATCGTGAAGGAACTGACCGAGGTTCGCGGACGCATCGCCGAGTACGAGGCCATTCTCGGCAGCGAGAAAAAGCTGCGCAGCGTGATCGTCAAGGAACTGGAAGAGGTCAAGAAGAAGTACGGCGACGAGCGCCGCACTCAAATTCAGGACGAAGCCGCCGAGATCAATCTGGAAGACCTGATTGCCGACGAGCAGGTTGCGGTGACGGTGAGCCACTCGGGCTATCTGAAGCGCACGGCGATCTCGACCTATCGCCAGCAACGTCGCGGCGGCACCGGCCGCAAGGGCATGAGCACGCGCGAGGAGGACTTCGTCGAATACATGTTCGTCGCTTCCACGCACGATTACATCCTGGTATTTACCAATACCGGCCGTCTGTACTGGCTGAAGGTGTACGAAGTGCCGGAGCTGAGCGCTGCCGGGAAGGGCAAAGCGATTGCAAACCTCGTCTCTCTTCAACCGGGCGAGACGGTGCGCGCCATGCTGGCCGTACGCGATCTGGAAGAGGAGGGCAAGTATGTGTTCTTCGCAACCCGGAACGGCCTGGTGAAAAAGACGCCCTTAAAGGACTACAGCAATGTGCGGTCGGTTGGGCTGAACGCCATCTCCATTGAGAACGAAGACGAATTGGTTGCCGCCCGTTGCACCGATGGCAACCAGATCATTTTCCTAGCCACCCACGACGGGAAGGCAATTCGTTTCGACGAGGAAAACGTTCGAGCGATGGGCCGAGGCGCATATGGAGTCTGGGGCATGGACCTGGAGCGCGGCGACTACATTGTCGGCATGGCGGTGACGCCCAAGGAGCGAAAGAAGACGAAAGGCACCGAGGATCAGGAAGCGAGCCTCATCCTCTCGGTCACCGAGCAGGGCTACGGCAAGCGCACCGACGTCGACGAGTACCGTTTGCAATCGCGCGGCGGCAAGGGCGTGATCAACGTCAAGACCACGGCGCGCAACGGCAAAGTGGTTTCCATTATGCTGGTGAACGAGCAGTCGGAGGTGATGGTGATCAGCCAGTTCGGCAAGATCATCCGCATCGACAGCAAGAACATTCGCGAATCTGGACGTTCCGCGCAAGGTGTGCGCCTGCTGCATCTGGAAGAAGGCGATCGCCTGGCTGCCGCGTCGGTCATCCCGCCGGAAGAGGCTGCGGACAACGGCACCGGCGAAACGGGCGTGCTGGTGCAGTGAGACAATAGTGACAGATGTAGTTGAGGGCGCGAGCAATCGCGCCCTGTTCACGTTCCAGTGTGTTTTGAAACCGCCTGTCGGCTTTCTGCGAGCAGTTCGTCAACGAGGGATATTCCCGGCGCTAGACATTGCCGCTATTCTTGAGGAGAGACCGTTAGCATCCCGATTCGGCGTGCGTTGGCCAAGCTTTTCGATGAGTTGCCCAGTTGGCGTGATCTGGCGCTGGGCTTGCGACTCCGAACAATATGTGCTGTTGCAACCTTCCTCGGCGCATCCGCAGCCCGGGTCTTGCCCAATATTTGATTTCGTACCAATCCGTAAACCGCCAGTTCGGTAATTCGCATTGAAGCAAGCCGTTATTGATAACAAAAGACTTATTGGCTTCGTTCCGCAATTTCCACTAATATTCTCAGCACTGCGGCCGGGTAAGTAATGTTAACACTAATCCGAAAATTCGTGATACCCTTCAATGCATGGAGATCACCGAAGCGCAGTACCAGCGTATTGCCTCCAGTCTTCCCCGGCAGCGCGGCAATGTGAAGTTGCACAACCTGCAATTGCTGAATGCCCTGCTCTATGTCGCCGAGCAAGGTTGCAAGTGGCGTAGACTGCCGAAACGCTTCGGAAATTGGCATACTATTTACACCCGCATGAACCGCTGGTCCAAGAGCGGTACGCTGGGTCGCGTCTTCGAGCAATTGCAGCGCGAGCAGATCGTCCGCATCCGCATCGAGGCTTTGAGCTTGAAGTCGACCACCGTCAAAGCCCGCCCCGACTTCACCGGGGCATCAAAAATGGACCGCAGGCCATCGGCAAGTCGCGCGGCGGATGGACCACCAAGATTCGTATGGTTGCCGCAGATGCTCGAGCGGCTATAACCTTCCGCGCCTGCCTGCACTTCGCTCTTGTCGAAACCCTCAAATTCCTTAACTAGTGTTAACACCGCTAGACCGGTTCTTGCCCGTTCCATTCAGTCTTGGATCGAGGTTGGCAACAAGTAAGGACTCTTTGCTGATCGCTTGAAGCCTGAACGCTCACGCGGGGCCTGGGCCTTCTTTCGCCTCTTTTGAGATTCAAGGAGCTTCTGTAGTGCCCAGTCAAACTTTTTCTGTAGTGCCCTGTCGTATCGCAGGAGCTGGTCCATGTCCTCTTCCCGAGGAAGAGCACGTGCATCATCGTAATCAGCCTTCATTTTCTGGTCAATGAGATCACAAAGCGGGTCCTCCAGCTTGTCTTTGGCTTGCTCGAGCGAGGCAACAAAACTGATCAACGAGCGTGGCCCCATCAGAACTGCTTTCGTTCACGTTCGTTAGGGGGATTTTGACTGTCCTTGTTACTAACAGGTGTACAAGGGGGATCGACGCCTCGCACATTTTCGGCGAGTCGGCTCGCGTAGTTTCAATCCATTTCAGGAACCCCTCGAGGGCAAGGATTTTATTTAAAAGGCCATCGACTACTTGCCCGGCGAAAAGTGATGAGTTCAGTATCGAAGTAGCATAGACCAACTCTCTCTCCGATCGACTCACACGACGTTGTTTCCACATGCACTCAGCCATAAGTGCACCCAGAACACCTCGGACGGACCTTCTGGTTTGTATTCCTCTTGCAAAGACCCAAGCAGTTTCGCAAATTGCTTCTTGGGATCGCCGTCCCAATAATCTTTGCCGTCACATTTAGGAATAACCACGTGTTCCGCAAACAGCCCGGTTGTCACCGCATTGAACTTTGAATCGTTCTTGCCTGGCTCCGTGCGAGGGCCAGTCGAGAGTTTCGCATTCAGGCGATTCGCGGCAAGCCTCTTTTCGGTAACCGTCGTCTTACGTTTCATGGCAACCTCCTCGGGCGGGGCAGTGAGTTTCGCCCGACAGAGAAGGCTACCAGGGTTCACTGCAGAGATTGGCGAAGATAATACGAAACAGAGCGATGCCGAATGTATTTAGTAATCTAGCCGGGGTTCGATACGCGCTTTTTCGGGCGAGTCGAATTTTTGGGCGGCACCAGACCTATTTTCTTGAGTTTATCGTGCTTCGCTAACAGCAATTTTCTGAATTCGTACTTCAAAGGGAGCGACACCCGAAACGCCATCTCGCCAGTGAGATTGGGCGCTGGCGGCATCGACTGAGGAATTTCTTTAGGTCTCTTCTCCCCGTAGTATCCAGTCGATGCTCTTGCGGAATCTCGCGGAAAGCAACACGAGCATTTCCAGACTGGGTGCAATCTTTCCTCTTTCGATCTTTGATAGGTGTCCTTGGCTGACGTCGAGATGAGTGGCTAGCTCTTGTTGAAGCATGGCCCCGCGTAGCTTCCTGATCCGAGAGCCTACCGCCGTTAAATCGACTTTGGATTTGCCTGCCATCTCGAGGGAAATCTCTTGACTTCTAAATTCATAAATGGCATATTCATTATGCGCATATGCCGTTTATGAATGTAAATTGCGCTGTCTTTTTGTACTCCATCCGAGGATGCCGGGCATAGTGCCTTAGGAAGTCCGGAGATAAAAATCAGGCATTAGGAGGCGATATGAGCGAGTCTCAAGAACAACGTGCCAGTGCACGACCGCAGAGAAATCCTCTCATACGCGAAAACTTGCGGTTCGCCCACCGGCTGATTGCTGGTACTCTGCCCATTCGATTGGCCGAGTCGCTGAAAACCCTATCTCAGGATTTCCATTTTTCTCTGAACAGAGGTGAACTCCAACTCCTCAACAATTCGTGGTACGTGACACACACGGGCCTGCTTCGGCTGGCGCGTCGCAAGAGATGCCGCGGTATCCACGTCGAGGCCGTTGATTCGCTTTGTGATTCTGCAGCCAATCGTTTCGTCCTTAAGGCGACGGTGTATCCGTCCAAAGATTCCTCGGGCTTCGTCGGCTATGGCGACGCTGACCCCTCCAACGTTTCCCTCCTGGTCCGCGGCGCCGAGATGCGCATAGCCGAAACCCGTGCGGTCAATCGCGCCCTGCGCAAGGCCTATGGCATCGGCATCTGCTCGGTTGAGGAGATCGGATCCAGCCCCGGTCCGATGCCGCCGGCTCCTGATGCCCAGAAGTTTCCGCCGAGGAATGCCAACGGCAACGGGAGTGGCAATGGTACCGGTCACAAAGTCCGCGATCGGCTGTGCCAGATCATCCGCCAGCACAAGCTCGATCCCGAGCTGGTCAAAGCCTACGCCGTCGACTTCTGCGGTACCAAAGCCCTTAAAGACGCTACTCGTGAGCAAGTCGAAAGCTTCGTCCAACAGCTCGCCGAGGCGGCCAAGAAGGACCGCAGTGCCCTGCTCTGTCAGCTCAACAGCTACGCACCCCCAAGCCCCAGGAGGTGGCGGGATGAAACGTCATGTTCCTGGACTCTCTGATACCGCACGTGATTCGCACTCCGAGGTTCCCGACGGTGTATTTCTCGTCCGACTCGACGGTGCGCAGCACCGCTGGCAATCTCAGAAGCGCTTTTATTTGCTCCGGCTCTCCGTTCTCGAGCCCAAGCCGTTTGCCGGGCGTTCAATCGTCAGCCGTCTGTACTGCACCCCCAAGGCAATGTGGAAGCTGGGCTGGTTCCTGCGGGATTTCCTCTATGACCCCGAACTGTTGAGCCAGGATGAAATCGACGAACGAGCCCTGCGCGGCCTGGTCGGGGTCGTGAAGATCAGCCACACCGTAATCAACGGCATCTCGCTGGTGAACTTCGACGGCTTTGCCCCGGCCAGCCAGTGGGAAGAACTGTCCACTGCCATTCCCATTCCGCCGGCAGCCAAGGGTAACGGCTCGCATAAGGAAAGGGCATCATGATGAACTACAGCTACACCCAGATTTCTCAGTACCTGACTTGCCCTCGCCGCTACCGCCATCGCTATCTCGATGGCTGGCAGGAGAAAGATGTTCGCGCCGCCATGCTTTTCGGCCGCTGCTTCGAACAAGCCGTGGCGGCACTGTTCCGTCACGAAGATCCAGCGGCAGTGCTGTTCGAGCAGTGGGCGCCGTGTAAGGACCTGGAGCTGGCCTACTCGGGAAGCGACACCTGGGACCACATGCTCCGGCAAGGCATTCAGTTGCTCGAACGGTTCACCCAGGACGGCCGCGTCCAGATTCACCAGCCGCAGAGCCATCAACAGATCCGATTCA
>Ga0181505_10018667_pt1 | contig 13214 bp, 7 predicted proteins | sample PEATcosm2014_Bin_5_FD_127743 | JGI IMG/M metagenome (GOLD analysis project Ga0181505, IMG submission 127743) | Metatranscriptome of peatland microbial communities from MTU Mesocosm Facility, Houghton, MI, USA - PEATcosm2014_Bin05_30_metaT... | ecosystem: Environmental > Terrestrial > Soil >...
CCGCGGTTGCTCCGGCCTCGCGCGAGATGTTTTCTTCCATCAGCGTTCCGCCGTAGTCGTTCGCGCCGGCGTGCAGGCAAAGCTGCGAAAGCTTCCGATTCAGCTTCACCCACGAGACCTGGATATTGTGAATCGACCCAGCAAGCAGAATTCTGGCGAGCGCATGAATCTTGAGATGCTCGGCGAGCGTCGGTCCGGTGCGCGCCAGTCCCTGCTGGAACAAAAGAGTGTTCTGGTGGACAAAGCCCAGCGGAACGAACTCAGTGAAGCCGCCGGTTTCCGTCTGAATCTGCCGGAACAGAGACAACTGCCGCACCCAGTGGTCAGGCGTTTCCCTATGCCCATACATCAATGTCGAAGTGCTCGGAATGCCACACGCGTGCGCGGTGCGGATGACCTCTTGCCAGTCAGCCGACGAGAGTTTGTTGCGCGAGAGCACATGACGCACCTCGTCATCCAAAATTTCGGCCGCCGTGCCCGGCAGCGTATCCAGTCCGTTATCGCGCAGCATGGTGAGATAGTCGCGCAGCGTCATGCCGGTCAGTTCAACGCCGTACACAATCTCCATCGGAGAAAACGCGTGGATGTGCATGCCCGGCACCGCACCCTTAACGGCGCGCAGAATGTCGCGGTAATAAAATGGAGCCAAACCGTGGGGCAGGCCGCCCTGAATGCAGACTTCGGTAGCGCCCAGTTCCCATGCTTCTTTACTCTTGCGTCCCATGTCTTCGAGCGAATGAAAATAGGAGTCGGCTTCGCGCGGCCCCCGGCTGAAGGCGCAGAACTTGCAGCCCACGAAACAGATGTTCGTGAAATTGATATTGCGATTGACCACGTAACTGACAATGTTGCCGACCAGGTCGCGCCGAAGCGTATCGGCAGCCACCAGCAGCGCGAGTAAATCCGCGCCGTTACAGTTCGACCCATCGCAGTTGGCCAAGGCGTGGCGCTCCTCGTCCGTCAGACAGGCTCCGTCTTGTTTTTCCAGCACTCGCTCCAACGCGCCGCGAATCGCGAAGGAAGCGCGTGGTGCGATCTCTTCCCAAGTCAACGCGGGAAACTGGTCGAGTTCTGAAGTTTGCCAAGCCATAGCTTTCTCCTGTCGTACCCTTATCCAACTTCTACCGGAAAAGATCGTTCTTCGCAGGCCGGATCAATGCCCGAGCCCCAACGCTTCCTCGGCGGTTCTCGCGGAAGTAAGAGTACCCGCGAATGATGCACGCCGGAGTGCCCGCCAGCTTGCCGCAGACCAGTCCCGCCGCGCAAGCCAGTTCGTCCGCCACCGCGTCCACCGTCGCGTGCAGCGGGTAGCCGTGCGGATCGCGGCGTCCGCGGTAGTCGACCAGAGGCCGCATTCCGGCGACGCCAATCGCGACCTCCGTCAAGCCTTCCCGCCACGCACGCCCGAAACTGTCGCTGACGACGACCGCGATTTCGATCCCAAGCTGCTTCTTCAACTCCCGCCGCAACCGCGCCGCGGAGCGATCCGGATCCACTGGCAGCAAGACCGCGTGCCGCCCACCATCCACGTTCGACACATCCACGCCGCTGTTCGCGCATACGAACCCGTGCTTGGTCTCGGTGATCAGCAGGCCGCGCTTCCGCCGCACGACTCGACGACTCTCGCGCACCGCCAATTCATGGACGCGCGCGTCAAGCCCGTAGCGCCGAGCCCAATTGCGTGAAGTCACCGAGGGCCCGATTTCATCCAGCGCGACCAGCGCGCCTTCCGCCTTTGAGACAACCTTGTGCTTCACTACCAGGATGTCGCCATCCTGAAAGCGCAACCCCAGGCTTCGCGCCGCCGCCAGCAACCGCGCACACAACGATTCTCCGGCGCGGATTTCTCCACTGACCGCGAGCGGGATGATGCGAACTTCCCTCCCTGCGCATTTGCCGATGCCGGACCCCATGTCAGGCCAGATTCCGCCGGCCGAGATTCCAGCTTCGCACCAGCTTCTGCGAAAGCCGTTCTCCACCGGCAGCCGCCAGTTCGCGAAGATCTTCGGGACGATCGACATCCCGCGCGATCCCCGGTAGTTCGAGCACAACACATGGCAGGCCCGTTGCCTTCGCCGCAGCCAGGTGTGGCAGGAAGCTGTCGTTCCCAAAGCGCAGCGGAAACAAATCACCCGGAGATCGCCAGGCTGCATTCGTGCCACGCCCCGCTGCGTCCGGCACCAGCACCGCGCCGCCCTGAAGATGAGGCGCGCAATCTGCGATCTTTTGCAGTTCGGAACTCTCGATCAAAGGAATATCTGCTGGAACCACTAAGGTGCTGGCCGCTCCGCGCTCTCTGCAAACCGCCGTTGCCACTTCGATGGCGCGGGTCTCTCCGGAGCTGTCGTCTGGAACGACATCAAAATTGAAGCGCGCCGCCAAGTCGCGCGCGAACGAATCGCTCGTCACCACCGCAACTGCAGGCCGGCTTTGCCAATGCGCGAGCGCTTGCAGCACGTCCTCGCACATCGCCTGCGCCAACGCGAAGCGTTCTTCTGGACTCAATATAGGAGAGAGTCGCTGCTTGGCGTTAACGAGACTTTTGACCGGAACGAGAATCATGGCTGCCCCACGGTGGCCTGAGCGGACGGAGGTTGCATCGCCGCCTCCAGAACGCTCCTTGCCAGCGCGATTCTGTCTTCATTTTTACGCATGACAGTTAGGGCGCAATGCACACGCATGCCGGTCTTACGCAACTCTTCGGCAGCCGGGGCGTCCTCGGAGTCGACCACCAGCAGATCGAGGAAGTCGTGATAGAAGTCGGCAACGCCGGCAATCGAAACCGCGAATCCTTGCGCGGCCATGAGTATTGCGGCAGGCCCAGTAACCGCGGCGCCTCCCACAATCGGGCTCACGGCCACGGTGCGGGCACGACTTTCGCGCAGCGCTTCGCGAATTCCCGGCACGGCGAGAATCGGCCCGATGCTGGTTACCGGATTACTCGGCGCCAGCAGCACAAGATCCGCCGAGCGGATCGCTTCGATCACTCCCGGCGCCGGTTCCGCGTCCGACGCGCCAGCGAACCGCACCGATTCCACCGGATCCTGGTACCAGCGCTGAACAAAGTACTCTTCAAAGCTCAAGTCTCCCGCCGGAGTCAAAACCCGCGTCTCCACGCGCGAGTTGCTCATCGGCAGGACGCGTGTCTTGATTCCCAGCCTGGTTGCGATTTCGGATGTGGCTTCACTGAGCGTCTTGCCGTCGGCCAGCAGCTTCGAGCGAAAAATGTGTGTGGCCAGATCGCGATCGCCGGCGTGAAACCACGTCGGTTGTCCCAGTTGCCCCATGGCACTCAGGCAAAAAAAAGTGTCGCCCTTCACGCCCCAGCCGCGCTCCTGGCTTAGTTTTCCAGCCAGCATGTAGGTGATGGAATCGAGATCGGGCGAAACATACAATCCCCACCACAGCAAGTCGTCGCCGGTATTCACGATGATCGTCAGCTCTTCCGGAGGAACAATTTGCCGGAGTCCATCCACGAACTTGGCGCCGCCCGTGCCGCCGGTCAGAACCGTGATCATGCCGCCCTCTTTTTTTGAGCGTAGCCCTCAGCGTCTGCCGCTGCGCCCATGCGCTCGGCCAGCAAACCGCCGCGGGCCGCCGCTTGTTGCGCAAATTCAGGATAAACCGGCAACCGCTGGCGCAACTCAAATCCTTTTGCCGCGGTCCGCTCTTGCAATTCGTCCAGATGCGGCCAGGGCTTCTCCGGATTGATGAAATCCGGCGTCAGCGGCGAAACTCCGCCCCAGTCGTTGATGCCGCCCTCGAGCAGATCGGCATAGTGTGGATCAGAGAGATTCGGCGGCGCTTGAATGTTCATCTTCGGCAGCAGGAGGCGCGCCACGGCCAGCGTGCGCAGCATCTCCCCGCGGTCCGGTTCTGGCCAGCGTGCCATCGGCGTCCGACTCTTGGCGCGAAAGTTTTGCACGATCACTTCCTGAATGTGCCCGTATCTCTCATGCAAGTCGCGAATTGCGACCAGCGCATCCACGCGCTCTTCCGGCGTCTCGCCAATTCCAATCAGAATTCCGGTAGTAAACGGAATCTTCCGCCGCCCCGCATCGTCAATTACTCGCAGGCGCTTCGCCGGTTCTTTGTCGGGAGCCTTGTCATGCGCGGCGCCTTTCGCGAGCAACCGCGCACTGGTCGTTTCCAGCATAAGCCCGATGCTCGGAGCCACGCGGGACAGCCGTCCCAGCCATTCCGCGCTCATCAGTCCGGGGTTGGGATGCGGCAACAGGCTAGAGTCGCGAAGCACCTTCTCGCACATCGCTTCCAGATAATGAAGCGTGGATTTATATCCGAAGCGCCGCAGCGTATCGCGCATCTCGGGAAAAAGCAACTCCGGCTTGTCTCCCAAGCTGAACAACGCCTCGGTACATCCCATGCGCTCTCCGGCGCGCACTACCTCCATCACCTCGTCGGGCGTCATGGTGTGCGCGCCGGGTTCGCCGGGATCGCGGCGGAAGGTGCAGTAGCCGCAGTAGTCGCGGCACAGATTCGTCAGGGGAAGAAATACCTTGCGGGAGTAAGTGATGATTCCCGGCTTGAATCGCGCGCGGGCGAGTTGTGCCGCCCGGAGCAACGAAGGCAGCATGGCATCGTCTGCTCGCAGCAGATGACAAGCTGCTTCACGAGATATCGGCTCCGCGCCGGCGTTCGCCAACTCAGAAGCCGTTGCGGGCAGCGCATTTGCGGAAAAGGTGGCCATACGTTTCTACTTCGAGACTCGTTTCATCCGAACCGGCTGCGAGCAGCGTCCGGCGTTGGCAACGATCATACTGCCGCACGCGGAGTTTTTGCTGTCCACGACGAAAGACAACCACAGAGGTCACAGGGGTACACAGAGAAGAGCCACAGAGGATTCCCCTATGTACGCCTGTGATCCCTGTGGTTAGAGCCTTTACTTAAACATCACCAGCTTTGCTATCGTTGCCAGTTGCATGTTTGACGTGCCTTCGTAGATTTTTCCGATCTTGGCGTCGCGCCAGTATTTTTCGACGGGATAATCTTTCGTAAAACCGTATCCTCCGTAGATTTCTATGGCCAGCGAGGTCACGCGCTCGGCCACCTGCGAGGTGAAGAGCTTGGTCATCGCGGCCTCTTTCACAAAATTCACGCCAGCGTCTTTCATTCGAGCTGCGTTATAGACCATCAGGCGCGCAGCCTCGATCTCGGTGGCCATCTGCGCAATCTGGAATTGGATCCCTTGAAATTCCGAGATCGACTTGCCGAACTGCGTGCGCTCCTGCGCATACTTCGCGGCGCATTCCCATGCGCCGCGCGCTACGCCCAGCATTTGCGCGCCGATTCCGATGCGCCCTTCGTTCAGCGTTTCGATCGCGATTCTGTATCCCTTGCCCACCTCGCCGAGCACATTCTCCCTGGGCACACGGCAGTCTTCCAGAATCAGTTCGCAGGTTGACGAAGCTCGAATCCCCAGCTTGTCTTCTTTCTTACCGACCGTAAATCCGGGAAAGCTTTTCTCGATCAGAAACGCCGTGATCCCCTTGTATCCTTTCGACGCATCCACGGTGGCAAACAGAATGAACAATCCAGCCTCTTTGCCATTCGTGATCCAGAGCTTGCGTCCGTTGAGAACGAAGTCATTCCCTTTGAGCTCAGCCTTGGTCTGCAGCGCGAACGCGTCCGATCCCGATCCCGCTTCGCTCAGCGCGTAGGCGCCAAGCGTGTCCGCCGCCAGCTTCGGCAGGTAACGTTTCTTCTGGTCTTCACTGGCCCAGCGCAGAATTGCATTCGCTACCAGCGTGTTCTGCACGTCCACGATTACACCGGCGGAAGCGTCGGCCCGCGAAAACTCTTCGACGGCCAGGATCGCCTCAAAGAACTGGCCGCCCGCGCCGCCGTACTGCTCCGGAATCTCGATGCCCATCAGGCCTAACTGAAAGAACTGCTCGATCAGGCCATGATCGAAGACAGCTTTTTCGTCCATCTCTTTCGCCAGCGGACGAATCTTGTCGTCGGCAAACTGGCGGACGTTGTCGCGAAACAGAATTTCGTCTTCGGTAAGAATGGTGAGCGGCGTGGGATTCGAAAGCTGCAAGGTTTCCGGCATGGAGACTCCTTGTGGTAGAGACGCGGCTTGCGGCGTCCGGGCAGGATGGCGACCCGGAAATTGTAGCAGCAGAAGGACGTGGGATCGATGGCCTCTCGGTAAACGAGATGCAAAACCTGGCAGACTGGAGTTTGCCCTGGCGCAGAATTCCCGATACATTCTAGCTGGCCAGAAGCTGCACGTCTGGCGTTGAGCCTATGATGCACTCATCATTTTGTCGAATTCCTTTGTCCGCGCTCTGTTTGGTTGTTCTTGCAGGAACACTCCAAGGCCAAGGCGCGACAACCGCGCCATGGGAAGCGGCGGCGTTCTCCGCCGAACCCAAGGAAATTGCCGTCGCGGCTGCAGCGATCAAAGCACAGAAATTTGCCAACGTAACTGTGTTGCTCGATGAACGGCACGTGGTTTTCGATTCTGCCGAGCGCACAATCTCGAGCGTGCGCGTCGTCTACCGCGTTGAAACGAAGGACGCTCAGCGCGATTGGGGCACGGCGAGAGCGACCTGGTCTCCGTGGCGGCAAAAACGACCCGAGATCCGCGCGCGCGTCATCGCGCCGGATGGCACGGTCGCAATGCTGGATTCTAAAGTCCTGACGGAGTCTCCCGCGCACGATCAGCGTCCCGAAATTTACGAAGATCAGCGCTCTTACTCTGGGCCGCTGCCAACCGTCGAGATTGGCTCCATCGTGGAAAAGGAAACAATTTGGGAAGATACCGCGCCCACGACCAGCCATGGGATCATGCGGCGTTCTTATATCGGTTATACGGAACCGGCGTTGCACACAGTTTTGGAGCTCAAGGCGCTTGCTTCCGTTCACATTCAATACCAGGTTCGCAAAGCGCCAGCGGTAAAAGTGACGCGCAGCGAACAGAGCGGCACGGTGACGCTGCGGTTTGAGCAGGGACCGTTGGACGCATTGGAAAACGCCGAGAGAGACCTGCCCTCGGACTTCGAGCAGTGGCCCTCCATTGACTATGCCACCGGGGAATCCTGGAGCGCGGTTGCTCAGGGATATTACAAAGATATCGAAGACGCCATCCGCCCAGGAGAACTCAAGCCGTTGTTGGAAGGCACTGCCGGATTGAAAGGGCCGGATCTCCTGCGGCATCTGGTTACGAATGTGCACCAGAAAGTCCGCTACACCGGACTCGAGTTTGGCTCTTCCGCGCTCATACCCCATCCTGCGGGCGAGACGCTGAGGAGCGGCTACGGCGACTGCAAGGACAAGGCTATTGTGCTTGTCTCCGCACTGAAAGCGGTGGGCATTCCGGCTCAGCTTGCCTTGCTCTCTACGCGCGGTGACAGTGATGTAAGTCCCGAACTGGCCGGAATTGGACTTTTCGACCATGCCATTGTTTACATCCCCGGCAAACCCGGCACCTGGATCGACGCGACCGCCGAGTATTTCGAACCCGGCGACCTTCCCTGGAACGATCAAGGAAGATTCGCGCTGCTCATCGGCCCCAACACCAGCCAGTTGGTGCGGACACCGGTGAACACTCCCGCAGAAAACGCGCAGATCGTTCGCCGTGAGTTCTACCTCGCGGAGTATGGTCCGGCGCGCATCGTCGAGGTTTTTCATTCCACCGGCGAGGAATCGGCAGGCCTGCGTTACCGCTATGGACAGGAGGAGACGAAAGAGACACGAGAAGGCCTGGAAAGCTACGTCAAGAACAACTTCCTCGGCGAAGATCTTACCAGCGTGGACCACACGTCCGGATCCGATCTGAGTAAGCCATTTGAACTGAAGCTCGAAATCGCAAAAGGAAAGCGTGGATTGTCCGATTTGACGAGCGCTGTCGCCGCCATTCGGAACGACAATCTCTTGTGGGGTTACCCCGATTACGTGTTGGCGGACGACGGAACGGACAAGCCCGATAATCCGGGCTGGAAGCCACGCCAGAATGATATTGAGATACAGCCGTTCGTTACGGAGTGGCGCTATACGATCCTGCCGCCTCCGGGCTTCGACGCACCGGTGCTCCCTAAAGATGTGGAGCAATCATTCGGTCCGGGAAAGCTCACGCAACACTACGCCCTGGAAACCAGCGGCGCGGTTACGGCTGTCTGGCGCTTCGACTCGGGCAAGGCTCGCTACAGCCCGGCTGAACTCAAGGCTCTGCAACAAGCGGCACACACGCTGAACAATTCCAGCGCGGTGCTGATCACGTTCCCCCAAAAGGGCGCAGCGCTGCTGGCTCAGGGCAAGGCACGCGACGCGCTGGCCTCGTACTCCGACCTGGTCAAACTTCATCCTAACGAGGCGCTGCACCACATCCAGATCTCCAGAGCCTTGCTGGATGCTGGTTTCGGTGAGGAAGCCCGCAAAGAGGCTCGACGCGCCACGGAACTCGACGCCAAGGACGCGCTCGGCTGGGGTTCGCTGGGATGGATCGAGGAGCATGACGCCATTGGCCGCCGATTTGGCAAAGGCTTCGACCTTGGCGCGGCAGTAACTGCTTATCGCAAGGCGATCGAACTCGATCCAAAAGAATGGACCAACTACGCCGATCTGGCGATTCTGCTGGAACACGACGCCCTTGGGGAGCGCTACTCTACGGAATCGAAGCTGGACGAGGCCGCCGCGGAGTACCGAGCATTGAAGGACGTCAACAAGGAAAGAGGCGAAAGCTACGACGACAATCTCTTGTTTGTTTTGTTCTACGCGCACAAGTGGGATGAGGTTCTCCAGCTTTGCAATTCCCTGCCATCGAACGCAACCCGCAACGGCATCACGGTGGCAACGATTGCCGCTCGGGACGGTTCCGAGGCTGCAATAACCGAGGCCGCGCGCCGCGGGTCGAGCGAAGGCGACCGAAGCAACATACTGGTATCGGCCGCAAATGTGCTCATCCGTTTGCGAATGTATCCTCGCGCCGTCGATCTTTTGAATGCCGCGGCGGCGGGCCAGGAAGATAGCTCAAAGCTGCGCGGACGGATTGAGGTGATGCATGCGGTACATCCTTATGAGGAAGTCCTGCTGCCCGAAACCGATCCGCGAAGAGTTGTGCAGCGGCTTTATCTATATCTGTTAGACCCTCGTGCGAAACCTGAGGATCTGTTCCGCTTCACGGAATCCTATCCGGCGGACCAGAAAGACGAAGCCGAAAAGAGCGCCAGGAGCGCCGGGTTGCTTCGCAAAAGCCTGGAAAGGGAAGACGTCACCTTGCCCGTGGCCCGCGACCTCATCTTATCTAACCTGCAAATGTCGGTTGAAGGCGAGGAGCAATCGGGATTTCGCATCCGTGCGGCGGGCTTGGGAGACAAACCTCAAACCATGCTGGTCGCGCGGGGGCCGGCGGGGTACCGGATTATCGCGCTGGACAACGATGTGGATATGGTTGGCGAAGAAGTGCTGCGGCGGCTGGCCGCAAAGGACCTGAAGGGCGCGAAAATCTGGCTCGATTGGGCGCGCGAGGAAGTGACGCTCAGTTCCGGTGACGATCCGCTGAGCGGCGCTGTGTTCCCGCGTTTCTGGACTCGCGGCGACGATGCCGATCCGAAGAAGATGAGGCTGGCGGCGCTGGCGCTGCTGGCGGGGTCCTCCGCCATCGGCGAGTACTTCGACGAACTGAAGTCCGCCGCCCAGGCTCAGGCCAAGGACTCCGATGCCATTCGACTGGATTTGTTGCTGGCGAACGGAGCGACGAAGTTGCGGGACTGGAATCTGCTGCTCGAAGTGGCTCCGCGGCTGCTCGCGGCAAATCCGGCTTCAGACACGGCTTTGCGCCTGGTGGTTACGGCCAGCATGTTCACCAGGAATTGGGACGTGGGCCAAAAGGCCATCGCGGCGCGGTTCGCGCGCATTCCCGACGATCTCGCCGCCGTGCATTCCTCTGCGCTGCTGGCGGAGGGCAAAGGAGATTTTGCGCAGGTGCGGAGCATTCTTCGTCCCTTGATCGACAACAATCGCGCCCAGATGAACGACTTTAACGAGTACACCTGGAATGCGCTCTTTGTCGGCAAAGTGACAGAGGACGATGTCGCGCTCCTGCAGCGGGCCATCGCGAATAAGCCGGACAGTTCCTATGCTGAGATCCACACCTTGGCGTGTCTCTACGCGGAAATAGGCAAAACGAAGGAGGCGCGGGAACTTCTCTTGCGAGCCATGGATTCCGGGGGCCTCGATGAACCCAATGAGTCGATCTGGTACGGCTTTGGGCGCATCGCGGAGGACTACGGCCTGCCCGCGGTTGCGCTTTCGCTGTACCGACGAGTGGGCAAGACAGAGGCGATGGCAGATCTTCCCACTTCGACCTATAACCTGGCGCGAATGCGCGAAAAGTCGCTTCTCTCGGAAACAAAACCTACGCCATAGACTTCGCGCGCTGAGGGTCCATGGTTGGCCGTTTCCTGAATCGGCTAAGTGCTGGTGCCGGGAGGGGGAGTCGAACCCCCAAGGGCCGAAACCGGCGGATTTTGAGACCTTCTATGGTCATTCCTAAACCCTCAATTATCATTGACTTTGCAGCGCCTTGCCGGGTTTGGGCGTTGCGTTCGGTGACGTTCGGAATCGTCCGGTCACCTCCCGTTGGGCACAATTTGGGCACAAGTTTGCGCCCGGCGAAGAACTTCGTTGCCGTTCATGCTCTTGAGCGCGCTCGCGATTCCGGATTAGATGTTGGACGACGCGGACAGTAGCGGCGAGGAGCGTCCGCGCGGCTGACGATTGCAATCTACCGTACAGAAGCGGAACGACGGTCAAGAAGATGGCTTCCGATGCCAGCTCGTAACCCGTCCCCCGCATGAGCTCCGTTCGCGACCCCAGCTATGCCCAGCATCGGCTATCGGTTTCAGCCTCCCACTTGTCATCGCTCGCTAGTCTAGGACGTTTGGCGTCCAGAGAACCCTTTGTTATTACGCAGAACGGGATCGTCGTTGACGGCTATGCTCGATGGGAATTGGCTCGCCGCCAAGGCTGCCAAACGATTCTCTGTCTTGAATATGACCTAACAGATGAGGAATCTCTACGTTGGCTGATTCAAAGCCATCGCCCAGCAATTTCCGACCTCACCTGGATCTGCGCCAAGAGATTAGAGAAAGGGCGTCTCACCTGGCCGCAATCCGGTGATGTGCAGGACAAGGTCATCCTGACTCACGAAGAGCTCTCCTTAACTACTGGGTGGGATCGATCTGACCAAAACCCAAGCACAAGGTACCGGAAGGCCCCGCCAGAGGGACATGCTGCGGCTTGAGTTGCTTGAACGATTCGAGCGACTCTGGTAAATCAATACCCATTGTGAGTGCGCAGAAAACTAAAACCTACCCCGACCCTAAGCCTTATCCCGAGAAGGTGCGATTCGTCATTTTGGACCTGGATGCCTTTCTCTATCCTTACGATAAGGCATACCGCAAGGCCGTTCTGCGAGCTTGGCGGGCGGTAGAAAAAGAATACGGCCTTCCCATATTGCGGAGGAAAATAGCGCAAAAATTGATTGAAGAGGCAAAGGAAGAAGCGAAGAGGAATCCGGATGACGCATTATGCCGGTACATCAGCTCGATGGCGGAACGCCTGGAAAGCAGGGGCCACCCCGGCGGCTCCGTGATCGGCATGCTGGAAGCCTATCGTCACAGCCGGCGGGTAGCGCGCTCGGGTGGGGCGGAAGATATCCAGCATGATCAGTCCCTTGACCCACCTTACCTTGATCCGCCATACAAGGACATGATCGCCATGGCCTTTAATCTAAGGCTGCTTCAGGACTACAGGAGCGAAAAGAAAGCAGGACTCACGCGCGACGAACTGCGAGGGAAAATCCTGGAGGGAGAAAAAGGGGTTACGCGGCTGTGGAATAGGCACATGGGCAGCGGGTTCATCCGGCCCGATGCCGGACTGGTAAGCAAGATACAGCGGCTAACTGACGCTGGGGTCGAGGTTGCTGTCCTCTCGCATTCGTTCAAGCAGGGCGAAGGACAGGCAATGGAAAAGTTGGAAAAGCTTGGCCTCAAAGGGGTGATTCCCGAGCACAAGATTTTTGGGCTAGAAGAGATTTCTCCCTATAAAAAAGGCAAGCACCCGGAGGTTTTTGAGAAAGCGCTTGCGGCCATTAACAACATGCGCGACCCGGCGGACCCGATTAAGCCGTTCGAGACAATCATGGCAGAAGATACGATCGGCAACCTGCGGGGTGCCAAGAAAGCAGGCATGCAAACCGTGTGGGTGCCGCGCAGGGACAAAGACATGCCAGATCATCCCTCGCAGAAGCTACAGAAAAAGCTCGCGTCGGTCGATCATATCTACGCTACGCCGCATCAGTTTTTGGACGCGCTGGATGCTACGATCCGTGCTTCCAGAGAAGACCTGTAAGGGCGGAGTTACTCGCGAGGCGGGAGTAACGCTTTCGGGATGTTCTCAATCCAGATCTCATTCCCAAAAAACCGGGCTGACGTATTCCGCGACTCGCCATCAAGCGCGCCTTGCTCGCTTTGGCAAGCCCCCAGGCCACCAGTTCCAATCACCTGCAATACGAAGGAGCGCGGGACCGATCACAATACGAACGAGTGTGGCGTCAATCAACACGGCGACCGCCAACGTAAATCCGATCATCTTGACCACCAGGAAACCTCCGAAAGTGAATGCCGCAAATACCACGATCATGATCGCGGCGGCGCTCGTAATCAGGCCTGCGGTTCTAGCCAGACCCTCCGGGATTGCATCCATTTCACTTAGCCCGCTCCTTCTGGCTTCGAGAACGCGTGCAACCAGAAATACCTCGTAGTCCATGCTTAATCCGAAAACGATTGCAAAGGCGACGATCGGAACAAGAGGAAACACGCTACCCGTTCCTCCAGGAACTCCCAGGAATCTGCTTCCGTGCCCGTTTTGGAAAACGAAAACCAATGCTCCGAAGGACGCGGCAACCGAGAACAGGTTGAGTGCGATGGCCTTCAGGGCGGCGAAGATAGATTGGAACCCGCAGAGTAGCGCAAGGAGCGTCCCCCCGACTACCAGCGCCGTTACCGACGGAAAGCGGTCTCTAATAATCGTTTCATAATCGGCGTTGAGTGCCGGGATGCCCCCAACGAGAAGCGTTGCGCTAGGCACTCCGGTGAGAGCTAGCGCGCCCGTTTTCCGAAGCTCCCGCACCCAGTTGACCTGGTCGCGCAGGGAGACCGAACTCGCGGGTAACACCTCAATCAGCG